>ULRH01045231.1_pt1 | contig 18510 bp, 13 predicted proteins | sample 1955271 | NCBI WGS metagenome assembly ULRH01 (sample SAMEA4835677, study PRJEB28245) | human gut metagenome | biome: gut microbiome; material: fecal sample | place: Denmark | collected 2008 | reverse complement strand
AGACGTGTCTTGAAAGAGGCAAAAGCTTCCATATCCTTGCGTGGAGCTGTGAAGCTCAGGTAAGTGAGCTGCATCATCGTTTCAAAATCTTTGGGTGAGCAGTTGCCGTGTACGTATTCTTGTGTACCGCCTACACCTGCGTCTACCGATACTTTCTTGCCGGCCAGCATCTTCGTCAGTTCCACGTTGTTGAAGTCACCCAGTCCGCCGGCAGAGATTACGCCGTTCAGAATGCCTTGGTTGAAGTTCAGCTTGTCACTGTCGGGCAGCAGACTTGTTCCACCCAGACTGAAAGCGCTCATGCGGATTTCGTCAGCCTTGAAGTCTGTCTTCTTCACGTAAACCTTCACACCGTTCGACAGGGTCAGTTCCGTTGTGCCATAGATGGCGTCAGCCTTTTCCGATACGATCTTGCCGCCTTTGGGAGCTTCCTTCATCAGCGGTTCGTTGCTTACCTTGTCTTCGTAGGGTTTTACGTCGAGTTGTTTCATGCCGTTCAGCTGTGCCAGCACTTCTTCCTTAGTGGGGATTACTTCTCCTTCTTTGTCGGGGGCGGAGATGATGACCACCTCGTTGTTGTCAGGAATCAGTTCGCTTTGTACAATCTGGTTTACCAGAGCCACAGGAATGTTGGGGGCTATTTGGTTGAAGACAGTATATTCGTATTCGATGCCTGGCATAGGCTCAGCGTCGAGGAAGTGCTGGATGCACTCGTTTACGTACGAATCATTCTTCGTGTTGGCACGTTCGTTATAGGAAGACTCAATGCGTTGCAGGATGTTTGCACGGGCACGTGCATATTCCGATTCCGTGAATCCATAGCGGCGCATACGTTCTACTTCCGTCAGCAGAGCGGTCAAAGTTTCCTTCAGACCGTTGTCTTTGGCCGTACCAGAGATGTTGAAGGCTTCTTTGGTCTTGGACAGGAAGAAGTTGCCATAATAACTGCCGGCATTTACATAGGGCGGGTTGGCGCTCTGTGCCAGTTCGCTCAGACGCTCATTCAGCATCATGGTGATGGTGCTCATCAGGTAGTCCTGTACCAGGTAGGCCATAGTTCCCTTGATGGAGTCGGGCGTAGCATCGTGCTTGAAGTAGATGTCGATGCTCGGACTGTCTATCTCCTTGTCCTTACCTATATATATAAGGGGTTCGGCATTATCGGGTACGGGATAGTAGACACGTTCGGCTGGGTTGACGGGCTTCTTCACGTCTGCAAATACCGACTTGATTTTGGCTTCCATCTGGTCTACATCAATGTCGCCCACGATGATGATACCCTGCAGATCGGGACGATACCATTTGGCGTAGTAGTCGCGGATGTCCTGATAGGGGAAGTTGTTGATGACGTCGATGCTACCGATGGGCATACAGTCGCTGTACTTGGAGTCGGGGTAAATGACGGGTTGCGCTTCGGTGTAGAGGCGGAGCATGCCGCTGTTGCGGCTGCGCCACTCTTCGCGGATGACGCCGCGTTCCTTGTCAATCTCCTTGTCGGCCAGCAGGATGGCGTTGCTCCAGTCGTGCAGGATGAGCAGGCAGGAGTCTACTACGGATGCATCTGTACTGGGGACGTTGCTGATGCGGTAAACAGTTTCATCCACCGAGGTATAGGCGTTGAGGTTCACACCGAATTTGATACCTTTCGTTTCGCACCATTGTACGATACCCAGGCCGCGTTCGTCGCCGGGGAAGTTTTTCGTACCGTTGAAGGCCATGTGCTCCAGGAAGTGTGCCAGTCCGCGTTGTTGTGGCTCTTCGAGGATGGAACCTACTTTCTGTGCGATATGAAATTCAACACGGTTTTCGGGTTTTTCGTTGTGACGGATGTAATAGGTCAGTCCGTTGTCCAACTTGCCCACGCGTACCTGTGCGTCCATGGGGACGGGTGGCATCTGCTGGGCGAAAAGGATTCCCATGTTACCGCAGACGATGACTGCGGCCAGGATGGTTTTCTTGAATAAATGTCTCATAACTCAATTTTTAAGTTTTTCTGTATGTATCAGTCGAAGGCGGTGGCCGAAAGTCACACGCCAGAGAGATTTTTTTAGTGATTATCGGCTTGTAATTCGTCTCTTATTCGGGTATAATCAGCGTAATGGCTTCGTGCAGGATACCGATTTCCAGCGGGAAGTGGCGGTCAAGAATACGTCCGTCCAGGTCGACTTCCGCATTCTGCGCACGAAGCACTTTGACGTGTTGAGTACGATAGGGGTGAACTACCTTGTGGTTCAGGATACGTCCTTGTATCAGCATCCACAGGCCACTGAGCAACTGGCGAAGTTCGGGACGGTAGATGACAGAAACGTCCAGCCAACCGTTGTAGGGGACGGCACTCGGCACTTGTCCATAACCACGCGCACTGCCGATACAAACCGTCATGATACGTCCGCGGATGTGTTCGCCGTTTATCTTCAGGTGCATGCGATGAAGCTTGCGTTCGAAAATGAGCGACAGCAAGGCCATGAAATATGACAATGGCTTTACGCCCCAGAATCGTTTGCACTGGTCGGTTACCTTTACGATGCGTGCTCCCAGGCCGATGTTGATGGCGTTCAGGAAATAGCGTGTCAGGTGTTTCTGTCCGTCGTAATAGTAGCATGTGCCTACGTCGATACGTCTGCGTCGCCCGTGGATGATGCAGTCTACAGCCTCTTTATAGTCATCGCTCATGTCCCAGTAGTTGGCAAAGTCATTGCCGATGCCGTTGGGGATGATGCCCAGGCTGATGTTTTCCTTGTCAGGAGCATCGGAGTTCATGATGCCGTTGATAGCATCGTTCAGGGCGCCGTCGCCACCCACGATGACGATGGTATGGTAACCGTTGTTGGCCAGAATGCCGGCCAAACGTTCCACCGAGCCGAACCCTTCGGATTGTACGTAGTCATAAGCCACGTTCCGGCTGTCCATGTATTCCTTGATTTCTTTCCACCGTTTCTGCACTTTGCGTGTGCCGGCTTTGGGGTTGTATATCACCCCCCATTTTTCGGGTGATTTCGTCATAGCTTCTTTGTCCTTATTGTTTGGCAGTGGGAGAGGAAGGAAGCCTCTTTTCTGCCGTTGTCACTTGCAAATTTACAAATTTTCTGTGAGTTTTCCTTTGACAAACGCAATCTTTTCTTCCATGGGCAGGCGTGCGTCCATCCAGTGGATGGTAAAGCCGCGCCGTTCCATGCCTCTGAACCATGTCATTTGCCGCTTGGCAAACTGATGGATGGCGGTTTCCAGTCCGTGGAACATCTCGTCGTAAGTCAGCTGGCCGGTGACGTAGAGGGTCAGGTATTTGTATTCCAGTCCGTAATAGATGAGGTCTTCTGCTGCAATACCCCGTTCCAGCAAGCGGCGTACTTCGTCCACCATACCTTCGTCCAGTCGCTGCTTCAGGCGGCGGGTTATCTTTTCGCGGCGCAGGTCGCGGTCGATGTCCACGCCGATGATGAGGCTTTTCAGCTGGGGAAACGAACGCTCGTCCACGGGGGTGTGCAGGTAGTATTCTTCTATTTCGATGGCGCGGATGGCTCGTTTGGCTGTGTCCACGTCCGTTGTGTTGTGCAAGGTCTTGTAGGTTTTCAGCAGTTCAGTCAGTTCTTCCAGCGATTTGTCTGCCAGGCGGGCGCGCAGCTCAGGGTTCTCGGGTACGGGCAGCAGGCGGTAGCCTTTCAGCACTGCCTCTAGATAGAGTCCCGTCCCTCCGCAGGCGATGGGTATCATACCCCTGTGGCGGATATCTTCGTAAGCCGTCAGGAAGTCGCGCTGGTACTCGAAGACGTTGTATTTGTAGCCCGGCTCGGCGATGTCTATCAGGTGGTAGGGGATGGCTTGTCCGTTTACGTTGTAGTCGACCAGGTCCTTCCCTGTACCCAGATCCATGCCGCGGTACACCTGTCGGGAGTCGGCACTGATGATTTCCGTTTTCAATTCAGCTGCCAGAGCTGCTGCAAAAGGTGTCTTTCCCGAAGCTGTAGGACCCAGTATGGCGATTAAATCATAGTTTGGCATACATTTGCAATTTACGTTCGGGCAAACTTACGGATTTTCTGTGGAATATACTAATGAAAGACAGGTTCTATTTTTTTTCCAGTTGGGAAAAACTTTTTTCCCAACTGGAGAAAAAACATTGGCTGCTTGGTGTTTCCAACTGCCTACATTAGCGTCGTAAAGTGCCACTTTAGCGCGCTAAAGAGGGACTTTACGGAAGCCAAGTGCCTCATGGTAGAAAGCAGTGCTTTTCGGGTGTGAAAGCAATGTTTTAAAGGGAAGAAAGCATCGTCTTCTTGTGAAAATTATGTTTTTGTTTTATCCTTCACGCCTTCACTTCATTTCAAAACGTTGGAATATAGCTTGTTATGGTGAAACATGTGTTTTGTTTGCTTTCACGTTTTGGGGCTGATTACAAATTTCTGTGAATTATGAATTGTTTTAAGGTTAAAGAGAGTTTGCATAATTACTGTGACTACAATGTATAGGTACAATACAACAAATAGCGACTGCTACTATTAGGTTCTTGTAGTAACAGTCGCTATTATATTGTAGAGGTTAGTGCCTGTAGTTTACTGAATGTTTATGCAGTTCATTGTAGTTCGACATCAGTTCCAGCAGGAGGTATAGGCTGATTGTTTCGTCTTATTCTATTTAGCCAATTCGCACCTTGTTGTTGTATCTGAGCATCCAAATTGTCAACCCTATCCTCTGTCAGATCAGACCGTAGAATTTTGAAGGTATTGAACATTTTTAAACCTATATATTCTTCAGTAATCATCTCTATTACCTTTGTTCTATTCCATAATGGATGATAGAATATTGAACAGATTCCATTCCTATTAATCCAATAATGCTGCTCTTCTGTTTGCGCTTCAAGATTGAATTTCTTTGCACATTCATGTACAATGTGATTCCAATCCTGAAGCTCCTCATAATTAGCGCGCGTATTCGTGTCAAATCCGAAATCATAATTTTCATCTAACATTAAACGCAATATACCCACACCGAGCCGCCAATCAAGAACATGATGGAATCCTCTGTTATTGTATGTTAAGAGGCACTTTTGACATGCGGTCAAACAGTTGCATCTATGTTCTTGGAAAATTAGGGATTGCATAAAACTCTTGTCTTTGGGTGTTTTTATTACATCAAAAGAATCGAAATTAATGATACTTTCAATCAGTTCTTTTAATTTGCCGTCTTGATATAAGTAGCTTACAATGCCAGCACCATTAGGTAACGCATCACTCAGATATAGCGTAGGATATGCAAAATTCCCATCAATTTTTTCGCATATTTCTATTTCATCAGGTTGGACATCAAGTTTGTCTGCCAACGCTCGTTGCAATAAGAAAGCGGCTGAATAGAATGCGGCTCTGATAGCAGATTTATTACCGGTTTCTAATGACAAATCAAGGACAGCAGGATATGATTTCAGTTCCAACTTAATCATTTCTGTGACTTTCTTCGATCCCAATGCAATGTCAATTGTATTTTGACCTTGTCTTTTTCTTACTATCTCTTCTCTGCCATTTACATTAATTTTATCATAGAACATAAAGTTCGCAGTATTGCCATAAGGCTGTCCCAGTTGGCTTGCAGAATAAGCACCTGTATAGAATCTGTTATTATTGCTATTCACATGCCATACGGTAGGATCTTCATTTAGTCCCATTTCATACATCGAAATGTCCACATTGCAGATCGTTTTCTTGTTAGATCCTGTCATCGAAGAGCTATTGTCTCGCGCAAAGATCTGGCTTTGAGTAAAACTACTTCCTTTGTCATTGTTCTCTACGGGAGTACCAGTATTTCCTACTATATCTAAAGAGCGATAGGCTTGAGGAATCACAATAAGACGTTGATTATCTCTCAAGTTTATTTGATTGGCTGGAGTATCATGTGGAGCCTCTGTGATCTCTATTATGTTATTATCATTCTCACCTATGTTCTTGATGTACGATAGTATATATCTATCAGACAACGCATCTCCATTAGGATTGTAGAAGTTAATATTATTTTGAGCATTAGCTTCTTCCATAATTGGAATTGTTAATCCCTCAACTCTATACTTACCCTTGTCCTTCGTCTTTTCTGACCCAGGTGCAAATTCAGTAATTGCAATCTCACTGGAACGGTCAATACTCTTTACTTTCTTAAATACGCTATCATAACCATGATAAAAGTTTCGTGCATCAGAAGGCATTCCATACATAGGTAGGAATCCTGCTTCAGACAAATAAGAAGCCAATCCCATGTCTGGATTAGTTGCTTTGTGAACGGCATTGTCAATCTGACTAATCATATCATTCGATATCCAGTTTATAATATCCTGTATATCATTTTGAATTTGACCATTTGTGTTGAATTGATCAAAGTATCGATGTACTATCACATTAACAGCTACCTCGTTATTTGTAAGCCAGTTTTGTAATGTTGCCTTATTGGCATTATCCCATTCACTTATTCGTCCAAATTCACCTGCCGTATCTTGAAGGTCATATTGATAGCGAAGTCCTATGAAAGCCTGATGGAGTATTTCTTTCACGACAACACGTTTCATTATAGCTTTTTTCATTCGCATTTGGCCATCAGAGTCTCGATATGGAGCCAAAGACAATGTCGGAGTTGCGGGTATTCCACCTACCATTTCGTCGGTAGCTTTTTCATAATAGTACACATCATGACTCCTTCCGCGGCAGAACGTGAATGCGGTAGAATACGCTTGACCACGACGACCACCACGACCGACACGCTGTTGGTAATTGTAACGTGTCGGTGGCATGTTACCTTGGAATATGGCTTGCAAGCTACCAATATCAACACCGACCTCCATGGTAGTAGTAACACAAAGCATATCAATAGGCATTGTCATTTCTTTACCACGTTTTGTTGGGTCATCGTCATTTATCAGGATTAGATCCTTGAATTCCCGTAAACGTGCTTGGATATCATCAGTCTGTCCTGATAATTCTTCTGTATGAAGCCTTCTTGGTGCTTTTTTCTCTTTTAAAATGTCAAATGAGATATAATGATTGTGCAAAGAATCGGTATCAATTGTAATACGAGGATCTAATGTTGTCATGCAGCATGTATTGGTGCAGAAACCGAATCCCATATTGGGATGCACTCGACCACATCTAGGACATTTCAGATACCTGTCCTTTGTCATTTTGGTGAAATACAATTTTTCAAGTTCAAGAGAAAGAATTTCATTGTCAGTACAATTTATTTTCAAGTAAGCAACAAGAGCATTGCCCAATTGGTTTTCATCGATATTATTTTCAGTACAGAATTTTCCAATAGGGCGTTTTACAGAGGCTTTAAGATTTGCGTAATCTGTATAAGAATTTCCACCTTCTACGCTTGGATAGAGATAGTTGTCACCCATTACACGGATGAATGCGTCAACGAATTCATAAACATTGATATTTGCTGGCAATAGATTTCTTAACGCTTGATACTCTTGTGATCTTTCAATATCAGCTGACTGTGGTCCACTGATATAACCAATACCTGCATCTAATACGCTTACACCCATGTATTTGCCAAACGAGTTGGCAAATACTGCATTTTCAAGTTGATTCCTGATTTGTCGGGTGTATGCGCTATCAAAAAAGTGAGGATTGCTTACTAATGAAAAAGTATTGAAGTCGTAAGCTGTGCTCCAATGGTACAAACCTGGTGCATTATCTCTTCTGTACCACTGAAACTTGTAAGCCTCTCCTGCCGGATTAATACCTCTTTGCAGTAATTTTCTTACTAAAGTTCCATCAAAACTATTAGCATGTCTGCTGATGAGGTCGGATAAAGGAATATTATTTGGAGAGAATCTGGCTAAACCTGTGTAATTGTTAGTCGTAACTGCAATCATGATAGCATACATTATTGCAAGAATGTCTGGACGCAACCATCTAGCCATAACTTCTTCATTGATTGTGTCCCATTGTTCACCAGCTGCTAGTCTCTGTCTAACAAAATCAACAATATCATCAATGCCAACTTCATTGACACACTCAACAAATAGCATACGAATCATGTCTCGATATTGTTCCTTCTCAATACCCAGTGCCTGTTTGGCGGCATCTTCTCTGCTGTCGGAAAAACCAATAAGCTTTGCGGATTTATCATCTAATTGATACAATAATTCCTTGCTGAGGATCTGATTACTACGATCGATACCAGTTCGGAAACTACGAATAGGTGAATGTGTATATTTGCGTAAAGTATAATCCTGTAAACAATGCGGACAAGTACATGGAGCTGCATAAATTCTGGAAGCTCTTGTACTATCAATCTCTTGATCATTGTTATTCACAACTTGATAAAGGAATCCTTGAATGCCGTTTTCTTGAATAGTGGGGTAGAGTTCTCCTGTCTCAGGCGAAATGGATCTATCTTTTGGGATAAACCTCCCTGTTAAGGAATCCAAGTAACCTGGAACCCATTGAGCTTTGCCTAAATCATAAATATTGTTACCGGATGAAATTTCCACTACATGATTATTTGCCCCTGCTTGAGCATTTCCATTAGTCAATTGGATTTGTGTATCCAAATCTTTTGGCCAGAAAATCGCATACTCCAGATAGTTCTTATTCTGAACCATCGGTGTCGGATTGAAATTAGGTATCTGCTCCAGATTAGGGAAGTTTAATGTAAGCGAAATGCTACCGTCATCTTCTTTTTTTCTATTTCCCCCTATAAACAGTTGACCACAGTTTTCACAACGAAGCAGTTCCAGTACCTTTCTTGCTCCCACTTCCTTTGCATTGTAGCTGAGATTCTTCACAGGTGGGACTTCATCAGATAAAGAAGGGTTCAATTCACCCCATAGCCCTTCGATATACTTAAAGAACTTATGAAAACGGAATCTTGGCAATTTATGATTTCTGTAAAGAGTATCTATGTAACCTCTAAAGATAAGGAATCCGCGATAAGCTTCTTTATTACCTTTAAATAAAGATTTAATTAGTTCAGATTGGGCAATCGGCCTTTTTGATCTATCTTTATTTGAAGGCAGGCAATTGAAAAAGTCATTAAAGATTTGCTTTTCATACTTTTCACAGAATTCTGCTATGGAATCACAATTGAATTTTTCCTTTATAAATCGTTGTACTTTATTCGTGCGTATATCTTCTACATTACCTGCATTATTTGTTTCGAGTTCAATCGCAATAAAGTTTTCATGATTAAACTCAGAAAACAGTGTATAATCAATAGTAATATTTTGTTCGCTTCCTGTGTAATTGGAACCAGCCTGAACATTGAATACCGTTTCTCCTTCAATGGTACTGTATATACCAAAGAATTCTTCCATGAATTTTTGTGTTGTAGTCTCGTCCCCTAAAGAAGCGGATGAAGCAAGTATTTTGATCTGGGGATTCGGAATTTTGTTTCCATGACCATCATCTACTACAGGTTCAAGACCAATGGCATTATACAACATGCGCAACAGACAAGCCACCTCGCTACCCGCAGTTCCCCGGTACAAATGGAGTTCATCGACAATGATGTGAAAAACTCTGTCCTTTTGGGCTTTTTCACGCTGTTCCTCAGGAAGATCTTTAAGGTCTTCCGCTGCCAACCATTTTCTGGTATCTTCAAACATTTGGCTTTCTGCCCGTCGCATAAGCATAATGCTGAGCATCGAAGTATTGGTAATCATAATATCAGGTGCCCAATACTGCATATCCCAGCGGGTTATCATCTCGCTGGTAGTCAAATCTCCTCCAAGTCTCGGTTCAATGTACAGAGCATCTCTTTTATCCGGATGATTGTTTACGTAATTATTGATAAATTCAAAATTATCATGAATCTCTTTCAACTGTTCTGCTACTTCTTGTCTCTTTCTGTTAAAAGTATTCCGGTGATCAAGATCGTTGAGTAAATCATAACTTTTCGGAGCAATAGTCGCACCGTTGTACCTGCCGAAATAGATGCGGTTTCCATTCATCTTTTCTTGCATAAATTTACGTACATCATCACTGTCGAGTGCTTCCCTAAGACGTGCCATCTGATCCTCGACCAAGGCATTCATCGGATAGAGCACAAGGGCTCTGATGGCTGCACGTCGCGGATCGCCTGACCGTTGATTAGGTGTATATCGTCTTATATTGGTTCGCCTTTCTACAACACCTTCATACCAATTGGTGTGTGAAACGGCTTGTCCCCAATTATTGTTAATATACTCTTTGTATATATCTGCTAACAGCGGTAGCAGGAATGATTCTGTCTTTCCTGAACCTGTGCCTGAAGTGATGACTGTGTTTTTGTATTTAAGTGTTTTGCCATTTTCGTCTATTCCAGCAAATGCTTTCTCCAGCATTCCTATCTGATGGCCGTAAGGGATATACCTATCCATCAGGCCTTGCATCAGTCCTTTTGAGATGAAGTCTTCGAAGAATTCTTTAGCATGTTCTCTCCCGCCTAAAAAGTCGGAGAAGCGATTTATCAGGTCATCCATTGTAGATAACCTTGTAGCAGGGGCATATTCAGGAAGTACTTCCAAATATGGTTCCTTGCTGAGGTTGTTGTCTAATGCATTCATTCGTTCTTCATCCAGCCTTTCATTGCTGATTTTATACGCTGCTTTGAAATAACGTCTATAGTCTTCTTCTATCTTTTCAAAAGCTCCAATTGGATCTTGTGAAAACAAATGTTCAAATTTCTTCATAGTAACTTATATAATTTGAATATCTTCTTTATGAAATTGCGATAAGTCTGGCAATTTAATTACTTCATCGGTCAAAGTGAAAACGGATTCAAACGTTAGTCCGCCATTTTTTGAATATCCAATCGATGCCCCTTTTGGTTCAAACTTCCATCTTTTTTGGATGAGGAAATATATCGCTTCGTTAACGTTTTCTGTATCTAATCTGTAAAATTTCCCTTGACAATTTAAGTATATTTTATGTTTATGGGCTACAGCCAAAATATCATCGGCGCCCTTACGGTTTTTTAATATCATATACGTCTCCAGACATCTACGCCCATTAAATTTGGATTTATAGAGTTCCATTCTATATTTAGTTTGGACAGCATCTCTTACAAGATTACTGTGGTTATTGCTCATCTTTGAGGCAAGTATGTTGCATCTATCTTGATCATGAAGCTTATACTGATTCATTAATGTGTAGTATGTATTACCAGGAGTTCCGCACACAAATACTTTTTGGGTTTCAGGCAACCCTAAATTCATTAAGTACAAAGCTCTGGCAACATAATTAGGTAGCAGCAATGTATCAGGAAGATATACAGAATAATCTATTTGTTTAATTACCATAGGTGCATTCATCTTATGGTGGCAAATGATTGATGCCCACGGTAACATACCTTGCTCAATTTTGGCAAACTTATTATTTGCTTTTTCAATGTACCAGATTTATAATGTAAAGGTGTGAAATGAAAACAACATCCAAACAAGTGCAAAGAAAACGGCTTTATTACAGTGGTTTATAAGGGTATTGTTATTTGCAGTTGTTTTCATTGTTTGCAGTTGTTTGGTTCTTTTTTGGTGCATTTTTGTTTCTTATTTGTTCCTCGTTTTGGATTATTATTCGTACCTTTGTGGCAGAAGAAACAAAGAGCGATTTCCTATGGCACGAATAAGACAACCTAAAAAAGTGAAGGAGCCTGTGCGTCTCCGAATGAAGGATCTGAGCGACGGTAGCAAGAGCCTGTATCTGGACATATACCGCAACGGCAAGCGGACCTATGAGTATCTGAAGATGTATCTCATCCCGGAAACCGATGACAATGCCCGCAAGCGGAACAAGGCGACCATGAATGCGGCCAATGCCATCAAGTCGAAACGCATCATCGAGATGACCAACGGAGAGGCGGGAATCGAGAACGAAAAGGAGAAAGTCTTTCTGCTGGACTGGATGCAAACCTACAAGGAGAATCAGGAAAAGAGGGGAAAGAAAGACGAGAACCAGATCAAGGTGGCCATCCGCATCATCGAGGACTATGCGGGGAAAAGGGTTACGCTTGACCAGATAGACAAGGCGTTCTGCCAGGGCTATATCGACTATCTGATGATGGAATACCGTCCGAGAGGCAAGCGCGTGTCGAACTTCACGCTCAAGAACTATTACCGTGTGCTGAACAGTGCCTTGAACTCGGCTGTCCGTGCGGAACTCATGAGATCGAATCCCTTTGACAAAATAGACAAGTCGGACAAAATCCGGCTGCCGGAAAGCAAACGCTCCTACATGACCATCGAAGAGGTGAAGGCACTCATCGCAACGCCTATGAAATATGAGGAGATAAAGTGCGCCTATCTGTTCTCCTGCTTCTGCGGCCTGCGCATCAGTGATGTCAAGAGGCTGCAATGGAAGGATGTCTTTATCGACAAGGGGCAGTACCGTCTGGCGGTATCCATGAAGAAGACCAAGGAACCGATTTACCTGCCGCTTTCGTCCGAAGCCCTGAAGTGGATGCCGGAACGTGGGGACAAGACTCCGGACGACACTGTGTTCGACTTGCCGAGCGGCAACGAAATCAACCGACTGCTGAAACCGTGGGCGAAGGCGGCAGGCATCAGCAAGCGTTTCTCATTCCACACCAGCCGGCACACCTTCGCCACGATGATGCTGACCCTCGGCGCGGACCTCTACACGACCTCGAAGCTGCTCGGCCATGCCGACGTGAAGATGACCCAGGTGTATGCCAAGATCATCAACAAGAAGAAAGACGAGGCTGTCAATCTTGTAAACGGCCTGTTCGACTGACGGCCGCACCATCATCATGTCAAATTTACGGGCATATTTACAGGAAGTGGCTTCATTTATATGTAAATTTGAAGCAATGCTATGTAACGATATTTTTAACCAATTAAAAAGTAATTCGACATGAACAGACCAGACAAAGGCCTTCTCTCTTTTTGGAGGGAGGCAGCACTGCCGTCATTTTGCGGCAGCACAGGATGTGGCGGAAGAACTTTTCGCACTGCTCGCTGAAGCGAGGGAAATCTATCTGCATGACGTCGTGGCAGGCGGCAAACGGTATGGCCGCTTTGTGGATGACTTCATCAACAGCCACCGGTACATAGACTGCGACAGCGCGGTCTGCCGGAACTGCCACGCAATGAACCTTCACATCGCCAGGGTCCTTCTTACCGACCTGGCCGAACGCACCCGCCTTTCGTTCGCGGCGGACACCTTTTCGTTCGGGGACTGCATGGAGCTAAAAACGGTGTATGACATTTCAGATCCGGGGTCTCCCGCCGGCCGGGACGGAACCGGCCTTGTCCCGGACGCCCCGCCCATTTCTTTCGACTGCAATTTTACCGAGAAACAGATGACAGGTATCGTGGCTTGCGCAAATACCTATCATCTGTTTTGTGTTTCTGCGGTGAGCATGGAGGACATGGAGGCCCTCTTTGCCTGCAGGGAGGGTTTCCGTATCCGGGTGAACAACATCCGGCATGTGGCCGTGCTTTTCGACGCGCTGCTCGAAGGGTCGTACATACAGGCGCACTGGCAGTCCGTCCTCGAAAGAGGGAAATTCCTGGTTTCCAAGGACGGCAAACGCTTCGTGACCGCCTCAAGCCTCTCGACGGCCCTGTCTGCCGCAAGAAGCTGTATGACATCCACGACTATGGCCATAAGAAAAGCCGTCAGCCAGCTCCGTGAATGAAACCAACTGAAAGAACGGCAAACATGTGAAAGATAAAAGGCTGACCGTAGCAATGATATGGAGCCGGTATCACTGCCGGTTCCCTGCCATTGCCGTCCGCATCGCATAACTTTGTCCTCCGTCAGCGCAACGCCCGACGGAGGCTTGCCTTTCATTGTAAAATCAAATCATACACATAATGCAGAACAGAACAACATTCATGGAACGGCTGAGCGAAAGGCTCAGCGCGGTAGAATCGGTGCTGAAGAAACTGGAACCGGTCGAAAGCCTGCTGCAAAGGCTGGAAATGCTGGAGGACTCTTTCTACTCAACCAAAAAGGTGTTCACATTCCAGGAGGCGTGCGTGTACATCGGCGTGTCGGAAAGCATGCTGTACAAACTCACCGCAAACAAGGAGATACCCCACTACAAGCCGAGGGGCAAGATGGTCTATTTCGCCAAGGAGGAGCTGGACGCATGGCTCCTGCAGAACTGCGAGCCCGCCATAGACGACGCGACCCGGCAGGCCGCCGAATCCGCAACCGTTGAACCGTTCTTTAACCAGAGACGAAATGGAAAGCGAAAGAAGGACTAACATCATCGGGGCTGAGCTTGACGACAGCCGCCTTTCGGACATCCTGTCCGCCTCGCAGATAAAGGTGACGGACAGCTACGAGACCCCGCCGCAGATTATCTGGATAGACAACTCCACCATCGCCACGCTCGGCAACTTCAGCGCATCGACCGGCAAGGCGAAGTCGAAGAAGACCTTCAACGTGTCGGCCATCGTCGCCGCTTCCCTGGCAGGCAAGCAGGTGCTGAACTACCGGGCGCATTTGCCGGAAGGGAAGCAGCGTATCCTGTATGTGGACACGGAACAGAGCCGTTTCCACTGCCACAACGTGCTGGAACGCATCCTCAAGCTGGCGGGACTGCCGGACACGACGGACAACGACAGGCTCGACTTCATCTGCCTGCGCGAATATTCCCCCGCCATCCGCATCGAGGTGATCGACTATGCGCTGCGGCGCGGCAAGGGCTACGGGCTGGTGGTCATAGACGGCATCCGCGACCTGATGCTCGACATCAACAGCACCAGCGAATCCGTGGAGGTCATCAACAAGATGATGGAGTGGTCGTCGAAATACAACCTGCACATCCACTGCGTGCTGCACCTGAACAAAGGGGACAACAACGTGCGCGGGCATATCGGAACGGAGATGAGCAACAAGGCGGAAACAGTGCTGGTCATCAGCAAGGACAGCGAGAATCCCGGCGTCAGCGAAGTGCACGCCCTCCATATCAGGGAGAAGGAGTTCAGGCCGTTCGCCTTCACGATAGACGAAGCCGGGCTGCCCGTCATTGCGGAAGGCCATTCCGCATGTGAGCATCCCAAGCCGAGGCAGCGGACAAGCTTCACGGACCTGAGCATCGAGCAGCACCGGGAAGCCCTCGCCGCCGCTTTCGGCGACAAGCCCATCAAGGGGTTCGAGAACATGCTCCAGGCACTCATGGCCTCCTACGAGGCGATCGGCTTCAAGCGCGGGCGGAACGTGATGGTCAAGCTGCTGCTCTACCTGACCGACAACCTGAAGCTGATACGCAAGCGGGACAAACTGTTCTACTACGACATGTCGCCCGCCGAGGCCATGCTTTTCGACGAGGAATGACGGCGGGCGCGGGCATATATATAATCCAGTTTAATTTAGTACAGATATATATAGGGAAACAAACTAAACTAAACTTGTTTCGTGAAAACAAATGAAAGAAAAAACGGCATGAACATATCGGAAGCAAAACAGATACGCATCGTGGATTTCCTGGCTCAGCTCGGACACCGTGCGCAATACGTGAAATCGGGACAATACTGGTACCTCTCGCCGTTCCGTCGGGAGGAAACCCCGTCGTTCAAGGTGAACGACCGGCTCAATGAATGGTACGACTTCGGGGCGGCCACCGGCGGCGACCTCGTGGAACTGGGGAAGCACCTGTACGGGACGGACAGCGTGAGCGAGGTGCTGGCACATATTGAAAGACACGCCGGCATCAGCAGCCTGCCGAGGGTGCGGCTCCCGGCGGCGGTGCTCCGGCCGGTGGAAGCGGAAATGAAGGACGTGAGGCTGGTGCCGCTGCGTCACCATGCGCTGCTGTCGTACCTCCGTTCCCGGATGATCGACGCCGACATCGGAAGGATGTTCTGCAAGGAGATACATTACGAGCTGCGCAGGCGGCGCTATTTCGGACTGGCGTTCGGCAACCTGTCCGGCGGCTACGAGGTGCGCAACCCCTATTACAAGGGCTGCCTGAAGAACAAGGACATATCGCTGATAAGGCACTCGCACGGCGAGACGCAGAGCCATGTGTGCGTCTTTGAAGGCTTCATGGACTTCCTCTCCTATATGACCTTGCGGCAGGCCGGAGACAGGACGGTATGCCTCGATGCCCCCAGCGACCATCTTGTGATGAACTCCGTGGCCAACCTTAAAAAAGCATTGGGACACCTGCAGGAGTATTCCTTCATCCATTGCTACCTCGACAACGACCTTGCCGGGCGGAAGACGGTGGAGACCGTCGCCTCGCTGTTTGCCGGGAAGGTCAACAACGAAGCCTACAGGTACGACGGCTACAAGGACCTGAACGACTACCTGAGAGGCAAAAGGCTCTGACGCGGCCGGCGTGCCGGAACACAAGGAAGCCCTCCATCCGGAGGGCTTCTTTTTTTTGTCCGCAAGCGACCCTGTTCAGGCATAAAACAGCCGTCAGAATATGATTTTAGAGTATGATTTTGAGAAATAGCATAAATCTTATTAAGAAAATGAAGATTTGTATATCAATTATTTCCTAATATAATTCTGTTGGTTTTTCTTTGCAAACCAAATTCAGAATACGAAATAATACTATTACGATAGAGTATGAAATCATATTGGATATTTGCAATCGTACTGACGGTAGCCTACATCATCTACTATGCGGTGAACATCGCCAGAGACCTGTACGGAAAGAAAAGCCGTGGCGGGACGGAAGAGGAAGTCTTTGAACTCGATCCCGACGACGGCCAGGAGAGCGTGACGGTGACGGAAAGCGAGACCGGCTTCAATGTCGGGACGGAGAAGTACGAGACCGCCTTTGAGGGCACCGGCGCTTCCGTGCAGGACGGTCTGGCGGAGGCGGACACGGAATCGGCCGAAGAACGGTTCGCCCGGATAAAGGCCGAAGCCGAGGCGAAGATGGAGGACAGCACCCCTTACCTGTCCGACGGATTCACGCCGGACGATATGTACAAGGCGATGATTTGCGGCGGCCGTCTGGAGAACCGTCCCGCAATGGACTGGAAACCGGTGGACAAAATTTAGCGATGAAAGAAACGAAGAAGATATTATGCGCCCTGTCCATGCTTGCGGTACCCTGCTGCGTCTTCGCCAAGAGCGGAGCCGTGAACTACTCCTGGGGAGCGGACGCGCTTGCCACCATGCACGACTTTGTGGTGACGATGATGCTGTATGTACAGTACATCTGCTTTGCCGTCGCCTCGGTGGTGGCCATCATATCCGCGCTCCAGATCTATATCAAATGGAATACGGGAGACGACAGCATCGTGAAATACATCGTGATGCTGGTCGGTGCGTGCCTGTTCTTCATCGGAGCCACCCTGGTATTCCCGGCCTTCTTCGGCTACCTTATCTAAAAAGGATTTGAGATTCAACGATATAATCACTAAAAGCAATGAGAATGAAGAAGTTAAAGAATGCAATGAAAAGAATCGCAGGTGCGGTGTTGTACAAGGTTGCGACACTCGCCCTCCTGCTGGTGTCGGGGCCTGCCGCACTGATGGCGCAGAACACCGCAGGCGACTACACGGCAGGAACCAACGCCCTGACCACCGTGGCGGAGGAAATCGCCAAGTATGTGCCCATCATGGTGAAGCTGTGCTACGCCATCGCCGGAGTCGTGGCGATAGTGGGCGCCATCAGCGTGTACATCGCCATGAATAATGAGGAACAGGACGTCAAGAAGAAGATCATGATGGTCGTGGGCGCCTGCATCTTCCTGATAGCGGCGGCACAGGCCCTGCCACTGTTCTTCGGTATCGGCGGATAAGAAAGGAGGAGCGATGAAAGGCAGTGACGAACGCTATCCGGACTATCCGCTGTTCAAGGGGCTCCAGCGGCCTCTTGAGTTCATGGGAATACAGGGACGCTACATCTACTGGGCGGCAGGGTCGGCAGGCGGAGCCATTGCCGGCTTCATCGTCGCCTACTGCCTTGCCGGTTTCGTCGCGGGGCTTGCGGCATTGGCCGTCATCCTGTCAGCCGGCATCTCGCTCATCATCCTCAAGCAAAGGAAGGGACTGCACACCAAGAAGAACAGGAAAGGAGTGTATGTCTATGCCCACTCGAAGAAGATATGAAAGAGAAAAGCCATTACGGAGCGCGTGTGGCCCTATTGAATGTTGAACCCGGGCAGGCCCGCTTGTGCAAGAGCGAGTCTGCCCTTACTTAAGCTGAAGCAACCGACAATGACACTGTACATCCTATTGACATTCGCCGCCCTTTGCGCGGGCATGGCCGTCTCGGTCTATGCCTTCGGCACGGGAGGAAAGCGCAAGCGCATCTTCCAGGACATCTATTTCACCGTGGAGGACGTGGACGGCATCGGCGTGCTGTACACCAAGACCGGAGAATACTCCGCCGTCCTGCGGATGGAGAATCCCGTGCAGAAACATTCCGCCGACATCGACAGCTACTACGAGTTCTCGAGCCTGCTCACGGCCGTGGCGCAGACGCTGGGCGAAGGCTATGCGATACACAAGCAGGACGTGTTCGTCCGCAAGCAGTTCGAGGACGGGTCGGGCGACACGCACGAGTTCCTGTCCTCCGCCTATTTCCGGTATTTCAAAGGCCGGAGGTACAC
>ULRH01011192.1_pt1 | contig 18571 bp, 19 predicted proteins | sample 1955271 | NCBI WGS metagenome assembly ULRH01 (sample SAMEA4835677, study PRJEB28245) | human gut metagenome | biome: gut microbiome; material: fecal sample | place: Denmark | collected 2008 | reverse complement strand
TGGTAGGATGGTGCATGCCTACACTATTGCTGAATAGTTACCGGGCCACGAAGGAAAGGTTAATAGTGCATAAATATCAGATGGAAGTTGGTGAGGATAGCGTTTTTCTCCCTATATTTGCAAGCAGTATAGTCCGAGGCTGTCCTGTGGGGCGGAGACGGGCAGGAAGGAGGAAAACGAAAGAGGAACAAAAAAGCATAGACCAATGAAGAAATCAAAATGGTGGGCCTCGCTGTCCCTGGCCCTCGTGATGAGTACGGGCTTGGCCGTGGCAGTAGGCCAGGGTGACAAGGTGATGCAGCGTCAGAGCGACGCACGTATGTAGTCAATACCGTCACGTTGTGTCCGACGGTGCGCGGCTTCAAGGGCGCAACGCCCCTGTTTGTCTATATCAAGGGCGGCAAGGTGGTGAAGGTCGAGGCCCAGCGCAACCAAGAGAGCCCGAAGTTTTTCCAGAAGGTGAGACAGGGCCTGCTGCCCAAGTTTGCAGGCATGAAACTCAGTACGGCAGCCAATGCCTCGGAGGTAGATGGCGTGACGGGCGCGACGATGTCGAGCCGGGCCGTGAAGAAAAACGTGGCGGCCGCCGTGAAATACTATCAGGCGCACAAGTAGCGGCCGCCGAGAAGCCATACGGACGACGGACGTCGCGCCCGGTGCTGATGAGATCAGAACCGGGTGTGGCGTCCGTCGTATGTGTAGTTGAGGCTACGGAGCCTGTCGTGCTCCGTGCTACAGAATCTCGGCTATCTGGACCGCATTGAGGGCAGCCCCCTTGCGGATCTGGTCGCCCGTGAGCCAGAGCGTGCAACTATGGTCGTCGGCCAGGTCCTTGCGGATGCGCCCCACGAAGACGTCATCCTTGCCCGCCGACTCCAGGGGCATGGGATAGACATAGTGCTGGGGATCATCGACGAGGGTCACGCCAGGAGCCTCCTGGAGGGCGTGGCGGATTTCCTCTACCGAGAGCGGGCGCTCGGTCTCGAACCAGACACTCTCGGAATGGCTGCGGAGTGAGCTCACGCGGACGCAGGTGGCACTCGTGCGAACATCGGAGTGCATGATCTTGCGCGTCTCGTGATACATCTTCATCTCCTCCTTCGTATAGTCGTTGTCCGTCATCTTGTCGATCTGTGGTATGACGTTGTAAGCCAACTGGTGGGGGAAGTGGCTGATGCTATGGGCGCTGCCCGTCTCGAGGATCTCCTTGTACTGCTGCTGCAGTTCGCGCATGGCCTCGGCGCCAGCCCCCGAGGCGCTCTGGTAGCTGGCGATGTGGATCTTGCGGATGTGGGACAGGCGCTCGATGGGGTAGAGGGCCACGACCATCATGATCGTCGTGCAGTTGGGGTTGGCAATGATGTTGCGCGGACGGCGCTTGGCATCCTCCGGATTGATCTCCGGGACGACGAGAGGCACGTCCTCGTCCATGCGAAACTGGCTGCTGTTGTCGATCATCACGGCCCCGTGGCGCGTGATGGTGTCGGCGAAGCGAGCCGACGTGCTGCCTCCGGCACTGGTGAAGGCGATATCGACCCCACGGAAATCGTCGTTGTCCTGGAGCATGCGGACGGTATGGGGCTTGCCCCTGAAGAGGTACTCGCGGCCCGCGCTACGTTCGGAACCAAACAAAAGAAGGTCATCGACCGGGAATTGGCGCTCTTCGAGAATGCGAAGAAGCTCTTGTCCTACGGCGCCGCTTGCGCCAACGATAGCTATTTTCATTTTTCTGTTCCTTTCTCTTAACAAGTAATATATGGCGCAAAATTACGAAAAAGCGAGGACACAGTGGTGCGTAATTGCGTGTTTTTTGTTACCTTTGCAAAAAATTAAGGAATCGATATGCTGCTCACGACCCGGTATCTCCCCATATCACAGCCGCCGCTGATCTTTCTGACGGTGCTCCTGATCATCCTCTTTGCGCCGATTATCATGGGCCGGCTGCGCATTCCCCACATCATCGGACTGGTGCTGGCGGGCGTCCTCATCGGCCCCTACGGCCTCCATGTGCTGGAGCGCGACGCGTCGTTCAGCCTCTTCGGTTTCGTGGGTCTCTTCTACATCATGTTCCTCGCCGGTCTGGAGATGGACATGGAGGGCCTTCGGCGCAGCAGGGGGCGGGTGCTGCTCTTTGGCGTGCTGACGTTTCTGCTGCCCTTTGTGCTGACCTACTTCATGGCCGTGGAGCTGCTGGGCTATACGCAGATGGCCTCGCTGCTGCTGGGCTGTCTCATGGCCTCCAACACCCTCGTGGCCTATCCCATCGTGGGTCGCTACGGACTGGGGCGCCATGCGGCCACCACGCTCAGTGTGGGCGCCACGATGACCTCGCTCTTCTTCGCCCTGGTCTCGCTGGCGACGATCGTCAACCAGTTTGAGGGCGCCTCGGGCCCAGGCTTTTGGCTATGGTTTGCCGTGAAGTTTGCGGCCTACTGTGCGGGCACGATCTTCCTCATCCCCCGATTGACACGCTGGTTTCTGCGCCGCTATAGCGATGCGGTCATGCAGTTTGTCTTTGTCCTGAGCGTCCTCTTTCTCTGTGGCGCGCTCTCCCAGATGATTGGCCTGGAGGGCATCTTCGGTGCCTTTGTGGCTGGACTGATCCTCAACCGCTTCATCCCGAAGGTCTCGCCGCTGATGAACCGTCTGGAGTTTACGGGCAACGCCCTCTTCATCCCCTATTTCCTCATCGGCGTGGGTATGCTCATCGACCTCCACCTGCTCTTCGAGGGTGGACGCATCCTCCTGGTCGTGGCCTGCATCACCTTCTTCGGCACGGCCGGCAAGGCCCTGGCAGCCTATCTCGCGGGGTGGCTCCTGCGCTTCGATCGCCAGGCTCGCCACCTGATGTTTGGCCTCACCTCCGCCCATGCTGCCGGATCCATCGCCATGGTGATGGTGGGACTGCGCATCCAGGTCGCCCCGGGCGAGTATCTCTTCGGTGACGAGGTGCTCAATGGCATCGTCATCATGATCCTCTTCACCTGCATCATCTCCAGCCTCGTGACGGAATATGCCGCCAAGCGCATCGTGCTGGCCGAGAAGGAGCAGCCACAGGAGGACGCCGGGGTGCAGGACGAGACGGTGCTCATCCCCGTGAAATATCCCGAGTATGCCAACCGCCTCACCAACCTCGCCCTGCTCATGCGCAATCCGAAGCGCGACCACGACCTCGTGGCTCTCAGCGTGGTCTATGACGACGCCAACATCGACCGCAAGCGATCCGAGGGCGCCAAACTGCTGGAGCAGGTGACGAGCTACGCCGCCTCGGCCGATGTGAAGATGCAGAGTCAGCTCCGCGTGGCAACCAATATTGCCAATGGCATCATGCACGCCTTCAAGGAGTTTAGGGCCACGGAGGTCGTCATCGGCATGCACATGCACTTTTCCGATTCCACCACCTTCTGGGGGAAGTTTCATCAAAGCCTCTTCAACGGTCTGTCGCGACAGATCATCATGGCGCGCCTGATGCTGCCCCTTTCGACGCTGCGTCGCATCGTGGTCTGTGTGCCCTCGCGCGCACAGTTTGAGCCGGGCTTCTACCGCTGGCTTGAGCGCCTCTCGCGACTGGCCGAGAATCTCGACTGCCGCATCGCCTACCATGGGCGCCAGGACACGCTGACCCGCATCCGGCAGTATGAGCTCAACCACCATGAGAGCGTGCGCGCCGAGTATGTGGAGATGGAGCACTGGAACGAGCTGCCGACGCTGGCCGCCCAGATCAAGGAAGACCACATCTTCGTGGTCGTCACCGCGCGCAAGGGCACGGTGTCGTTCAAGAACGCCATGGAGCGCCTGCCGGAGGAACTGACAAAGTACTTCTCAGGCAAGAACCTCATGATCATATTCCCCGACCAGTTTGGCGAGGACAAGACCGACGTGATGACCTTTGCCGAGCCCCAGCATGTCGAGGACCGTTCGGCCTATGAGGCGGTGCTCGGATGGCTCTATCACAACCTCTACCACCGGCTGGCTGTGGCAGCAAAGAAAATAATCAGAAAAACGAAGAAGAAATGATAGACATCAAAGGTATAACGAAGAGCTTCGGCTCGCTACAGGTGCTCAAAGGCATCGACCTCCACATCAACAAAGGCGAGGTGGTGAGCATCGTGGGTCCCTCGGGGGCGGGCAAGACCACGCTCCTCCAGATCATCGGCACGCTGGACAAGCCCGATAGCGGGTCGGTGGTGGTCGATGGGGTAGAGACACAGCAGTTGTCGGGGCATAAGCTCAGCGAGTTTCGCAACCGCCATGTGGGCTTCGTCTTCCAGTTTCATCAACTCCTGCCGGAGTTTACGGCCATCGAGAACGTGATGATTCCCGCGTTTATCGCAGGAAAATCGACCTCTGAGGCGCGGAAACGGGCCGAGGAACTGCTGGACTTCATGGGGCTGGCCGACCGGGCGCGCCATAAGCCCAGCGAACTCTCTGGTGGCGAGAAGCAGCGGGTGGCCGTGGCACGCGCCTTGGTCAACCGGCCGGCCGTGATCCTCGCCGACGAACCCTCGGGAAGTCTGGACAGCAAGAACAAGGCGGAACTCCACCAGCTCTTCTTCGACCTGCGCGACAAACTGGGGCAGACGTTCGTCATCGTCACCCACGACGAGACGCTGGCGCAAATCACCGACCGCACTATCCATCTGCGAGACGGCATGATCGTCGGTGGCGATGAGGCTTCGCAAGGCAACGAGGCTTTGCAGGGCGAGGTGTAGGCGGGCGTGACACGGCTCGGCGGGCAGTCTGTCCCTCCATGCCCTGTTTTGTGGACAGCCCTCCCGTCATTCATAGAAAAAAAGTAGTAGGACCATTTAGACTATCAACACAGATGATCAAGATAAAACTCGGCGATTACAATGACCTGACTGTTCAGGAAGTGGCTTATCGTGAGGGCAAAGGCGAGCGCTTTGGCCTTTACCTCGATGGCGGACGTGACGGAGAAATCCTCATGCCCGACAAGTATGTGCCCGAGGGCACGCAGGTGGGCGACACGCTGCGCGTCTTCGTCTATCTCGACCAGGAGGAGCGACCCATCGCCACGACCGAGAAGCCACTCGCCCGCGTGGATGAGTTTGCGTATCTGCAATGTGCGTGGGTCAACCAGTATGGTGCGTTCCTCCATTGGGGCGTGATGAAAGACCTGTTCTGCCCGTTTCGCGAGCAGAAGAAGCGCATGGAGGTGGGACTGAAGTATATCGTCCATATCCATGCCGACGAAGAGAGCTACCGTCTGGTGGCCTCGGCCAAAGTGGAGCACTATCTCCACGACTATGCAGAGGACTACGACGCTGCCGCCCGTAGGGGAGAGATTGAGGCCGTGGAGGAAGAGACGGACGCTGTGGGCTTCCGTCCCTACCATGTGGGCGATGAGGTGGAACTGCTCGTATGGCAGAAGACGGACCTCGGATTCAAGGTCATCGTTGACAATCGCTATCCCGCACTGATCTACGAAGATCAGATCTTCCAGTATGTCCACACGGGCGACCGTCTGCGGGGATTCATCAGCCGCATACGTGAGGATGGCAAACTCGACTGTTCGCTCCAGCCTACGGGCAAGCGGCAGACGCAGGACTTTGCCGATACGCTCCTGGCCTATCTGCAGGCGCACGACGGACGCTGCCCCTTGGGTGACAAGAGCGACAGCGAGGACATCAAGCGCGTGTTTCATGTGAGCAAGAAGGTCTTCAAACGGGCTGTCGGCGACCTCTACAAGCGTCGCCTCGTCATTCCCGGTCCCACGTCGGTGCTACTCACGAAGTAGGGGTGCACGCTTTTACGTGTAGGTATAATTGCCGTGCAGAGAACAGACTTGTGCACGAAAGGCTATACACTAAGACCTTCTTAGTAGAAGCAAAAGAACAATAAAAAATGGCCTGACACCCTGGTTGGCAGTGTGTCAGGCCATCTAACCTGTCTGCGGCTATCGAGGGCCTCATGGGAAACACCAAAAGATTCTGTTTACACTTTCCTGGCAAGGCGCTGAAGCCTATGCGGCGATCATCGAGAGGAAGTATTTGTGTATGTGCAAATCGCTGTCCAGTTCGGGATGGAAAGCCGTGACGAGCTGGTTGCCCTGTCTTGCCGCCACGATATGGCCATCAACGGAGGCCAGGACGCGCACGTCGTCCTCCACGCTTTCTATATAGGGCGCACGGATGAACGTGGCTGGGAGACCGGTGCCCACCTCCGCCATGTCGAGGGAGGTGTGGAAACTGCCCAACTGTCGTCCATAGGCGTTGCGGCGCGCGCGGATATCCATCGTGGAGAGGCGCGGGAACTCCTCGCCCTCCACCTCCTTGGCCAGCAGGATCAGTCCGGCACAGGTACCGAAGACGGGCAGTCCGCCGGCAATGGCTTCGCGGATGGGCTGGAGCAGCTCCAGGTCGTGGAGCAACTTCAGCATCGTCGTCGATTCGCCACCCGGGATGACCAGGCCGTCCTTGGGCTGGTTCCAGTCGGAGAGCTGGCGCACCTCAAAACATTCAGCGCCCAGCTGCTGGAGCATTCGCTCGTGCTCGATGAATGCTCCCTGCAAGGCTAATACCGCTATCCTCATTATTGTCCGCGCTCGGCCATGAGGATCTTGATCTCCTGCTCGTTGATGCCAACCATCGCCTCGCCCAGGTCCTCGCTCAGCTCGGCAATCTTCTTGGCATCCTTGTAATTGGTCACGGCCTGGACAATGGCAGCGGCACGCTTCACGGGGTCTCCGCTCTTGAAGATACCCGATCCGACGAAGACACCCTCTGCGCCCAGCTGCATCATCAGCGCAGCGTCGGCAGGCGTAGCCACACCACCAGCGGCGAAGTTCACCACAGGCAGTTTGCCATGGTCGTGTACGTACTTCACGAGGTCGTAGGGAGCCTGGAGCTGCTTGGCAGCCTCGAAGAGCTCGTCCTCGCTCATGCCGACGAGGCGACGGATTTCAGCCTGCATCAGGCGCATGTGGCTCACGGCCTGGACGACGTCGCCCGTGCCCGGCTCACCCTTGGTGCGAATCATCGTGGCACCCTCGGCAATGCGGCGGAGCGCCTCGCTGAGGTTGCGTGCGCCACAGACGAACGGCACCTCAAACTGCGTCTTGTCGATATGGTAGATGTTGTCCGCAGGGCTCAGTACCTCGCTCTCGTCGATGTAGTCGATCTCAATGGCCTGAAGAATCTGTGCCTCGACGAAGTGGCCGATGCGGCACTTGGCCATCACGGGGATGGAGACGGCGGCCTGGATGCCCTTGATCATCTTCGGGTCGCTCATGCGGCTCACGCCACCAGCGGCGCGGATGTCGGCGGGAATGCGCTCCAGGGCCATGACGGCGCAGGCGCCAGCCTCCTCAGCGATGCGTGCCTGCTCGGGGGTCGTTACGTCCATGATCACACCGCCCTTCAGCATCTGGGCGAGGTTGCGGTTCAACTCTTGTCTGTTCTGTTCCATGATTTTATTTTCTTTTTATTGTGTTTGGGTTGGCAGCGAGACTGCTACGGCGAGGGCATAGGAAGGGTAGGTCAGAGGTGGAAACCCCTGACGCAGCTTGTGGGAAGCAAGGGCGCTACAGGCGCGCCTACTCCTTGTTCTGCCGTCGAAAGTCGCTGGGTGTCATTCCCGTCAGTTTCTTGAAAAACTTCGAGAAATGGGCTTGTGAAGAGAATCCGCAGCCGTAGGCTATCTCCTGGAAGGTGTGGGTCGTCAGCATCAGTTCCTGATGGATGCAGGCCAGCAGGGTGGTGTCGATGATCTGCTTCGGGGTCTTCTCCCCCAGTTTACGGCACACCTGCGAGAGGTAGCGGGGCGAAACGTTGAGGCAGTCGGCATAGAACGCTACGTCGCTATTGGTCTTCGCATGCTGCTCCACTGCCGAGACAAACGCCTGGTAGAGTTCCATGCTTCGTCCCTGTGGCTCCGCCGTGCGTGCCATCATTCCCTTGGCAAACCGTGCGGCCCGCTCCTGTGCCTCCTCGATGGAGAAGTTTTGGCTCAGATAGACCGCCACCGCACTGCAATAGGTGTTTTGTGCGCCGTGGAGCGTGTGCTGTTGTGGGGCGACGAGCGTACAGAGCGGGATGAGGCGACGCTGGATCTGTGTCAGCACGTCCTCGCCCATCAGTTGGTCGCCTTTGGCCGAGACCGAAGCAGGGGCATAGACCACGAAGCGCGGACGGTAGCGCAGGATTGCGTCGATGATGACGTCGAGCGTTTCTACCGAACGAATCAAGCCCACCTTGATCACTTGCGGCTCGATATCGTTGACCACAGCCTCTATCTGACTGCGGACCACGGCGGCTGGGAGATCGTAGAACTCCTGGATGCCGAGGGTGTTCTGCACCGTGATGCACGTGATAGCCGACATGGCGTAGCCGCCCAAGGCCGATATGGTCTTCATGTCGGCTTGCACGCCAGAGAGGCCCGTGCCGTCGGAACCCGTTATCGTCAGTATCGTGCTGCTCTCTTTCACGCATGCAAAGGAACGCATTTTACTTGAAACGACCTAAAAAAGTTCCCTATTTGACAACGGAAAAGCACGTTTGGCAAAACTTTCCCCTGCTTTCAGCTCTTTGTTTGTGTCTTTTTCGCCTTTTCGTCGTAACTTTGCAGCGAGAAAGTGATAAGCCAACGATGCAGAAACAGTTTTCAAGAACGCAACTTCTTTTGGGCCGTCCTGCCCTCGAGACGCTCGCTGCCAGTCGGGTGGCCGTCTTTGGCGTAGGCGGCGTGGGCGGTTATGTCGTCGAGGTGCTGGCCAGGAGCGGTGTGGGTGCCATTGACGTGATCGACGACGACCGTGTCTGTGTGACCAATGTCAACCGCCAGTTGCTCGCTACCCTGCCTACGGTGGGACGCCCGAAGGTCGATGTGGCCGAGGAGCGCATCCATGCCATCAATCCCGAGTGCCAGGTGCACAAACTGCCGATGTTCTACCTTCCGACGCGGGCGGACGAGATAGACCTCACCCAATATGATTATGTGGTGGACTGTATCGACACGGTGACGGCGAAGCTTGACCTGATCCGTCGCTGCCATGCTCTCGACGTGCCCCATCTGTGCTGTCTGGGAGCAGCCTTCAAGCTCGATGCTACGCAGTTTGAGGTGACCGACCTCTTCAAGACCATCAACGATCCGCTCGCCAAGGTCTTGCGCAAGAAGCTCCGCAAGGAGAATATCCGCCATGTGAAGGTGGTCTATAGTCCAGAACTGCCCTTGGAGGGCCTTCCGCAGGAGGAGACAGACTGTGCGTTTCGGGCGCGCTGCCCAGAGGCCGACCAGCAGCGTTGTGGGTCGGAGCAGGGAGTCCCGGCCTCCAACGCATGGGTGCCTGCCGTGGAGGGACTCATCGCAGGGGGCGAGGTGGTGAAAGATCTCATCGCACGGGCAGGAACTCTGCGTGTCGCCCCCACAGAAGGGACGGAGGCATAGCGACGGGTGGCCACGGTCCTCAAAGACTGCCAGGAGGGCAATCAGTAGTAACGACCATAGAGATAATCCATCAAGATGAAAGCATATACTTATATAGAAAAAGGAAAGTTTGCCCTGACGGACAAACCGAGACCGACGATACAGGAGCCCACCGACGCCATTGTGCGCGTGACCTTGGGAAGCATCTGCTCCAGTGACCTTCATATCAAGCACGGAAGTGTGCCAAGGGCTGTGCCGGGCATCACCGTGGGCCACGAGATGGTCGGTGTGGTGGAGGAGACGGGAGCCGATGTCAGGGGCGTGAAGGTCGGCGACCGCGTGACGGTCAATGTGGAGACCTTCTGTGGCGAATGCTACTTCTGCCGACACGGCTATGTCAACAACTGCACCTCGCCCCATGGCGGCTGGGCTTTGGGATGCCGTATCGACGGTGGACAGACGGAGTATGTGCGTGTGCCGCTGGCCTCGCAGGGATTGAACCGCATTCCCGATGGTGTGACCGACGAGCAGGCACTGTTGGTCGGCGACGTGCTGGCTACAGGCTTCTGGGCAGCACGCATCAGCGAGATCACGGAGGAGGATACCGTCCTCATCATCGGGGCTGGCCCTACGGGACTCTGCGCCCTGCTCTGCGTGATGCTGCATCGGCCACGGCGTATCATCGTCTGTGAAGCGTCGGCAGCGCGCCGCGACTTTGTGCGTTTGCACTATCCCGACGTCTTGCTCACCACGCCCGAGGAGTGTGAGGCAATGGTCAAGGCCCATAGCGACCATGGTGGAGCTGACCGTGTGCTGGAGGTGGCGGGCGCCAAGGACTCCTTCCGTCTGGCTTGGCAGTGTGCGCGTCCCAATGCCATCGTCACGATCGTAGCCCTCTATGACGAGCCACAGGTGCTCCCCCTGCCCGATATGTATGGCAAGAACCTGACCTTTAAGACAGGAGGTGTGGATGGGTGCGACTGCGAGGAGACGCTCCGGCTGATAGCGCAGGGAAAGATCGACACCACGCCGCTCATCACCCATCGCTTCCCCCTCGCAAAGATCGAGGAGGCCTACCGCCTTTTTGAAAACCGGGAGGACGGAGTGATCAAGGTGGCTATCTATAATGAATAGGCAGGCTGATATTTTTTCCTCATTTTTCTTTGCGTGTTTGTTGAAAAACTCGTACCTTTGCAACCGTTTTCAAGCAAGTAAAGCCTCTTGTAACTTATCAGTTTTACGTTTGGAGTGAAATTAGGCGGACAATGGAGTCCTCGCTGCTTTAGGAAACGTCCTTTATGATTCAGGGCAAGTTACAGACATCGCAAAGTTATTCTTTTCGGGTAAACAACAAGGTACACAGATTTCACAGTTGGGGAGTTTGTGTACAGATATAGTGTGTGCTTGTGTGTAGGAGTGTCCGTCGTTGTTAGGCGGACGCTAACTTGTGCATAAGCACTCCATGTTTTGGCCATCCATGTGATGGCAGTTGATAATCAAACCTTTTTATGAAGCAGACAATGAAAATTTGGGCTGTGACCCTTGTGGGCATGGCCTCGGTCTTTGTGCCCTCTGCGCTATGGGGACAAAACCAAAGATTGACAGGACAGCTCCAGCAACTCTTTGATTGTGCGGAGCAAAACAACGCCTCGCTGATAAGGGTGCGTGCCGCTATAGCGACGGCAGAGGCAGGGGAGGAGACTGCACGTCTAGCCCAGCTCCCCGACGTAGAGGCGCAACTCTCCATCTCCTATCTGGGTGATGCTCGCTTGTGGAATCGCACGTTTGGCGAGTCCATGGCCGCGCCGATGCCACATTTTGGTAACAACTTCCTGCTGCGTGCCGAGCAGGTGGTATATTCGGGCGGAGCCATCACTTGTGGCATACGACTGGCTGAGCAACAAACCAAGATGCTCCGTCTCTCTGCCGACGAGCAGCGCCAGCGGGTACGTTTTCTCTTGGTCGGCCTCTACCTCCAGCTTCATAGCCTCCGCCATCAGGAGACGGTCTATGCCACCAACCGCGAACTGGCTCTTCGGCAGATCGAACTCATGAACCATCGTCGCGAGCAGGGGGTCTCCCTGCGCAACGACATCACCCGCTACGAGCTGCAACTGCAGCAGATAGCCCTGGGGCAGACCACGGTCAGCGACCGACAGAGTGTCTTGACGAAGCAGTTGCGAACGGCCTTGGGCACGGATAGCGTGCCGCTGGCGATGCTCTCCGATGATGCTTTCGAGGGTGTGGGAATGGCTGTCGGCAGCGAGGAGGACTGGTTGCGGTTGGCCTTGGAGCAACACAAGACGTTGCAGCGGTCGGCCTTGGCGGTGGACATCAGCCGCACGCAAGAGCGCCTTGTGGAGGCGGAGCGTTATCCCCAGGTGGCGCTGGTGGCGGAAGACCATCTCGACGGGCCGATCACCATCGAGGTGCCACCCATCAACAAGAACTTGAACTATTGGTTTGTTGGCATCGGCGTGCGCTACAACCTGGCGTCGCTCTACAAGACGAAGCGCAAGGTGCAGCAAGCAAAAAGGGCCACGGCCGAGGCGCAGACACAACTCACGGTGGCGCAGCAGACGATCGGCGACGACGTGCATGCCGCCTATGTTGACTTGGGCACGGCGCGGTCGGAACTGCAGACACGCCGGAAGGCCGTGCAGCTTGCGACGGAAAACTACGAGGTGGTGGGCAAACGCTATAAGAACGGACTGGCCCTCATCACCGATATGACCGATGCGGCCAATGTCAAACTGGAGGCGGAGTTGGCCCTGGTCAGCGCGCGCATCAACTTGGCCTATTGCTATTATCGGTTGAAATATGCCTGCCAATGCTTGTAGGCAATGTCCTCTGCAGTACAAAGAAAATCCTGCTGGCCGTATTTTCAAAGGCCAGTATGTCATGAACAATAATAAACAATTATGAAAAAAATAACGATACTTCGCAGTTTCTACAATCTCATCGTCCTGCTGCTGCTTGCTGCAGGCGTCTATCTGGTCGTCAACCATTTCGTCCATTTTGGTGACGGGGAATTTACGGACAATGCCACCGTGCAGCGACAGATCACTCCTGTCAACACGCGTGTCTCTGGATTTATCAAGGAGATACGTTTCGAGGAGTTTCAGCAGGTGCACAAAGGCGACACGCTGGTCATCATCGAGGATAGCGAATTTCGCTTGCGTCTGGCCCAGGCTGAGGCCGACTTGGCCAATGCCTTGGCTGGCAAGGAGGTGACTGCCACGGGTATGCAGACTACCGACCAAAGCATTCGTGTGGCTGACGCGGGCATAGAGGAGGCAAGGGTGCAACTGGACAACGCCCGCCGCGAGGAGGAGCGCTACGCCCAGTTGTTGAAGGATGACGCGGTCACACCGCAGCAGTATGATCAGGTACACACAGCCTATCTTGCCGCACAGGCCCGCTACGAGCAGGCTACTCGGAGCATAGGGACGCTCTCCTCTGCGAAGCAGGAGCAGGGACACCGCGTCAAGCAGAACAAGGCGGGTATAGACCTGGCCCGATCGCAAGTGAGGATGGCCCGACTCAATCTCTCCTACACGGTGATCACGGCCACGGCCGATGGCATGGTGGGCAAGAAGCAGATCCACGAAGGACAGCTGGTGCAGCCGGGACAGACGCTGGTCGATATAGTTGATAACACCGACCTGTGGGTGGTAGCCAACTTCCGGGAGACGCAGATGCCCCATATCTCTGTGGGGAGAAAGGTGCGGATGACGGCTGATGCCGTGCCAGGCGTGGTGTTCTGGGGTACTGTCGAGCGTATCAGCGATGCTACGGGATCGGCCTTCTCGCTCATTCCGCAGGACAATGCCACAGGTAATTTTGTCAAGGTGGAGCAGCGCATTCCTGTGCGGATTCGCTTCAAATCGCGTCAGAACATCCAACGCCTGCGGGCTGGGATGAACATGGAGTGTACTGCCCTCTAATGATCTTTGTGCTATGACAGAAAAGAAAACAGGTGGAGGCGGGCCCCCGATGGTCTTCAGCATGCCGATGTTCTACGACTGGATCCCCCTCTTTCCGCTGAATTAGGAAGGGTTTCTACCCTTCCTTTTTGCGTTTTTGGTGGCTTAAACGATTGGTTTTTAAGTGTTTGCAATTTCTTTTCTTTTTCGGGTTGGGTTCGATTTCTGTATAAGGGGATAGTGTTTTATCTTCGATATATTGCTATATATTGCGATGTTGTGCGATGTATGACGGTTAGTGGAGTACATTTGTTGTACACAAAAAATAGAAATGTTGTACACAGGGGAAACGGGAAAGTTTGCACAGATAGAAATCAAGAAATCGAGAAAGAAATCGAGAAAGAAAGAAGAAAGAAAGAAAAAAGAAATCAATCAAGAAAGAAAGGATAAGGATATGGATAAATTATCGAGTTTTAGCTGGTGCTTTGACCGGCGAGGGACGCTGGCGACGACGGGTGTGGCCAGTGTGGAGATGCGTGTGTCGTATATGCGCAGGAGCAAGGTGATGGCTACAGGGGTGAGGCTGGGCCGTGGCGAGTGGCGGGACGGTCGCGTGGTGAAGCGGGGGGACGCTGTAGCGCTGAACAGGGTGCTGGAGCGGATGCGCGGGGACGTACTGCGCGTGCTGGATGAGATGATGGAGGAGGGGATGGTGGATATCATGGCCATCCCGGATAGGATGGCGAGGATGAAGGGGGAGGGTCGGACGTTTCTGGAGTGGTGTCGGGAGCGGGCCGAGGTGAGAAAGTACGGACGGGCCGCGGACAGTCAGGAGCGTTACGACCGCTTTCTGAGATGGTTCACGGCGTGGGGCGGGATTCGCTATTTCTCGGACGTGACGGACCACGGCGTGCTGGCGATGGATGCTGCGCTGAGGGAGAAGGGGATGACGGATTACTCGAAATGGAATAACTACCATCGGTTTCTGAACTCGTTTATCATCGACGCGATGGATGCTGGCCTGCTGAGGCGGAATCCGTACAAGTGGCTGAATATCGAGCGGGACAAGGAGAGCAAGAGCTTGCATAAGTATCTGACGCTGGAGGAGCTCCGACGGGTGGAGACGGCACGGATGGGGACTGAGAGCCTGGAGCGGGTGCGGGACCTCTTCGTGTTCCAGTGCTACACCTGTCTGGCTTATCATGATTTGGCCGACTTCGACGCGGGCAGGCTGGTAGATGTGGGCGGCGGCAGGTGGTCGTATAGTGGGGAGCGTGGGAAGACTGGGAAGGAGTTTTCATTCTTGCTGCTACGGCCCGCTGTGGCCGTGCTGGAGAAGTATGGGTGGCGGCTGCCTATCCTCTCGAATGTGAAGTATAACGAATATTTGAAGGTGATGGCGCAGATGGCGGGGGTCGATAAGCCTATCACGAGCCACTGGGCGCGCCATACTGGGGCGACGGTGCTGCTGAACGCTGGCGTGGACATGGAGACGGTGGCGCGGGTGCTGGGCCATAGCTCGACGAAGGTGACGCGCTCGACGTATGCGCGGCTGCTGGATGATACGGTGGTGAGGAAGATGCTGGAGGCCGAGCAGGCAATCGAGCGTTAAAAAATATAAAACATAATACTTTCTTTATGCTTTTCTTGCACATAATAAATACTTTATGTATCTTTGCATTGTGATAAATAAATGATGGTTTAACATTAAAAAATTCAAGTATGAATGAAGAATTAGAAAAGGCAATCAGTCGTAAAAAGAAAGAGATTTCCGACTATGTGAGAATCGCAAAGGGCCTTCACATTGAGGAAGCGGAGATTCAGAAAAGAGTCGATTTGCTGCTCGGAGACCTCTCAAGGCTGCTGAGAATGCGAAAGTAGAACCCACCTCCCCTTCGGGGGAGGCTTAAAACTAATCAAAAATGAATAAAGCTACAGAACTATTGAACGAGTACGCCGCTCTTGCTGGCAACGATGATGCGGCAAGTGTTGCCAGAAAAGAGGAGATCATCGGCTGGCTTCATGCCCATGCTGATGCGGCAACAAAAGAAGAAGCTGGAAGGTTCGTTAAACAAAAACTCGGGGAGATAGAAATCTCTGTTGATAATCTTCGCGCACAGATTGACGGTGAAGCGTATCGCCTGCTGCCTCTGTCGTATATTGCTGAGCGTTATTTCGGGAAGAGTGCGGCTTGGCTTTCTCAGCGTCTCAACGGCACGCTCGTCCGTGGCCGTTCCTATACGCTCAACGAAGAGCAAAAGAAGATTTTCAACGATGCGATGCAGGATATTAGTCTTCGCGTTGGCTCGATACATTTGACTTGAAGGTTTTAGTGTAAAGCCTCTTTATTTATCACGTTTCCCCCAGGCTATAATAGTTTGGGGGTCTTTTTTTTGCTTTATGGAGATTTTTTTGTATATTTGCAGAAATAAAAAGTAAAGAAAAGCCGAGATGAGTGACACCCCTTCTACTTTCCAGACTGAGAGACCTGCGAGCGACGGAGATGCGCGGCAGACTGATGGTGCGAGCGTAGTACGGCGCAGGGAGTATCGGACGCACCGAGTGAGTTTCCGAATATCGGATAGCGATTTTCAGATTTTTTGCCAGTTGAGCGAGCGAGGCGGTTTTGCTTCGCTGAGCTCGTTCCTGAGGTATCTGGCGTACTGCGCCGTGAGGGCCTCTGGTGGCGACATGACGGGCGAGATACCCGAGGGCGTGCTGCGGGTATTCAAACGGACGTATGACTACGACACCGAGACACTTGCCGCCGCCGTGAAGCTGGTGGAGGAAGGACGGGTGGCCGTGCCTGAGGAGAAGCCGACTGTGGAGGATGAGATAGGCGGGATGTTTCGCGAGCTCTCCGATGAGGGAGCGGAGCGGATGTTCCCTGGCGACGTGAACTGGCGAAAATAGCTGGCGGGTGCCTATTCTCGACGGCGGGCCCTATCTATATGAACAGGAAAGGAGATACAGAGAAGGCGGGCCGTCGAGGCGGTGGTGGACACTGGCGGGGCGGCAAGCGAAGAAAGGAGTATAAGCGCATTATTCACTCCAAGCGGTGGCACGCGCTTCGGTCGGCGTATATCGGCGCCCATCCGTTCTGCGAGGAATGTATGGCCCGCGGCATCATGGACCAGCCTGCCGAGGAGGTGCACCACGTGCGGCCTATCGGTACGGGCAGAAGCTGGGATGAGATGTGCGCGCTGGCTTTCGATGCTCATAATCTGCGAAGCCTCTGCCACGACTGCCATGTGGCGGCCCACCGTCGGCAAAGGAAGGAGGGGAAGGAGCCGAGCGAGGACGTGAAGGCGTGGTTGGAGCGGTTCCTGCACGTCTGACAGGGCGTCCTGAAGGGGCTATTGTGTGGGCCGGGAACGGCAAAAGGCGTGTCGATAATAGCCAAAAGCGTGCCGATAATGGCGTTTTTTGTTCCGAAAGCGGCCATAATCGGCTATAATCGGCCATAAACGGCCATAAACGGTCGGAAATGGCCGATCCATGGGCGATGAGCGGACGTGGTGGACATCATTAACTTTCAACGGGAAAGATATGGGAATGAACGAAGATAAGCGGCACTATGTGCTGGAGATTCGGGAGCGGATGGAGGCCCGCGGGCTCTATGATGAGAGCCTGGAGCCCGCCATCGGCGTGCTGGCTGGTCTGCTATGCCGTCTCGACACCATCCGGGAGAGTATAGCCGAGGAGGGCACGATGCTGACCGTGGTGAGCCGTGAGGGCAATCCGAGGACGATTCTGAATCCTGCCGTGTCGGCTGAGATACAGTGTACGGAGGAGATACGGAAGTATTTCCGAGACCTCGGTCTGTCTGTGGCGAAGCCTGCGGGATTCGTGAACCAGGAGAAGGACGCACGGCCACGGACTGGGGACCGTCTCGTGAGCCTCATGGAGGGGCTCGGAGGGCAGAAGCCGACGCTCTATCGGAAGAAGGAGAAGAACTAAGTGCTGGTAAGTGCTGGTAAGTGCTGGCACGGATAGACAGAGACAGAGAAGAACAGATAAGGACAGGCAAGGACATGACCGAGGACGAGAAGCAGCGGGAGCGGGAGGCGAAGGCCGCGTGTGCTGGCTGGTTGCAGGACTGCGACCTGCCGGGCTATCATCTGGGGCGCATCGACCGCCGTCTGCTGGACTATGCGAAGAGCCTGGCGGGGCATCCTGAGCGGCATAATCTCTACGAGCTGCTGGGGCTTCGTCGGTTTTTGCTGATGCTGGAAAAATACGACTTTCGGATAGACAAATACAAGCAATTCGCGGCTTTTTACGAGCAGCTGAAATTCAGCGGCGTGAGGGGTAGGCAGAGCTACCGGCTGACGCCCGTGCAGGTGTTTCAGTTTGCCAACATCATGGGCTTCTATACGGACGAGACGCACCGACTGTTTCACGACGTGCTGCTCTTCGTGCCTCGTAAGTTCTCGAAGACGACGGAGGTGGCCAGTCTGGCCGTCTATGACCTGCTGTTTGGCGACCGGAACTCGCAGTGCTACACGACGGCCAACACCTACCAGCAGGCGAAAATCTGCTTTGATGAGATCAGGGGCGTGCTGAGAGGCATGGACCCCGGGCTGGGCCATTTCAAGCTCAACCGAGAGTTAGTGAGCTGGAAGGACAGCGGACTGCGCGAGAGTTTTATCCGATGTCTGGCGAGCAACGCCGACAAGCTGGACGGTCTGAACGCCTCGACCGTCATCAATGATGAGTATAGTCAGGCAGACAGCGCGGACCTCTACAACGTGCTCACGACCTCGATGGGCATGAGGGAGAACCCGCTCGTGGTGACTATCACGACGGCGAGCGACAAGGTGGAGAGCCCCTTCGTGGCGATGCTGGAACATTGTAAGAAGGTACTGCGGGGCGAGACGGACGACGATAGGACGTTTGCCCACCTGTTCATGCCCGACGTGGATGACGAGGAGGGCGACGTGCAGACGTGGCGGAAGGTGCAGCCACATCTCGGCATCACCGTGAAGGAGGGCTTCTACGACGACATGTGGCGGAAGGCGCAGAGCAGCGCGGACGACATGAGGGCCTTCCGGACGAAGCTGCTGAACGTCTTCGAGACGGGCACGATGGAGACGTGGATCAAGGGCGAGGTGGTACGGAGCCACTACAGACGCGTGGAACTGGGGGCGCTTGGGTATCGGCCCGAGTGTCAGGTGGCGGTGGATCTGAGCGTGCGTGACGACTTCTCCGCCGTCTCGTACTTCCTGCACTTGAAGGACGCCGAGGGCGGCCACATGATC
>ULRH01040319.1_pt1 | contig 18619 bp, 10 predicted proteins | sample 1955271 | NCBI WGS metagenome assembly ULRH01 (sample SAMEA4835677, study PRJEB28245) | human gut metagenome | biome: gut microbiome; material: fecal sample | place: Denmark | collected 2008 | reverse complement strand
GAACTTATAAATAAAGTTAAATCAAAGTGTTGCGGAATTATGGGTGAAATAAATAATGAATCATTATTCTTTGTGCCACCATCCTTCTCCAACACATAGAAAGCTGGATCAACCATCACTGTGCCAAACAAATTGCTCAGACCATATTCAACAAATAAATTAATATGGGTTTGAGTGAGTATATATTTACGAACATCTTCAAATGTTTTAATATACATAAAAGTCATAGGGTGAATCATTCCCACTTTACCATCATCACCAGCCAGTTCACAGCATCTTTTGATAAAACAAGCATAAAGATTAGAATTAAACTTCAAGGGTTTGGAATAATTCGCACCCACAAATTCTTTCAATACAGTTCCAAAATCTGCACTATCCGTATAGGGAGGGTTTGCTACAGCCACATCAAACTTCGTGCTTAGAATATCCAAAAACGTAATGGCATCGTTCGCTTTTGCCAATGAATATTCATTGCTGCCTTCACCCGTCCACTGATGTACCTGATTGCGCAAAGTCGTAATCATCTGATGTTTGAAATCAAACATATTCGCTTTCCACTGATTAGCAAACATATCTGTAGAATCTACCGGCAGCAGGGCATCTAACTGCTCTTCCACACGAATCAAAGAGCCGAATTTATAAGCGGCACGCAAATCTTCCCAAATAGAACGGATTGTCTTTTGTTGTGCCTCATTCCAGTCTGATCCCGACATGAAAGCAGCCTCTACTTGATTATATTCCGGAAGTTCAAAGTGGGTACTTACCACATGCGTATAAGCAGGCATAGCTCCCCTGCGTCCCTTCAGTTGTATGGCTTTGATAAACAAAGCAATCTGAGTAAGCTGTACGGCACGTTCATCCAAGTCTACACCATACAGGTTATTTTCTACAATCAGCTTCGGTATATCCCTGCGTGAATAACCGGCATCATACTGGTCAATCTGGTTCAGGTACAAATCATAGAACAACGAAAATGCATAAATCAGAAAGTTTCCGCTACCGCAAGCCGGATCTATCAGCTTGATTTCTTCCAGCTTCTTCGGATGACGCATTTGTGAAACGGGCGCATTGGCAATCAGATATTTCACCTTACCGTCTTCATCGTAGATAAAATTACTGTCCGGATACATTTCCAGATACATCTTACCCAATGTATTGTCCACCAGAAATTTCACTACCCACTGAGGAGTATAGACCTGGCTTTGCAAAGACACTTTGTCATATTCTGTTTTTTCACCGGAATCTTTCAATGCAAGTTTCTCTACTGTATTGAAGTTCTCATACATCCAGCCCAATATATCATCGCCTTTCCAAATATCCACACCGCAATCCGCATCCTGTTCTATTTCGTTGAAAGCCGTAATAATTTCAAATAATTCATCGGCTGTAGGCAGCATGGCGTATGCATAATCCGGACTATACAGAGGAATCTTGTAACTATCGGAAAGTTCCTGAAATTTATCTTCCAGGAAATGCTTCAAGCCCATACGTTCCGCATTCCGTTCATCCGCATGTTCTTCCAGCCATTGCTTATGGGCATACGAAAGGTTTCCATGCTCCACACGGCGACGGATTACTTCCGGGAAAAGTTCCCTGTCTTCCATCACCTTCAGAGCTGCCAGACGATTGAAGAGCGTGAAGGTACATTCATTGATGGTTTCCTTTCTCGCCTCCACATAGTCATCACCTAATGCCTGTTTATGCGTTGTTATAATAGCTTCCAGTCTGTTTCTTTTTTCTCTACTACCGGTTGAAGTATTTCCCGGAAGTTCTTTTTCCTCCGATGCTTCCAATCCCAAACGGGAAAAACGGTTGTCAATGGCTTGCTGTATCAAGCTACGTATATGGAGTACATGCTCTATCAGTTTCATATCTTCAATTTATTTCTTTCATGTTTAATTATCAAAATTCAAAATATCATCCTCACCAAACATGTTCAACATAACCAACTGCTGTTTCAGCCAAGACCTATATTCAGCAACCGAAGCGGTACCCTTCGGCAACTTCGCCTTCATATTACGTTGTATAGGTTTAGGTTGTGATACAGGCTTATCTTCTGGAGTCGGAGTATTAGGTAACTTAGGAATATCTGGTTTCCTAGGTGAAGGATCTTGGGTTATAATCTCCGTATCCCACAAACTAACTTCCTGCTTATCTATACCCAAATTCGTAATCTTGTATTCAATGTCGCGCAACAACATGCCTGTATTGCTACACTTCACACTCCATTTATCCAAGTTTACTTTGACAGTTGCATAGCGTTTCCAAGATTTTTCCAAGTCTTCTATTTTGCGATAGAGTCTAATATTCCAATCTTTAGGATATTGGTCTATTTGCTGCTTCAGTTCATCTGTTTTTGTAAATAAGGCTATAACTTCTTCACTCAATAATTCAGCTTTATGCTTCATTACCTCGTAATAAATATCCTTGATGTCCTGAGTCAGTTTTTTCATTAATGGAGCATTAGCCACCAAATCCTTTTCACGTGCTTCTTCAAACTGTTCTTTTTTACCACGAATCAGGTTCATGTCATTTCCTGTCTTGTCGAATTCCTCCGTCACATTTTGAATAAAAACGCGTTCCTCTTCAATAGCCTTAAACTCAGAGTCTATGAACTTCAAATCTTTCTGTACCTGTTCTACCGCCTTGATATAATCATCCGCTTCCTGAAGAAATGTACGTGCCGTAGCTATATAATTGGCGTCCGTTACAGCTGCTGTATATTGACTGAATACATTACGTGCCTGAACAGAACGTTTGAACAAAAGTTCCATTTCATCATCGCCCATGATTCTGTCCTTTACCTTATCCATCATACGTTTGGAAAGTGTACGGATGCAATCGACCAGCTCAAAATCATTCAAGTTGTAAGAAGGAGCATTTTCTCCGGTAATCTTCTTGTACTGGCAATCTTCTTTCAGAATATCTACAATCTCCTGCCTGTCATTATAAGACAAAGATTTCATAACAGCCTTGAACGATGCTTTAGCAAAGTTGCGGGTATTGTCGAAGATCTTAGCATCAAGCGCGTCCGATACAGAATGGAAGTCTTCGCCATTGAACTTGGCTATCAACTTATTGCCACGGAATAAGGCTGCTACAGAAGTTATGATAGTTCCGAACTTATAACCGGTAGGAGGTGCAGAAAGTTCCTCTTCCAGTTTATCCCCTGTACAATACGACTTGCATTTTTCTAAAATCTCTGTAGATACACTTAAATTCTCACCGATAAACTTTCCGGCAGAATCGAAGAAACGGAATTCCTCCGAACCGCCAAACATAGTAGTCAGTTGCGTAGTGTTTGCCGTAAGCACTTTAACTGCCAATGAATCGGATAAAGACGCTCCCAGTCTCTTATAGAAAATATTTCCGAACATCTTGCGCTGGAGAGATTCTATCTCTTTCTGGTAATTGGCGTCAGTCAACTGATAGGTGTTAAACAGATAGACTGCTGTTCCTTCCGTGTACGATTTGTTAATCAATTCAGTAAGGAATTTCATCTTTTCTTCCTTAGTAGAAACGATATTGTTTACCACCCTCTTCTCGTCGGCTGTATGATAGGTCTTGGTCTCGATATAATCTATCTTCAAAAGTTCCTGTGCACGATTAAAGATTTCTGTTCCGTGAACAGATGAAGGAATGATACTGATTATTCCTTTCTGGCTCTGTGTATCCTGTTTAACTGAAGCCACAAGCTGTGCATGGTCTTCATGAAAGACGTCATAGAAGCTGACTTTCATATACTTTTCTCCTGCATTAGCAAAGTTCTCTCCAAGAGAGTTTTCCACACAGAAAGGAATAGCCTGTCCATCCGATACAAGTGTCTGAGATACCTTGATAATCTTCTGTTGTTTCAATATCTTAGTCACCTCAGCACGCACACGATAAACTTCAGCAGAGTACGAATTCATATCATCGATAATCTGCTGTTCTATCTGGCTGGTAATACGATACTGATTACCGGATGTAATCAACACATTGCGCTCTACCAATATTTCCAGTGCCTTCTTTACTTCAGCAAGCACACTGTAATAGTCTTCTGGTCTGCGAACATACGACTTGGTGATATTTTCTATCGTGGTGTAAGCATTGGCTTTTTCCAAGAAATGAATGGTTTGCAGCAAGGCTCTTCCTTCTACATACTTCATACCTTCTTTACCGATATGGTTATCTGCCTGTTCATAGCGCATACGCAATGCTTCCGGAACATTTTCCTCTGCCTGACGGCATAGTTGCGTAGCATTGACATGCGTAAACACGTCCGCTTCCGTCATGGCTTCTTTTTTCAATACATCGAACACAGAAACCAACATACCACGGGTACCGATTTGAGAAGTTACCGTATCTCTTGAGCCGAATAGGAAATACTGTAACAGTTTGAACTGATGTTCATAAAAAGGATAGTAATCTGCGTATGTATGCTCATCCTTCGTAGCATTCAGGGAAACACCGGCAATATGGGTTATATCCTGAATCATACCATTGTTTTTATCATAATAGGCTTCCAACTGTTCTTTTCCTGAATCGGTCTTAGCCAAAAGCCGCTTACGGATGATTGTATCAATTTCCTCAGCAGCTATAGGAATACGGGTTTTGAATCTGGCTTCCACCTTATTGAGCTGATGAATATTCAATCCGGATGCATTCAATACATCATTAAAGGCTTGTTGTGCGATACCTACCGTCCATACTTTGTTTCCAAGAGAAGACAAGGCTTCCGAAAGGCCTTCCAAATCCAGTAGGTTTATCTTCTTTTGACTTAAAGCTTCACTTACCTCATCAATGAAGAACACGATTTTCTTTTCCGGATAATGTTCCAGATAAAGACTCAAATCCTCCTTCAGTTTTGTAGCATCGTATGTTTTTATTCTTTCGTCTATCAGTTTACGAGTTTCTTCATATTCATCTTCTGCCATGAAAGTAAGAATAGCTTTCTTCAGAGCCGGAACTGCTGACATCTTTTTTCTTATATCATACCAATCCTTTCCTGCATTCTGCTCCTTTACTGTAGCCAAGAATTTATCATATCTGTTTTCAAGCATCAGATTGAATTCCATCATCCCTATCCAGTTACTCAGAAAACCTAAAGACAACAGGAAATGACTCATCGCCATATAAGATATGCCATGACTGGAATCAACTTTAGCACAGTCGAACAAAGTTACCTGATAATCCGTCTTTCCCAATGAACGTATTTGGTTTTCTATGATTTCCTTATTCTTAAGACCTATCAATTTAGGCATAAACCTGTCACGCATAGGAGTTCCTTTAATAACCGGATTGGCTATCAGGAAACCTATCATCTTTGCAAAATAGGATTTACCGGAACCATAAAAGCCACTAAGCCACACACCGGATTCCTTCATATCCAAACAGAATACATCCAGAAAATCAGACAAATGTTTGGCAAGACTTTCCGTAAGGATAAACCCATCCAGTTCATCTTTTATATCTTCCTCGTTTTGCGAATTCAAGTCGATGACATTCTTTATGTCGTTCTCCAATTCAATGGAGAGTATATCTTTTATCTTACTCATAAGACATTTTAATCAATAGATTTCTGATTTATTTTATTACGATACAACGGTATTTGGACGCAATCTGCTTACCCAAAAAGTTAATGTTATCTTTATCCACAGTAGCAGGATAAAAAGCAATCAATGGAAGTTGAGCCGACATCACAATACGATGTTCCATGATATTGATATTGGAAAAGCCCATACCATAAATAGCGCCTGTATGAACAAGGACAGGAATCTTATTCATTTGATAGGAGTTTTCTATAGCTTTAATTATATAATAAAAGAAAGTCTCCTCATAGAAATTATCGCTAAAGAAAACTTCATTCCCAAACTCTTTATAGTTTTCCTGAAACTGCTCTATCCCTTGTTCGGAAACAAATTCAGTAAAAAGAGCCCTTAAATCTATAAAGGAATATTCATTAGAATTAAAATTCTCTCTTGCATACGCTATATAGGCATCATCGTCTTCTGGAGGATAAACAAAAAGGATACTTCTTCCTCCATTTGCCTTACCAGTGATATGCGCTATATCAGTTTTAAGCACTTCTCTCAGTTCTCCAAACAAACGATTATGTTCTATCTGAAATGTACTACTCATGGTTTATCAAATCTATGGTTACATCTTCACCCACCTGACTGACCTGCCACAGAGGAAGATATTCTACTTTTTTCAATTTTTCGATAATGTTTCTCTTATCCATAAACCCAAATATGACCAATGGATTTTCCAAAGTCCTGTTCTCAGGACATGTAACTATCATCCAACGGATAAAATAAATAAATAACTGTCCTGTAATAATAGGGTGACATATCTCTTTTGCTGTTTTACCATCAGCCAAGTTCATTTTCTTGAGCATTGTCAGATACTTGGATGCTGTTATCTTCAAAGTTTCTTCCGACCAGTTCAATTCATCCTCTTCCGTTTCCTTGATATGGTGCAACAGGCTCAATACATCTATAACAGAAAGTGATGTTCTTCCTTGATAAACAGCCTTCATAAAAACTTCTTTCGTTACTTTTGCAAAAAGAGTATTACCATACACTAATTGCCAAAATAATACAAGCAATTTTTCTCTTACAGAAAAATCATCTGAACTGATAGCGGTAAGAAACATATTTTTCTGATGATCATTGGCAAACTGAAGAATGGAAGCTTTTATAGCAGCCAGAAATCTACTGAAGGTTTTATGAGTTCTGAAAGAAAACGCTTGTTCTGATTCCGATTTCTTACCTGTGTATTCACAAATGAATTCAAGCATTGCTCCATAATCAGGAATACTGCCAAGAACATTTATCCCAGAATCATACTTTCCTTTTTTATCATTACCAGTCATACTTTCATATCTTTAGTTATTCAATAAATCCTATACACATTCACTTCAAGCAGTGATGCTATTTTTTATTGGTACGTTTCTTCTCAACAAGAACTATTTCTGTCCATAAAGTCACTGTTGTTATTATGGGCGCAATTTAGTGAAAAATTTTCATCGCTACTAATGATTTCTCTTTTAAATGAAATTGATAAGATTGATTTCATTGAAAATGGAATCAAATTTTAAATTGGTCATTCTCTTACAATGTTTCATTATCTGACTCAAAATATACCGTTCCAAAATGAATAGAGTTTATATCGAATAATTGATTATATGAATTCCGCAATTAGCCAATGTTTGTAAAGGCGTATTGCCGCCCATCCGATAAAAGCTTGCTACATAAAAGGAATTTGATTACTTTTGTAGAGTGAATTGAAAAGCAATATAATATGGATAGGACAATGATAGAAGATATGATGTTTCCGGATTGCCCGATACGGAACATCTTGGCAAGGCTCTGTGACAAATGGTCGCTTCTGGTTATATATACACTGAACAAGGCGGGTAAGGAAGTCATGCGCTTCAAGGAGTTGCAGCGCGAAATTCCGGACATATCGCAGAAGATGCTGACCGTAACCTTGCGGACATTGGAGGAGGACGGCTATATTACCCGTACCGTCTATCCGGAAGTGCCTTCGAGGGTGGAGTATGCCCTGACACCGCGTACCCATTCGTTGCTTCCGCACATCAATGCGCTGATAAGTTGGGCGTTGGAGAACAAGGATGCCATTATCGAAGACAGGAAAAGAGTAAAGAAGTAAAACGCTTACATGTCCGTTTCCGGCATTCGGCCTTATTCGGTATGCAGGGGCATACAACTTCTTCAATATTGTAATCTTATTGCAACGGACTTGTAAACGGAAAGTTATCCGATTGTCGTATACCTGTAAAAGGGAAGCTCTTTCTTTGCACTCGGTAAAAGTTTAGTAAAATAAGGTAATGAAAAGAGTTAGAAAATGGATGACTTCGGCTGTTCTCTTATCGATGTTTGCAGCCAATGTTTTTGCGGTTGAGGTAAATGTGAATGTAAAAGGTTGTATCAAGGACCAGAAATCGAAAGAACCTCTTATCGGGGCTACTATCCGGATTGTGGGAAGCAATATCGGAGCTGTAACGGATATAGACGGAAACTTCCAGCTGAAAGGGGTGGAAGACGGTATCTATGACATTGAAATTAAATATGTTGGTTATAAAACAACGGTCAAACGTCAGGTAAAGGTAGAGGATAACAAAGTGACCACACTCGATTTCGAGTTGGAACCCGATACACAAATGTTGTCGGATGTGGTGGTTGTGGCTAAGGCGAACCGCGAGTCGGAGAACGTTACTTTATTGGAGCAAAAGAAATCGGTGGTGGCAATTCAGTCGGTTGGTGCCCAGGAGTTATCCCGCAAGGGTGTGGGAGATGCCGAAGGGGCAGTTACCAAGATATCGGGCATTTCGAAACAAGACGGTGTGAAGAATGTGTTTGTCCGCGGATTGGGCGACCGGTATAACTTGACTACGCTGAACCGTTTTCCGATTCCTTCGGAAGATCCGGAGTACAAGAACATTGCGCTCGACTTCTTTTCTACCGATATTATCCAGTCGGTAGATGTCAACAAAGCTTTTTATGGCAACACGTATGCCGATGTGGCAGGTGCCAACATCAATATTTCTTCGAAAGAACTGGTAGGTTATGGTGAAATCAATGCCAGCGTGTCGGGCGGATTCAATACACAAAGTCTTTCTTCTGATTTCCTGAAGCTCGACGGGGTGAACGCCTTCGGATTTGCTGATAGCAAGCAGCCGGGCGATGATCTTTCTGTATACAACTTCCAGAACCGTTTGGACCCTTCGAAGAAAAGCGGGCTGGTGAACCAGAGTTATAGCATTTCGGGAGGAAAGAAATTTGATATTCACGACAATCCGCTTTCGTTCTACCTGATTGCCAGTCATAACCGCGATTATTCTTATTATGAAGAAGAAGTGCGCAATTCGATTACCACGGGTGAGCTTTCGCAGGATATGCTCGGAAAGAAGTCGAATGTGGAAACTTCGCAAGTCGTGATGGCGAACCTGAACTACTTGCATGATCACAAGTACGAGTTGACATACAATTTCATCATGTTGCACGCTTCGCGCGAGTCGGTGGGCGATTACTTGGGTATGGATGCCGATTACCAGTCTTCGGATACATACGAAGGTTTCATGCGCCGCCAGCAGACCAATGATAACTTGCTTTTCGTCAATCAGCTGGATACCAAATGGGCGTTGGCGGATAAGCTCGACTTTAATGTAGGTGCCGCTTATAACATTATCAAAGGACTGGAACCAGACCGGCGCATCAATAATCTGGTAAAGACCGACCGGGGCTATGTGCCGATGAAAGGTACAGGTATCCAGCAACGTTATTTCTCGGAACTGAATGAAGACGACCTGAATATCCGTGCGGGTTTTACTTATAAACTTCCCGATGATTTTTCACAGGAATCCAATATTCAGTTAGGCTATGCCGGACGCATGGTAGATGACAACTTTACGGCTACCGAATACGATATGTCGGTGGTGCGCCAGAAAGAGTTTGATATCAATAATGTACGGTTCGATAATTATTATACGCAAGAGAACCTGGACAATAACTACTTTATCCTGGATAAAAACATCGATGAGTATGGAGTGAACAAAAACATCCACTCAGCATACGTGGAAGCTACTTATCAGTTTACCGAAGGCTTCATTGCCAATCTGGGCGTGAAATACGATAAGGTCAATATGGACGTAGATTACAATGTGAATCGTGGCGGGACCAAGGGACAGCAATCCATTGATAAGAACTATGTATTGCCCAGCCTGAACCTGCGTTACAATTTCAATGACAAACATTCGCTTCGTCTGGCGGCAAGCAAGACTTATACTTTGCCTCAGGCGAAGGAGATTTCTCCGTTCCGTTATGTAAACGTGACGTTCAATAGCCAGGGTAATCCCGATTTGCAGCCTTCGGATAACTACAACGTAGATTTGAAGTGGGACTGGTATCTTTCGCCCAGTGAACTGATTTCAGTAACCGGTTTCTATAAATACATCAAGAACCCGATTTCACGTATCGAGATTGCCAGTGCCGGCGGATTCCTTTCGTATGAAAACATTGCCGACCATGCTACGGTAGCCGGTGCGGAAATTGAGATACGGAAAGATTTGTTCTCTCATCCGATGCAGGACGGAGGGTTGCAGAAGCTGAGTTTCGGTGTGAACGGTGCTTATACTTACACTTGTGCGAAAGTGCCTCTTGCTACTGACCCGACCGGTTCCCAACTGGAAGGTGCGGCTCCTTGGCTTGTCAATGCCGACCTGACTTACTTGGTACGCAAAGGAAGCAACTCGTTTACCAATGCATTGGTGTTCAATTATTTCAGCGACCGTCTGTACACTATCGGTACACAAGGATACCAGGACATTGTAGAAAACGGGATTCCGACCCTTGACTTTGTATCTTCGGCTAAGATTGGCGAGCACTTTACCATCAGCCTGAAAGCGCAAAACTTGTTGAACTCGGTGCATCAGCTGACTCGTAAAGGAAACGCAACCAACGAAGAGGTGGTGTTAAGCAAGTACCGCAGAGGAATCGATTTCAGCCTCGGAGTGGCATGCACGTTTTAAGTCTGCTGGGAAAAATATAATCAGAACAATAAACCAAACTATAATTTTAACCAAATTATCGAACAATGAAAAAGTTTTTCTTAAACGCGATGTTGTTTGCCGCATTGGCAAGCAGTGTATCACTTACTTCTTGTAGTGACGATGACGAACCCAATGGTGAAAACCCCGGTGGCGGTGAAGAACCGGTAGAAACCGTGGAACTTTCGGGTAATGTAGAAGGAACGATGACCTTGGATGCCAATACGGAATATATTTTGAGCGGTACATTGACTGTGCCCGATGGCGCGACACTTGAAATCCCTGCCGGAACGAAAATTAAGGCAAGACAAGGTTTTGGCAATTATATCATTGTAGCGCAAGGCGGTAAAATCAATGCACGCGGTACCGCACAGGCTCCTATCATCTTCACCGCTGAAGACGAAAGCAATGCCGGACCGGGGTACTGGGGTGGTCTGATTATTAATGGTAAGGCTCCTATTTCAGGCTCTGCAGGAAGTACGGCTACAGGTGCTACCGAAGTGGATAACAACATGCCTTACGGAGGAAGCGATGCTGCCGACAACAGCGGTACCTTGGAATACATTGAATTGTGGTACACCGGCGCACGCTCAAGCGCAGATATCGAACACAACGGTTTGACTTTGAACGGTGTGGGTAACGGTACGACGATAAACAATGTATATATCGCAGAAGGTGCCGATGATGCCATCGAGTTCTTCGGAGGTACGGTAAACGTAAGCAACCTGCTTGCCGTAAACTGCGATGACGATATGTTCGACTTTACTCAGGGTTATTCCGGAACCTTGTCTAACTGCTACGGCATTTGGGAAGAAGGTTTCACCAGCACCGAAGAAGACCCGCGCGGTATCGAAGCCGATGGTAACTTGGACGGAAACGGTGCCGACCATACGCCGCAATCAGACTTTAAGGTAGAAAATATGACCATTGCCAACTTCTCTGCAAGCCAGGCTATGCAGGATGCGATAAAAGTTCGCCGTGGCGCTACGGCACACATCACCAATGCTTTGGTAATGGGTACAGGTGCTGTTGAGAACTTGATTGACCTGAACGATGGCAAAGGCGGTGCAGGTGAAGGTACTGAAATGAGCGTAACCAACCAGTTGGAATCTGCTACTACCGATGGTGACCTGAACGCTGAAGGCACATACGAAGGTGTGGTTATCGAAGCTGGAAACACGGGTGCCAATACCAGTGCGTTGGCATGGACAGGCTATCAGTTTCCAGGCGAAACCGAAGCTCCGGAACCTGCTAAGGCAACCCTTTCAGGCGATATCGCTTCGGATATGACTCTCGATGCGAATACTGAATATACACTCGAAGGTGCTGTAGTAGTGAAAGAAGGTGCTACTCTGACCATCCCTGCCGGATTGACCATCAAGGCAAAAGAAGGTTTTGGCAATTACTTGCTGGTAGAACGTGGCGGTAAGATTATGGCAGAAGGAACTGCTGAGGCTCCCATCACCTTTACGGCAGAAGATGAAGCCAATGCCGGACCGGGTTACTGGGGCGGATTGATTATCAACGGTTATGCGCGCATCTCAGGCGTAGAGGGAACTGTAACCGAAGGTGCTACCGAGATTGATAACAACCAACCCTACGGAGGCGATGACAATGCCGACAATTCGGGCGTATTGCGTTATGTCAAGCTGCTTTATACCGGAGCACGTTCGAATGCCGATGTCGAACACAACGGACTTACACTGAATGCAGTAGGAAACGGAACGGTGATTGAAAACATTTATATTGCTGACGGTGCCGATGATGCCATCGAATTCTTCGGAGGCTCGGTAAACGTAACCGGACTGCTTGCCGTAAACTGCGATGACGATATGTTCGACTTCACTCAAGGTTATTGCGGAACGTTGAAGAACTGCTACGGACGTTGGGAAGCCGGATTCACCAGCACCGAGGAAGACCCGCGTGGCGTGGAAGCCGACGGTAACTTGGACGGAAACGGTGCCGACCATACGCCGCAATCGGACTTCACCATCGAGAACATGACTATCGAAAACTTGTCTGAAGCAGCCGAAATGGTAGACGCTATCAAGATTCGCCGGGGTGCGAAGGCTACCATTACCAATGCGTTGGTCATCGGTACGGGTGCGGTAGATGACTTGGTTGACTTGACCGATAGCAAGGGCGATGCACAGGCGACTACAACAATTTCTGTAACAAACGGGTTGAACTCGACTATCTTGGGCGACGAAGTACACGGGACAGGTGAAGTAACCGTAGCCGATGGCAATACCGGAGCTTCTACAGCAGACTTCGGTTGGACAGGATACCAGTTCTGAATGGCCAATAAGAAGTAGGATTCTCAAACGAATATATACTTCAGTTGCCGTTTTATATAGTTGAAACAGTCTACGGATATAGCTTAGAAACTGTCGGGATTTATATGGAGTGAACCGACATTTCACAGCGTGTCGCAAAAGGAATTGAGGCTGCCTCAAAATGAAAGTTGATTTTCATTTGAGACAGCCTCGTTTCTTTTCACATGGATACCTGATTTATCTGTATCCTCTGTGGCGGATGTCACCTGCGGAATCCGAGTTTGCAGGCAAACGGGATATCATTGGATTTCCCACGTATCGTTGGTATCCAGCAACTCGGCGAATGTGTGGTAAGGCTTCTTTGCCGAAACTTCCGCAATTTGCGCCGTTACCGATTCATCGTAGGTAGGAGCTTCTACATCGCGGATGACGCCTAAGGCAATCGGGAAATCAGGCCCTTCCATCAGTGCGAGCTTCAATTGCAACGTATGGTCTTCGCAATGTGCGTCGTGTACCAGAATGTCTTTTTCGGTAATACCGTTTTCTCCCAGTTTCACTACTTTCAGTCCGAAACCTTCCTGTATCAAGCCGAATTCACGGTTCGGACCGAACAACATCGGCTTGCCATGTTCCAGATAAATCGCATTGCGTTCGCGGTCTTCTTTCTTAGCTACGGCGTTGTGCGTACCATCATTGAAGATTACACAGTTCTGCAATACCTCTACTACCGAAGTCCCTTTGTGACGGGCTGCGGCTTTCAGTACTTCGACAGACGGTCCGCCATCGACTGCGGCGCAACGTGCAAAGAAGCGTCCACGTGCCCCGAAACACAATTCTGCCGGGCGGAATGGGTCTTCTACCGTACCGTATGGCGACGATTTGCTGACGAATCCACGGGCGGAGGTAGGCGAATATTGTCCTTTTGTCAAACCATAGATGCGGTTATTCAATAAGACAATGTTGATGTCGATGTTACGCCGGATAGCGTGAATGAAATGGTTGCCTCCGATAGCCAGTCCGTCACCATCGCCCGAAATCTGCCAGATAGTGAGGTTCGGATTGGCTACTTTCGCACCTGTGGCGATAGCGGCTGCTCGTCCGTGAATGGTATGCATGCCATACGTATTCATATAATAAGGCAAGCGCGACGAACATCCGATACCAGATATGACAGCTATTTCGTGAGGCGGTACGCCCAATTCGGCTAACGCTTTATGGAATGAGTTCAAAAATGCATGGTCGCCACATCCGGGACACCAGCGCGGCTGGCCTGCTTTATAATCGGCTGCTGTATATTTTGTTTCGCTCATGATTGTTTTCCTCCTTTATGTTATGCGTTTAAGATGCGGTTAAAAGCTTCTGTCAATTCCTTAACAACAAACGGTTGGCCTTTTACCTGATTGAACTGATAAAGGTGAATACCTTCCACTTTCATACGCAAATAGCCTGCCAATTGTCCCATATTTTGTTCTGCCACTACGATTTTCTTATACCGGCGAAGTACTTCTGCCGTATTTTTGGGCAGCGGGTTGAGGTACTTGAAGTGTGCCAATGCCACTTTCTTTCCCTGGTCGTTCAAAACATCCATAGCCGAATGCAAGTGTCCGTATGTTCCACCGAACCCGACTATCAGCAAGTCTGCATCCTCGCATCCTTCCACTTCCAAATCTGGAATGTCTTCCGCGATACGGGCTACTTTTTCGGCACGCAGTTGTGTCATCAGATGATGATTTTCAGGATCTGTAGAGATTGCTCCGGTTTCGCCGCTCTTCTCCAATCCGCCGATGCGGTGCATGAATCCTTTTGTGCCGGGGGTTGCCCAATAACGTACTAATGTGTTCGGGTCACGTTGGAAAGGAGTCCACGAACCGGCCATTTCCGGTTTAACGTAAGGCGGACATATTTCTGGATACTGGTTCATGTCGGGCAAATGCCAGGCTGCCGAACCGTTGGCAATGTATGCATCGGTCAACAACACCACCGGAGTCATGTGTTCCAGCGCAATCTTGCAAGCCATATAGGCCGCATCGAAGCAATCGGTGGGCGATGTAGCGGCGATAACCGGCATCGGGCTTTCACCGTTTCTTCCGAACAATACTTGCAACAGGTCGGTCTGTTCCGATTTGGTAGGCAGACCGGTAGACGGTCCTCCGCGCTGTACGTCAACTATGACTAACGGCAATTCGGTAATTACCGCTAAGTTCATCGCCTCACTTTTCAGGCAGATGCCTGGTCCGGAAGTGGTAGTCACCGCCAGCGCACCGGCAAACGATGCTCCTACAGCCGAAGCGCATCCGGCTATTTCGTCTTCACATTGCACCGTCTTTACGCCGAGCGATTTATGTTTAGCCAATTCATGCAGGATATCTGTAGCGGGTGTAATGGGATACGAACCCAGGTAAAGTTGCAAACCAGCCTTTTCGGCTGCGGCTATCAGCCCGTAAGCGGTTGCCTTGTTGCCGTTGATGTCCATGTAGCGGCCTTTTTCTTTTACCTGTTTGCTGGGTACCGTGTAGCTGGTAGCAACGGAAGCATGGGTGTTTTCGCCGAAATGGTAACCGTCATAAAGCACTTTGATGTTGGCATCGGCGATGGCCGGTTTCTTGGCAAACTTTTCGCGGAGCAGCTTTTCGCCCACTTTAATGTCACGATGAAACAGCCAGCAAACCAGACCTAACGCAAACATATTCTTGGTACGCATGATGGACTTGTTGTCCAGTCCGCTGTCTTTCAGACTTTCCTTACACATGCTGGTAATAGCCGCTTCCACCACTTCGTTTTTAATTCCCAACTCCGAGAAAGGGTTTTCTAATTCGAATTGAGCCTTTTCTAAATCGCGCTTGGTAAACGAGTCTGTATCGATGATAATTACCGACTGGGGTTTGCAGAACTTATACTGCGTCTTCAGGGCGGCTGGGTTCATTGCAACCAGCACGTCGCATTTGTCACCCGGCGTGTATACTTTACCTGAGCCAATATGTACCTGGAAGCCAGATACTCCCGTCAATGAACCTTGCGGGGCACGGATGTCAGCCGGATAATCGGGGAATGTACTGATATCATTTCCTTCGGTAGCCGAAATATTAGAAAACATATTTCCAGCCAGCTGCATGCCATCGCCCGAATCTCCCGAAAAACGAACAACGACATCGTTCAGCTCTTTGACAGTCATTTCTTTTGCCATACTATGATTATTTAAGAGTTCACATATTCCATGTGCGCAAAATTGGTGAACTTCCTTTAAAAATCAAAATAAAAAGACATATTTATTGCTAAAAGTCAAGTAATTTACTATTTTTCTAAACAAAAACATGGAAATTTCAAGAAAAAGTAGTACTTTTGCATACCCGCCTTGGTAGTTCAACGGATAGAACAAGCGTTTCCTAAACGTTAAATAGGGGTTCGATTCCCCTCCGAGGTACTTTTACTTGGAAACTGTTTCTAATTTCTGCAAAAGTTTTCTTGCCTTGATGTATTTGTTCTGTATGTGTTTTGTAGGGTAAGGTAAATGAATGCCGCAATTTGCCAATCCGGTTGCATAAAAAACGCAGCGGTACTTGCTTTGCTTGTGCAGTATATATTCACAGGCAGGTGCAGTATATATTCAACCGCCCATGCAGTATATATTCATTTTTAGGGGATATGTATTGGCTGAGTGCGGACATTCATGTCAATGTGTCTTGTGCCTCTGTGTCCTTTGGGTTTTTGTACACATGCTTACAAGTTGCGAAACCCAAAATCAAGCGATATCTATCAGTTTGTGTGTCTGGAGGCTTAACCGCCACTGCGGATGTGCTTTGATGTAAGCGACGACTTCTTCGGTGTTCTGGCACGAACAAGGTTGGAGGAAATGCTCTTTCGCTTCTATCGATAAGTAAGGAGAAACATCTTGTCCGGTATAAACCACTTTCACTTCATCGATGTGTTTTACACGGAGTGTAGTCCCTTCTTTGGGAGAGCAGGTGACCCAGTCTATCGCTTCGGGCAAAGGTTGTGTGCCATTGGTTTCTATCGCCACATATTTCCCGGCTTTATGCAAAAGTTCAATGAGCGCATCGTCTATCCATAGTCCCGGTTCTCCTCCTGTCAGGATAACCATCCGGCAGGGATATTTGTCCACTTCGCTTATAATGGCTTCATCAGTCATCTCTGTTCCCGATTCGTGTGAAGTATCACAGAAGCAGCATTTCAAATTGCAACCGGAAAAGCGTATAAAAACTGCGGGAGTTCCGGTGTGTGCCCCTTCTCCTTGCAGGCTATAGAATATCTCGTTAATCTTTCTCATAAATCACCGTATTTCCTTCCGACTCCCTTACCTCTACCTTGAAACAATGCGGAACTTGTCCGCATACCCAACGAGCGATATTCTCTGCCGTAGGATTGAATGGTAACACATCGTTTAGATGACGATGATCTAACTGGTTTTTTACCACTTCCTTAATTTGTGAGAAATCAACTACCATACCGGCTTCATCCAATTCCTTGCTGCGGCAATATACGGTAATTATCCAATTGTGACCATGCAGATTCTCACACTTGCTGGGATAGGGGAGTGCCAGACTATGCGAAGCCGATACTTCCATGCGTTTAATGACTGTGTACATACGATTTTGAATTCTAAAATTATACAGAAATGCACCTAATGTCACCTCAGTGCGATTAATATGAAAAATCATTCATCACAGAGGGCACAGAGGCACACAGGGTTCTTTATATTATTCCCTCTGTGTACGCTGTGCCCTCTGTGGTGAATGATATTATGTTTTAAGCTTTTGCAGCTTTCACTTCTTTTCCTTCTTTCTTGCCTCCTAAAGCCAGGTAAGCTACCGGAGCCGCTACAAACAATGAAGAGAATGTTCCGATTACAACACCCAAAATCATTGCAAACGAGAAACTACGGATGCTGTCGCCGCCCAGGAAGAAGATAATGAGCAATACGATCAGGGTACTCTGGCCCGTATTCAGGGTACGAGCCAATGTGGTATTCAATGCATCATTGAACAACTGCGTACGGTTGCGGTTCGGATATAAGTGCGTAAACTCACGTACACGGTCGAAGATAACCACTTTATCGTTGATAGAATAACCGATGACGGTCAATACGGCACCGATAAATGTCTGGTCTACTTCTAATGAGAACGGCATCCAGCCGTAGCACAATGAATAAGCACCCACAACCAAGAAGGCATCGATAGCCAATGCAACCGTAGCACCCAAGCTGAACGCAATGTTGCTGAATCGAATCAAGATGTACAGGCCGATGGCGATAACGGCAAATACAACCGCCCAAATAGCAGATGTACGCATATCGTCAGCCATACTCGGACCTACTTTCTGCGAACTGATGATAGAACAACCTTCTGTATTGTCGCGGTCGATGAACTGTGCCAATGTTAAACCATCGGGAAGCAAATCGCCTTCCTTGAAAGCGTCATATAGGATGCTTTCTATCTCGGTATCTACATGAGCACCTTCTTCCGCGATGCGGTAGTTTGTGCTGACACGGATACGGTGGCCGTCTGTACCTAACGCGATAGCTTGGATGTTGGCGTCTTCTACCTTATTTTCCAATAAATCGCGGATTGTTTCTGGCTGTACCACCTTGTCGAACTGTACCACGAAGTTACGTCCACCCGTAAAGTCGATGCTTTGCGACAAGCCACGTACTGCAAACGAAATGATACATATTACTATGATAGTACCCCAAATAGTGAACGACCGTTTGGTAATACCCATAAAGTTATAATGCGCATTCTGGAAGAGGTTCTTCGAAATGCTGGTCGAGAATGTC
>ULRH01023939.1_pt1 | contig 18774 bp, 17 predicted proteins | sample 1955271 | NCBI WGS metagenome assembly ULRH01 (sample SAMEA4835677, study PRJEB28245) | human gut metagenome | biome: gut microbiome; material: fecal sample | place: Denmark | collected 2008 | reverse complement strand
TTATTTCAAAGACCAATTCCCATTTTTAACGGGACAGTAGTGACTGTCCATATTAGTCATAGTCTATTGTTCAATTAAAGTCAAAAATTTATTTATTACATACATCTCATTTCCACATTGTTCTTTGGAGAGATTCTCTACAAACAAGTTTCTAAGACTTGTATTTTCATACAGTATTTTAATACCGTCTGCAATATGTTGTGGAGTTAAATCTACCAATTTACCATTAACTCCATCTTTTATCGAATCAAAAACAGTAGGGTATTTCGTTACAACTATAGGCTTACATAGAATTTTTGCCTCATCTAAAGCTATACTTTTTCCTTCATAACGTGATGTCATAACAAATATATCAGCATTCTTAATATAAGGATATGGATTCGCTCGTAAACCAATTAATTTTACTATTCCATCCAATCCTTTTTCATTAATCTGCTTCTCCAATTTTTCACGCAATGGACCTTCTCCAATAATATACCAATGAAAGTCTATGTTATTTTGCTTCAATAGTTTCGCAGAATCAATGGCATAATCAAAACCTTTTTGCTCTGAAAGACGACCAATTGATATAATTTTGAAAGATTTGTCATTGAAGAATTCATCTGATAATTTTACAGATTGTGGAAGCATATCAGCCTGCTGCTTTATGAGTCTTGAAGAAGATATGTTTTCTACAACAGTAATTTTCTCTTTCTCTTTCGGAAAATTATCAATCAGTACATTCTTACAGATGTCGGATATAGTACATATTTTATCGGCTTTTTCATAATAAAAATTGTCGAAGCTTGCAACATATGGCAATTTGTTGTAATCGTTATGACACCAAAGAATTTTTTTATCAGCTATTATATGATCTATAACATAATAATTAGTATCATCTATATAGCTAACTGCTACATCATAATGCTTTTTATAATTTGGTATAAACTTATTCCAAAAACTATAAAGTAATTGTTGTTGACATCCTCTTCTTTTGTTCCCTAACAAATGGGAGCGAAAGCCGATAATGCTAAGCATTTTTAAGCAGAAACATTTTATATTTAAATTTGACCAAAATATTTTTTCTGTTACAGATGAATAGAAGCTAATAAGTTCTTTTGGAGCTTCTACTAAAGTTATCTGTTTGGGAATTTGCGAAAGAAATATACCTTCTTTCTTTATAACCATTAAATCGACACTGTACTTATCTGTAGGAAAACTGTTCAAAAGTGACAGCAAACTTTTCTGCCCTCCTCCAGCTTTCATATCTGATATTACAAACAAAATTGATTTCATATTCTATATTCTTTTATAAAAATCCAAATACTTGGCGGCAATTTGCTTCCAAGATATAAAGCCATCTGTTGTAGCTAATATTATATTTTCCTTTATGTTCTTGAGCAATTGTGGCGATTTAGAATATCTTAATATTTCCTTTGCCAACAAATCAAAATTCTTTGGAGGTACTATAGAACCTGTAACTCCATCAATAATATATTCGCTCATAGCGCCAACGTTAGAAGCTATTACAGGCTTTTCAAAGCCATACGCCTGTTGAACAACACCACTTTGTGTCGCATCAATATATGGACATACTACAACATCACTATTATATATTAAATTTGCCAATTCTTCATCAGGGATAAACCTATTCAAAATAGTAAAATATTCCTTATAATAATATTTGGATATATCAAAGGAGAATTCTCCTTTTCCTGCTATAATACATTCTATATTAGGATTCTGTTTATGCGCAATATCTATTGCTTTAACTAAATAATCAATTCCCTTATATGGAGAAATACGTCCAAAAAACAACACTCGAAAAGATGTATGCTTGTCTTTTGTTATATTTGCACTACGTAAATTATCATAAACTCCTAATCTGTTAACTAAGATATTGTTCTCTGGAATATGATGAGCCAAAGAAAACTGTTTCTTCTGACATTCATTTAGTATTACATACTTGTTGATAATCCTAAAAGCCAAGTTTCTGTACCTCCTCATTTTTTTTGTGGTTTCTCCACTATGAAGAAATGGATCGTGAACAGTCAATACCATTCTTTTTTTAAGCAGATATAAAACAGATTCTCGTAATCGTAGAACTGTTGTAAAGTGAAACACATCTGGATTGATTTTAATAACCATAAACAAAAAACATATGTATGTCCAAATGTGCTGTAAAACATAACGATCTCTTAGCTTGTGATTAAGAATAAATACTTTATTCAAATCTAAATATTCAGAATACTTCTGAAGCTCAGAAAATTCTGATGCTTTCAATATACCATATCTTTTAGGCTGCTGTTTAATATCAAACAACGTTGTCTTTAAAACAACGAGGTCTATAAAATAGTAAACATCATGTCCTTCGTTTTGGTATTCACGAATAAGCGGAAAGTCACAATCTGCATACCATGGTTTTGAATAATAAACTATTTTCATTGTATATTCATTTTTATTTATTACCGTTACATAAAAGTTAATATTTTTACTGACTATTTATCCCATATAAACGCACAGCCAAACTCTCCAGGATTACCGAATTGTCTGATTGTAAGATAAAACACAAAATACATCAAATAGACCGCATATACATAATTAATATACTTTCTTTTTATATTAGTATATACCAAACCAACACCTAACAAAATTGGGGCAAAAAACTGACATCCCTTACCAATCCTATCGATAATTTCAATGTCACCTGCCAATATAAAAAACACATTAGCAATATATGTACAAACAAACATTGGCAATACTTTAGAGTCTTTTTTAGTAGCAAAATATCCTAATATCATTATTGCCAACGTAGAAGCAAACTGCATAGATACAAAAAGAAATGAAGACGCTACTCTTTTAGTTCCTTTCAAGAAACTAAGACTACCCTCTTCAGTAAACCAGCGATCTGCATCATCAACATATCGCATAAAATTTGAATCAGAATCAAAAGACATCATAGAAAGCCAAGTGGCAAAAGGACCGAGCATACTCTTATCCCAAAAGAAATACAATGCTAAATAAACTGCCACTAATATATAAAGATAGCGATTTTTCAACCTAACCTTGTCCTTGCATAAATAGGATACTAATATTAATGCTATTGGGAAAATCGTTGAAGAGTGAATTAAATAAGCCAATAAAAAAGACAAAGCAGACAACAACCGCTTTTTGTCCAACATAAAAGCGAATGCAAACAAAATAAATGAAACTGCAAAATATTGTCTGAAATGACATTCTACAGATGCTCCAGTAATAAGTACTGTCATTGGTAAAGTCCATACTGCAGCTTTTTTATAGAACCTTAATACCGCAAATATTCCCCCAATAAATAATGCTGCATAAATAGTAAAAACCACTTCTGGTGCAATATGTAAATTTGCACACAAATCGCACCACCACCTATATACTGTTTCGGTTTCATCATTGATATAATAGCTTTTGCTTCCTTGCTCTACATCTTGTGCATAATGTATATAATCGGCACCTCGCATCCAACGTAAACCGTAAAATAAAGAAAACAATATGATTGGAACTATTGATAAGCTCCAATATCTCTTTATTTCTTTTTCCTTCAATCTACTAATCAGGTAACCACTATAAACCAATACAGTCAAAAGCAATATTCTAAATAACCAATAGACCAGTGGGTCTCCCAAGTTTGAATTAAACATCTTATTTAAAATTTTCTTTAATAAAATTGAATGATTCCTGTCGCTGTAGTTCAATTCTTTTGTTTACAATATCCCAATCTATTGTGCTTCCTAATATAGATTCAGGATTGTTCTTTTTGCTGACGATTCTATTACCTAAACCAAATTTATGCAACAAATCCGCAAATCTGGCAATTCCCCTTGAACCATTTGCTACAACAAGAAAAGGCTTATTCATAATTATTGAAAATACAGTACCATGAAATGAATCTGTTATAACCAGATCACAATCACGTATATAAGCCAACCATGTTTCCACAGAAGGAAGGATATTCATACCAACTTGTATATCTGAAATCTGAAGGATTTCCTTATTTGCATAATTTGTACACCTGCTTATATAATCTTTAACTATATCAGTTTTATCTAAAACATAACAAAAGATTTTACCTTTTGCCATCGTTTTTTGTTTGTCTAATATATTAAGGTATTGTTCTTTCTTTAATAATAAAGTAGGGTCAAGAACTATTTTAACATGAGCTGCATCGCACCCCCAACTCTCAATAACAGACACAGCAGATTCTTCTCTTACAGAAATTGCATCAAAGTTTTTAATTAGCTCAGAACAGCTTTGTCTTTGTTGTTGCGTATATTCTGGTTCGTCAGTGCCAAATGATGCAGCATAAGCGTATCTTTTCAGATTCCATCCATTTGTAAAAGCAAGGAAATAATTATCTATATTGGGTACATAAATAGCTCTCCACACTTGATCACTTCCTACACAGATAGCGTCAAAACAATTTCTACATCCCATTTCTAACGCTTCATCGGTGTAAAATCTTTCTGTTTGAGGAATTAGATAATGAGATTCGAATTCTATCATCTTTTTTCCTTTATAAGCAAGAATTTTCTCGCGGTTATATATAAGTGGATATGAACGTCTATCCACTATCCCTTTTATTATATTTTTTATAAAAAATTTGATTTTTAATTTTATACCTACCTTTTCTTTCTTATGTCTGTACATAATAATAGTAGGTTCATGTCCAAGTTCCTTTAAAGTAGTCAATAAAGCAAAAGCTTGTAAATAACCACCATAATTGTTATTGAAAGGAACTGTAAGTATTCCTATTCTCATAATTTTATTCACTAATTTTACACTCTATGCAAGATCCAGAAAATCTTCCAAATCAAGTCTTGTTATAGACTCAAAATATTGTTTCTTGTTTTCTTCTTCTTTAAATATTTCACCTTTCAACCTGTTCTCCAATGTATAAGGGAAGGTACCTTTGATTGACTCAAATAAAGCTTTAATCAGCCTATCAGATATACCGCCACGATGAATTAGAGAAATGTAGAAGTCTGTCTTATAACATTTTTCGCTTGGATTGTTACAAATAAAGTCTTTCGAGAGATATTCTTCAATAAAAATATCATATAGTCTGTTTTCCTTCAACACGTTGAAATTCTCTGGGCTATCTACATAAAAAGCACTACGTTTATATTCATGCTTCAAGAACATTTCTAAAGACTCCTTAATTTCGCTCTTCAGTATCATCTTTGCTCGTAACATTTCAACATAGACATTGGTGCTACTTGCAAAAAGTATGAAATCTTCATACCAAAATTTGCGAATCATTTCGGGATTATTACCAAGAATAACAGAAACGTCTGCTGGTTTTAAAGCCAAATACATTCTAACTCGCTTCAATTTACCTATCAAAAGACTTATAACCTTAGCCCTATGCCGTTCTGTCTTCAACAAATCGTGAAGCAACTGTGCTTGTTCTTCATATTGCATGCAGGAGTCTGTCTCTTTCAAAAACAGCAACAGGTCATCCTCTGTCTTGATGGCTAAGCACAGACGTTTAAATATTTTATCAGAACTCGCATCTCTAGGCGTTATGGATAAGTTGTAGTGCCGCTTATAGTCGTTGACAGATTGCATCAAACTACCAATCGGAGTAAATTTGTTGTAATTATCCATTATGAACACCCAAAATGCAGCTACATGAGAAAGAGTTATCTCAGAATCCTTATAATGTGCACAGTCGTTGCGTCGATTTCGCCAGAAACAGACATCATCCCTTAATGTATCAGGCAATTCAAAGAAAGCAGGATCATCTGCTCCATTAGCTCTCTTCTTGATACAATCAACAACTTCAGAATCCCATTTTCCTTCATTACGCAAGTTATTCATACACGCATCCCATCTTGCTTTCTTGAAACCAGATGGCATTTCAGAATTCAAAAGATTATTTCTTACAGCCTGAATAAAAGCGATGTAAGAAAGCATCAGTGCTGGTCTGGCGATACCATGCCGATAACAGCGTATGGCATCATTCAAGATATCACGCAATACAGTACCTTCCTTGAATCTTCATCCATCATAAAATTAGCACTTGGCGAATATTGGTCTGAAACATGAATGTTAGAAGAAGTTTATTTTCCTAAAGCAGTTTTGATAACTTTTACTCCTTTATCACCTAAAACTTGCGTTACAACCCCTTTTACAAGGCGTTTCGTTTTATTCTTTACCCTTGAAGACAATGAAATCTTCAAGCAGATATCAACTGCATCTTTTATAGTCTTTCCTTGATAAAGCAAAGCAAAGAACAAGGCACGTTTGGGATGTGCATGAGTATGTTCATTGAATCCGCCATTACAAAGATTAGCCTTATCTAGGTCCGATTTACGAACCGTCATATTTAGCCAATCAAAGTATTCCTTGCCTTTTAAGGTATTAACAAGAACCAAACCAACACCCTTGTCATCATCAAAGTCCTGGTCTGTAACTCTTGCCGCCCAATAATCACCTATGGTTAAATCACTATGATTTACTCCATTCTTACATTTGCATTCATAACATGAAGGGCGCAAATATATGTCAGAAAGAAATCCTCGCATAAAAGGATTATCGTAATGTATATCGGACGACAAAACGGTATTTTGGTCCGCCTTAGAGGCGGACTTTTGACGGACGACAAAACGGAATTTTTTCCAACCACTCTCAGTTTTATCTCTAAACTTAATGTCCCCTATGGGGGACGTTGCGTTTAGAGATGAAAGCAAAACGGAATTTTTTCCAGCAGTCGCCTGAAGGCGACTTTGTTTTTTGGCATCGTAGCCTCCATAAGTTTCAGCCAAATATCTTCGCCAAACACCAGGGCTTGGAACTCCATGACAAAGGAAATCAACAGCCAATAAATTTGGATATTCTTTATTTCGCAAGAATGTCCGAAGTCCTGCTATCTGACAAGGACTTCCCACAAACATAACCTCACGTCCTTGCTTTAAGAATCGTTCTGCATCCCTATAAGCCGTTTCTATTCTGCTCTGAAGATATTTGCTACCCATCATTGGATAAACATCCTCTATCTTCTCTGCATATACGTGATGTACTTCCCAGCTCTCATCATATACAGCTCCAAAAACGGCACCGCCCTGATTGATAACCTCTTTTGCTAAAGGAAGGAAAACACCACCTGAAGAGCTGTTCATTCGCTCCTCGTCATCCGGATTCTTCACCGCAAGCACTTCCAGTACAGACAGTTTATCAGCTTGATTCAATATTGGACATACTTTCTCGCACAATCCACAATTGATACAAGTCTCTTCATCCACCTGCGGATACAAGAAGCCCTCAGTATCCTCTTCTAATCTGATGCATTGTTTAGGACATCGCTGTACACAAGCAGAACACCCACAACAATTTTTCTTATCTGTTATATGTATCATCACTTTGAGAATTTATGTAGCATACCAAGAGCCTTAGCCTTAACGAATACTCGTTCATTGCTTGACAAGCCCAACATATATGCTGTTAATGAAACAGAAAGTAAACATACTATTCCAACTATGAAAAATCTAATCACCGTATCTTCCATATTAAAATAGACTAAAGCTGGAAGGATTACCGAAACTGCGATTACCAAAAGTACTGGTGAATAGATATATCTTAAATAATCTCTGATTCTAATTCCAATTAAAGGACGAAGCAGGAACATTCGTACAACCTGCGTCAAAGACTCCATCATAAAGTGTACTATGAATACAGAATATGCTGGAAGTCCCAACCGAAGGCATACGTACGAAACTGGTAATATCAACAATAATATAGTTCCACAAATTGCCTGATACTTACGCACTTTGCCTGTAGCCTGATTTGCTATAATCAGAGGATTAGACAAGGTATAAATCAAAGACGTACATATCATAATGCGCAAGAATACAATCGTATTATCTGGCACCGTATTCAACCATACTGTCAAGATAAAATTAGTTTCAAAGAGGACTGGCAGAGATAGGAAGAAGAGGAGATAGAACGAGAATCTTGCACTTCGATACATCAACTTATGCATTTCCTGTAATTCACCTTGTGCATATGTTTTGGTGATTTGAGGATTAAGTGCCATTTGGAAGTTGCCGACAAACTGCTGAACGGCATTTTGTACCTGAACCGCAATACCGCGGGCAGCATTAACAACAGGTCCGAAGAAGACATTCAACAGCATGTTCAAACCTTGTCCGAAGAGCACAGCCGCCAAATTACCAAACATACTCCAACCGGCAAAACCAGTCATTTCCTTAAATAATGCTTTATCCCATACGTGCTTGTATTTGGTTTCTTCAAAATGCTTGTTACAATAATAGCTATAGCAAAATCGAATCAATATCTGTATCGCCAAGAGCAGGAAAGCATACAAGACTAACTTATCAAATGAGAACACTAACAGCATATAGACAATAGCCAACTTTAATACCACCTCCAAAATGGAGATATAAGCAAAAGCCGACATTTTCTCATGAGCGACAATATCCGCATTATAGGGTACACTTATAATCATAACGACAGCAGCTATTATAGAACACTGCAACACCCAGAAGGCTGCGTCCATTCTGTCAGCAGGAATCTGCATCTTATTATATAAGAACCACAAGCCGATGGTTTCTCCCAATAACACGATTACACCTGCTATCAGCGTATGAATCTGAAGTGTAGTACTAAATACAGTCTGCAATCTATTCTTATCTCCTTTACCCAAGGCAAAAGTGATGTATCGCTGCGTTGCAGATGACATGGATCCATTAATGAATCCGAACATAGCAACAATTCCTCCAACCACATTATATATACCATAATCCTCTACTCCCAATGTATTCAAGACAACTCTGCTCGTAAACAGAGACACCGCCATCATAAAGAGCATACGGAAGTAAAGAAGCAAAGTATTCTTCGCTATTCGTTTATTATTAGCTGATGTTTGATTTGACATATAATCTCCCTGTTATTAATCTTCAGAGAATAAATTCGCAATAATATCACTAAATAGAAATTTGTTTTCCTCCTTAATATTATTGTCTTTTCTTATTTCCTCCTCGTTAAACTTGGAATAGAATGATTTTGCAGCTCTATCCTTATCATTAAGAAATCTCTGTATCAAGTCTGCCAAAGCCAGTTCCTTATTATGAATTTTATATGCCAAAGCAAACAAAGTGTCATAATCAAGTACTATTGGTAAGTAAATCATTCTTTGCCCAAAATTATATTGTTTTAAAAGTTCTGAAAATTTCTCAAACATGAGTTGTGAAACTCCCATTGCCGAAAATGCTCGGTCCGTAGTTACCACTATTGGATATACATCAGTTACATTATCAACATAGGAATCTATTTTTCCAAACGTGTTTTTATTAAAAATTCCATCAAGCGTATAAAGAATTTGTCCAAAACCTTTTCGCTTTTTTCCGTCATCTAGACAAAGTCTGTCAAGAATTTCAGTTTTTATAAAAGTAACGTCATCAGAATATTTAACTTTGTCGCTCATCACCAAGTCTTTATACTCGATAATGAAAAGTGAGTTACCACATCTAAGATAAAAGTCAGGCTCAGCCATAACTTTTTTACTTTTTAGATATTCACCAGTAAACTTACTATCTGCTATACCATCATAAATTTTTTCTATCAAGGTGTACAACAAATTTTTCTCTGAAAATCTTGTGCCTAAATCACCAGCTATATCAGGATAACTTTTAAATGGTTTTCCTTTTTCGTTACATCCATTAATACTTAGTATGTAGCTGGCAAAATCAAACTTTAAGTTTTGATAGAATTTATCAACGAAAAGATTGGCATTCAACAATAAGTACAGTCCATTTTTGGGAGAATAGAGTGGATGATTGCGTAGATACGTTATGTCGTGTTCATCCCATAATGCCTTACAATCTTCTGTTATTATTGAAAAATTATCAAAAAAAGCTTGATGTGCGCTTTCTTTGCCTTCCACTTTTATCCATGGATTATTTATGGAAGCATGATAAAAATTAAAGAGCCTTAATATATAATCTTGCCAAGATGCTACATCACGATTAATACAAAATGAATTCAAAGATGAAGAATACAATTTATCTTTTGAGCAGAAATCAAAGAATTTGCAGGCTTTGTATAACTGTACCCTAAAATCTTTTGAAACTTTAAACTCAATAGTAGGCAAGTCTATTCTAAGCATCATTCCAATTGGATCATTTTTCAAAAGGCTGATACCTGCTGCCTGTTTATTCGTCCAATAAGAAGTTGCATACAATAATGCCTTGTATATCTTGGCTATATCTTCATATGTAAGTTTATCTTCATTTTCATTATAAGCCTGCAGAGCCATCAGGTAAAAATTCAAGCACGTCTCCGAGCTTAACAAATTAACATTTGGATGAGTCGCAATAAATGATGCGGCACGTTTTTTGGCATCTTCATCAAAATAGCAACACATCTCATAGAATAATAATTGCTGTGTAGTCAGATCAGAATAGGCATATAGAACCTGGTTCTGTTTTTCTACAACAAAATTCAAAGCACTTACTGTTGGCACTTCCTTTAGGCAATCTACAGGGGAGAAAGACTCATAATCATCCCATAAGTCTTGATAAGTTACAGCAATTAATCCTTGTACCATAATTTTATAATGTTTCTATTCTATAATAATAGACGCAAATCAATAAACAGAACGACATTCATGTTGTTTCTACTTTCCAAACTCTTTTATCCTTTGCTCCTCTTTCAAAGAGCAAACAAGCAGTTGTCCATTCTTCTCGGCTACGATATAGCCATCCAAGCCTTGAACAACCACCTTGCTTTCATCGGCTGCATGAACCACGCAGTTCTTGCATTCATACAATCGGATGTCCTTGCCTACTTTGGCATTGCCAACCTTATCATGTGGAAGTAAGGTACGGAGGCTACCCCAGCTACCTAAGTCGCTCCAGCCGAACTCGGCTGGCAAGGTATAGATTTCCTTCGACTTCTCCATCACGGCATAGTCAATGCTTATCTTCTCGCAGGTTGGGAAGAGCTTGCCGACTACCTCTTTCTCCTGTTCGGTATAGAAAGAAGGAGCCATCTCGTCCATGATGCTGGCAAGCTGAGGCTGGAAGGTGCGGATTGCCTTGCTGATGGTATCAATGTTCCATACAAAGATTCCGGCATTCCAATAATAATTGCCGACGGCAAGGTATTGCTCTGCTGTCTCCAGGTTTGGCTTTTCCTTGAAAGCCTCAACCTTGTAGATTTCATCTACGGATGTTGGCTCTGCTGAGGCTATATAGCCATAGCCTGTTTCCGGGCGGCTTGGCTTAATACCGATGGTAACGATGGCGTTCTTATCGGATGTATAGCTCAATGCCTTGCTGAGCACTCGCTGATACTCCGAGGTATTGATGACCAGGGCATCGGATGGTGTCACCACGATGTTGGCATCAGGATGCTTCTTCTGGATCTTCCAGCAGGCATAAGCAATACATGGAGCGGTATTGCAGAGCCTCCGGCTCTGCTAATATGTTATCTACTGGCATGTCAGGGATTTGCTCCTTGACAATGCGAATGTATTTCTCGTTTGTCACTACCCACATATTCTCAACAGGACAGATTGGCTTCAATCTATCTACTGTCAATTGAATGAGGGAACGGCCGACGCCCATCACATCTATGAACTGCTTTGGGTAATCGGGGGTTGACATAGGCCAGAAGCGGCTGCCTACGCCGCCGGCCATAATAATGATTTGGATATCGTTGAAATTATGCATAAATCTTTTTCTTTTACCTCTTAGTCTCCTTAAAGGAAATGTTGTTTTCGAAAACCTACCCGTCCTTCCTTACCGTTAAGGAAGGCTCCACCTCTCATCTCGGTCTTCTCCCCTCAGGGAAGAAGAAGAAAACCGCCCTACTCGGTGCTCGGAACCGCTACGCTCTAAGGTTGGCGGACCATCAAAGGTCTTCGCCATATTGTGCGGGATGGGACCGCCTTATAAGATTCTCACTTTAAGCAATCAATAGATTCTATTTGATAAAATATCTGCAATTGCGTCAACTTATAATAAGTCAGTACTTATAACTTTCAAATTAAATATTCATAAGATACTAGCTTTTCTATATTTGCGTTCTTTGATTTTTGCGACCTCACATATGAATGGATTAACATTACTATAATTTCCTTTTTTGTCTTCATTCACATTCATAATCAGACATATAGAACAATACTGTTTCTGCAAGCAAGAATTACATTTAAGAAAATCTTTATATTGTAGGTTTCTTAATTCCAATACTATAGGATTCTCATCCCATATTTCTTTCAAACTTTGTTTTTCAATATTTCCTAATTTGAGATTCTGCCATCCTTCACAAGGATAAACATCACCATTGTTCGAAACACACAATGAGCTCTTACATACAGGACATATTGGAGTTGAAGAATCTTTTTGCTTGTTTTTTATAGACTCTAATTCTGAATGATTCAAAACCTTTGTTTTTTCTATATTTTCAATCTCTTCAGCAGACAATCTACATGATAAATTACTAGAAGTTAAATCATAACTACCATAAAGTGAGTAATCATAATCAGCCTCTATATTCAATGATTTAGCAAATTCCAATACACCCTTATAATTACTTTTGTTTTGCTTCATAACCGGACAATTTATTTGAATCGGTATATTCCTTGCATGAAGCTGTTCTATTGAATGAAGTGTTTGTTTAAAGCTACCTTTCTTACGGGTTATAGAGTCATGGACACTCTCATCCATAGAATATAACGATGTTTGAATGCTTATCAAAGGATTTGATGCTATTAGATCTATCAATTCTTCTGATAACAATGTTAAATTTGAGAGCAAATTAACAGAGAAGTTATATCTACTGCACTCTAATAAAAAGCGTTTCAAATTCGGGTTTAATAATGGCTCACCACCACTAATCGTTATATTAAGAACATTCATACTACGACATTGAGAGAGAATTCTATCAAATATTTTCTCTGACATTATAGTACATTTATTCTTTTCTGGTATATAGCAATGAACACATCTTTCATTACAGCGACTCGAAATATCAACATGAACACGAGACAAGCTATATTTTGTTCCAAATGTCTCTTCGTATATTGTTTGACTAGTTTGTAACTGAGGAATATTCAACTCAAAAGCTTGTCTATTATTATATGAAAAATAATGCGATACGAAATCTGCAAAATCATGTTCAGCTCCCATAAAGATAAAACCTTTCGAATACAATTCTTTGTAAAACTCCAAGGCATCTCTACTTATCACAGCAACAGGAACAGCTGAATACAACTTGCTTAAACGAAGAATAACATCATCCAGCTTTTCTGGAATATCCTTAAGGTTAGCATAGAAAACCTTACCTGTATTAGACAATATTAATTCTCCTACTTTCTTGCAACTATGTGAAGCGGTATCGTATCCAAAATTACGATTATCTGTAAGATAACCATAAGAAGAATAAGAGCGAAATAATATATATGGCAATTTTTGAACTATCATAGCAATCAAATTGTGAGCGATAGTATAATAACTATCGCTCAGTTTTAACACAAAGCAATCAATTAATGCGTGCCGGAAGGTTTTCTTGTACAAGAAGGTCTTCCACATGGCTTTCTCTGACAATCAGCCATCATAATTGCACTCTGCGCTAGGAATGAAGGTTTTTCGTATTCCATATATAATTGATGTTTGTGGCCGCTCTATATCCACTATCCCTCGCTGAGTAGCCGTTGAGTACGAAGAGTGGTATTTATAGTATTTCATCAATTTAGTGTCTCCACTATATTACAAGCAATTACCTAATTTTCCAAATTCCTTAATTCTATGTTCCTCTTTTAATGAGCAAACAAGCAGTTGTCCATTCTTCTCGTCTACGATATAGCCATTCAAGTCTTGAATTACCACCTTACTTTCATCGGCTGCATGAACTACGCAGTTCTTGCATTCATACAATCGGATGCCCTTACCTACGCTGCGGCAATATAGCCATAGCCTGTTTCAGGGCGGCTTGGCTTAATACCGATAGTAACTATGGCGTTCTTATCGGAAGTATAGTTCAATGCCTTGCTGAGCACTCGCTGATACTCCGAGATATTAATGACGAGGGTGACAGAGCAGATTGGCTTCAATCTATCTACAGTCAATTGAATGAGGGAACGACCGACACCCATCACATCAATGAACTGCTTTGTGTAATCGGGGGTTGACATTGGCCAGAAGCGGCTACCTACGCCGCCAGCCATAATTATTACCTGAATATTGGTGTACATTATTCTATATAGTCGTCCCTTAAAAAGCCCATTTTTGCGAGATATTGTTCAGACACAGTATCTCGCATATATCATCGTGCACTGTTCCGCCAATAGGGCGGGCAGTGCCCTCCGCCTTGCGGACATTGACCGTTATCACCGTTCGTTGGGATGGAAAGGCTGCGGGTATCACTACGTGATTCCTACAGACTGAACCATTGAGACTGGAAGGACTGAAGCCGAAGTCGGAGCGCATTGCAAGAAGCATAATCGTCATTCGATAGGAATCTGTTATATTGGAGGCATGTCTGCCGACGGAAAACCTGCTGATACCCGGACGGATGCCCAGCGTACTTCCTTACGCAAGTTGCTGGAAGCGTTACACCGAAAATATCCTCGTGCCTTGATTGTCGGTCATCGGGATTTGGATCCGCAGAAAGCCTGCCCGTGTTTCAATGCCGCAAGTGAGTATGCTGATTTACAGCCTCATTGACGCTAATTGTTTCTGCTAAATGATGACAGCCGACACGGTTTTCACCGGTAAACGTTGCTAAAACGGCTTGAGCCGTGAAAGCTGCCATCGTTGTATCATTTTAATAACCTTGTCAACTCGTTTCCTTGTCAACTTGTCAACTTCACAAAATGTCGCTTATGCTTACGCTCTTGGTCATGCTTTCCCACGAATGCCTTGCGACAGTGAGGTTCAGCGGATAATCGAGACCGATCCTTTCGCCTAATTTCTTCAGGCTGTAATTGACGCGGTGCAGCAGGCCGTCATACTGTCTCCATTGCTCGCGCGGGGATTTTGCCGTAACGACGGGGAAGAGTAGGGGCGTGCCATCCTGTTTGTATCGGTCTGCTATCTCCTTTAACGCCGGTTCCCAGGGAATGGAGATTTCCTTGCCTGTGACGTGCTGGCGGTAGGTGAGCCGGCCGTCCTTAATATTCTTGCTTGTCAGGCGGAAGATGTCATCGCTCCTCATACCCTTGGTATAAACCGTGAACAGGAAGATGTCGCGGGCGAAGACGGTCATCTCTGATTCACCGCTCAGGTCAAGGTCGCGCAGACGTTTCACTTCATCAAGCGTCAGTCCGTTTCGCTCTTTCTTGACGCGGTAGCTCACGTCCATACCCTCAAAGGGATTGCTGTCGGCGGCAAGTCCGTCATTGACGGCAAGTTTGTAGACCCGCTTCAAATTTCGGATATAGAGGGAAATGGTGTTGCGCCCCAGCTCCTGATTCTTCAACCACGTGTGGTAGTTGTGCATCAGCAGGGCGTCGAAGTCCTTGAAAGGCACTTCATTCTTGCCCAGATATGTGATGAACCTCCTGAGATACATTTTCAACTTATTAGCGGCGTCATACCGTCCCTCATCCTTCAGTTTCTCAACGCGGGAGTTGGCGTAAGCGATGAAACCAAAACCTTCCCCGGTTCTTTTATGGCCGGAGAGGGGAATGGCTATTGCCTGTACATTCTTCTGATTGTTGTTATCCACTTTTTACTATGATTTTTGTCTGTCTGTTACTTCTCTATTTTATATATATCACCCTGCCGTTTGGCCGGCCTCCAAAGAAATCAAAGATGTTCGGTTCGTCAAAATGGATGCCCATGTCGGCGTAATAGGCTTCCTCCGGGTCTTCCGGTACGGTGTAAAGGTCATCATAGAGGCACATCCGATTGCCGAAAGATGTGGTGAAATAGGCCTGTTTTGCCGCATCCTGTTCTTTCCTCAGGATGGCGTTCCAAATGGTTTCACCGTTCCATACGGGCAGGGTCTCCTCGTTGAGCCAGACGGCGGAACCGTTTATGTATGTTTTATTGTTGTAAGTGACGAGTTGGGCGGCAAGATAACGGCTTTGTACATTCTCAGGCATGGGCTGTGGGAAAAACACGTCACGAAACACACTGCCATCCCCGTGAAATAAGGTGAGCGTATGTTCATCATTCTGTTCGATGACCGTATAAGTGTCCAACCTTTCTGTCCGGATTGTGTCGAGAATTTGTGCCGCCTTTTTCAACAAGGCACGTTCCTCTTCCCCGATGGAAGGAAACGAGGATCTGAGTTGCCCTGCAATGGTGTCCGGTATGGAATAGCCGCGCTTGTCACGCCAGTTAAAGGCTAGGTCAGCCCACAACATTTTCTTAGCAGTTTGTCTGTTGCCGATGAGCCGCATGAACATCATTTTGCGGTAACGCAGGTCAGGAAAGACCTGCCGTAGGATTTTGTCTTCGCGAGCAAACCATGTCAGCATTTCACTCAGTCGGGAGAAATCACCTGACAGCACGCTTCCGACCATCCATTGCCTGAGGGCACTGTAGTTGGTGTCTGCCACAGCCCTCCCCACGATGTTGTGGACTTCGGAATCTGCATGGACACCCATATCAAATCCGTTGCACCATCGACTCTCTACATTCCCTACGCAGCGGTACCTGTATTCGTAAACTCCGTCAAGCCCGATGGCGATGGTATTCTCTATATAAAGCAGGAAAGGAAGGATTTTATGATTGTCGAAGCATCTCGCTTCCTGTCCGATAAGATGATACAGCCTGCCGTATAGCTGATAGAAAAAGCCCACATCGCCTTCCACGTCCATGGAAGGATGGTGAAGGCGCTTCCAACGGGAGGAGAATTGGTCTATCGTGTACATTTTAAAATCAGGGACTAGGTATCAGGGACTAGTTGACTAGTTTTAGATACATTTAGTAAAGCTATTCTGAACCTTGTCAACTGATACCTAGTCAACTTGTCAACTTTATTCGTGCAGCCACACCGTCCGCAGGTACCTGCGCCATATGGCAAGGTGGTTGGTGGTGTTGATTTCCTTGCAGATGCGGACGCAGGTCTTTATCAGCTTGTCCTTTGCCGCATCCTTTTCCTGTGCTGAAGACCGGATAGCAAAGACATTCAACGTATTTTCACCGACCTTAAAGTCCTGTATGGCTTTTACGGCTGAATCCGCGTCCGTCAATACCTTATATAATGTAGGCGCGTAGTTGCGGAAGGACTCGATGAGCTTTTCCCCTTCCGCATTTGCCGTGCCGTCAGGAACGGCCTCCACCGTTCCCGCAACTAATTTCTCATTGGCTTTGCCTGCAGTCAGGAAATATTCCTGAAGGAAACCGTCCCAGTTGGCGAAATAGATAAAGCCCCTCTCCGGCTCTCCCCCGTGGGGAGAGGGTTGAGATTGTCCATCGTCCTTGGTTACAGCCCTCTCTCCACGGGAGAGAGCGGGGAGAGAGGCTATGTGGGCATAATAGGTAGTGGTGATTGTTTCGTCCTTTTGCAGGCTGGGCAGGTAGGCTTCTTCCTTTATGTCTACCTTGCGGATGATTTCCGTAAAATCCTTATGGTGGAATTCCACCCCGGTTTTGCCTTCTTCCATTTCCACACCAGCTGTCGGGGTAAGGAACGGGCGCAACGTCAGCTTGCTCCAGTTGGCTTTCACATACCCCGGATTGTCATGTTCGTAACGCACAAGGTTGATGACAAGTTCCGCCTCCGTGCCGGTCATCCGTGCCAGACGTTGGCTCAAAGCGGTGTCGCCATGTGCATGAAGTTCCTTGCAGAGCGATACCAGCGACGGCTTGACGACAAGACGGTCAATGATACCGTAAAGCATCTGGAGCGTGCGTTCTCCATAGCCGCAAGCCTGCAGGATTCCGGCAAGCAGGTCCACGGCACGCCCTTTCTCCGTTCCGACGGAGAGCCTGTCTCCCTCCATGTTGTGCAGGCGGACTACGTGTAAGTCCCATGCCTTGGGGCAGGAAACCGTGAGCCAACTGCCCGGTTCGAAGCCCTGTACCTGAAACACCAGCCGTTTTCCGTGGCGGAAACGGCAGATATAGCCCTCACAGCCCGCGAGCGGACCGTCAACGACACGTACTATCTCGTTCGGTTCGCCCGTTTTCGTGTTGAAGGCATAGTCCGAGTAAGGACGTTCCAGCACAATCACCTTGTCAGCATAGTTCTCGTTGTAGTCACGGAAAGCACGCATCTGGGATTCGGGAATGACACACATCCGTGTCCTTTCTCCTTTCTCCTTTTTACGTTCGTACTGCATGTCCGCATCCTTGGAGTGCTCTTTCATGAAACTCATCAGCGCATTCTGCGTGGCGAGTACGAACACGATGCCCGCAAACAGCGGTTTCTGCCTGTCGTCGCTGTCCTGATGCACATTCACCGTAGTGTGGGTCGGCGCATAGATCTCCAGAATGTTCTTGGCCTGTGCCTTTTGCTTTTCCAAAAGTTCCACCAGCTTACCCTCCTGATGGCGTTTGGTGCGCACCACATACCAACGGTAATCCACATGGTTAAGTTTGTCGGGCATAGTTATATAAGGAATTAGAGATACTTTGTCTATCTGTTCTGAAAAGTGCGTTCTTCACGTTCCTCTCATGTCAATCGCATGATAGTTCCGAAGCACCTTATTTCAGGTATAACGGCGGTATTCTGGACGAACCTCAGCAGCAATGATCCACCGTTGTTATGTGACGAGAAGAACAAAACTCGATGCGTTTTAACATTTTTGCTCCCATATCACAAGTGTTTAGTTTTCAATCCATTAAG
>ULRH01058508.1_pt1 | contig 18881 bp, 18 predicted proteins | sample 1955271 | NCBI WGS metagenome assembly ULRH01 (sample SAMEA4835677, study PRJEB28245) | human gut metagenome | biome: gut microbiome; material: fecal sample | place: Denmark | collected 2008 | reverse complement strand
ACCCGTTAGACAATGCTCATGCCGAGCGTACTACATCAAAAAAGTGATTGCGCACGAAGCACAATCACTTTTTTCCGTTATATCAATATAGTTCACAAGAAGTTTAAGCACATTGAAACTTTAGTTTCAGTGCACTTGAACTAAAGTTTCAGTGCAATTAAACCACATGAAACTCCATTTATCATGCCAACTACATTTATTTTCAAGAAATTAGAAGCTGTTTTGAATTTATCGTGCGATGATTTGGGATGAGTTTTTGAGGCATTTTCGCTTCTGTGATGAGGAAGATAGCGGGCTATCTGACGAAGAACAGGAGCGAAAAGGACCAAAAAATCGCCCAAAGCACACACGAAAACGGATACATCAAGCCAAGAAAAACTTTTTGGAGAAATTCAAAAACAGCTTCTTATAAACGCACTTACCTTGAAATATGAAAAAAAACGCATAAGCGCAAAAGCGCAGTTCCGATGCGTTTGAAAAAAGCCACGAAGCCTCCTGCTTCCTTCATACGTATTGCTTTCTCCCCCTATCAGCACGCTGCGACTTTACGTTTCTGCGTTTTCTTTCCTTTTTACAATCAATAAGTTAGAAAGGCAAATCGTCTTTTTCATCCGTAGCGGCGAAGTCCACCGGAGCGACAGGAGCCGCACCTACAGGCGGGAACGGAGCTTCGGGAGCCGCCGGCTGAGCAGCGCCTACCCGTTCTACCTTCCATGCACGGATACTGTTAAACCAACGTCCTTGCCACTCGCGCGCATCAATATCGAATGACACGTTCAATTCTTCGCCTACCTGAATATTAAACTGCTGTATTTTATCAGCGCCAAAAACGTCGAAACACATACGGCGCGGATATTGATCGTGTGTCTCAATCACATATTCCTGCACCGTCCACTCATTTCCATTTCTTGATGTACCGCTCTTCGGTGGGAGGACGGCAATCACTTTTCCTGCTAATTCCATAATCTATATCACATCTATTTAAAATTGGGTACGAAAATACGTTTTTCTACAGAAGTAAACTAATTTTTTCGCTTCTTTTTGCGATTTGTCCGCAATCTTTTTCGTACCTTTGGCATTGCTTTAATGATAAGCTAACCCGACGGAATCAATTGCATGACAAATATACCATAGCTGTTTACTATAACGTCAAAAAAACAAAAAATATATACGAATATGAAATTTATTGTTTCAAGTACAAGCCTATTCAGCCATTTACAGGCCATCAGCCGTGTTATCAATTCGAAAAACTCGTTACCTATTTTGGATTGTTTCCTGATTGAGCTGCACGATGGAACCCTTCAGATGACCGCTTCCGACAATGAAACGACTCTATCCACTTCTATCGAAATGAACGAATTTGACGGAAACGGACGTTTTGCCGTATCGTCGCGTACCTTACTGGAAGCATTAAAAGAGATTCCGGAACAGCCGCTCTCTTTCCTGATAAATCCGGAGAACCTGGAAATCACCGTACAATATCAGAACGGAAAATACAGTCTGATGGGACAAAACGCCGACGAATACCCGAAGCCGCAAGACCTGGGCACAAATGCCGTGCAACTGACAATCCCCGCCAATGTATTGACCGACGGAGTGAACCGATGCATCTTCGCCACCGCCGATGACGAATTACGGCCGGTAATGAACGGTATCTACTTCGACATCACCCTTGAAGACATCACCTTAGTGGCATCGGACGGACACAAATTAGTGCGCAACAAAACCTACGAAGCACACGGAACGGAAAAGGCCGCTTTCATTCTTCCCAAGAAACCGGCCAACATCCTGAAGAATCTTCTGACAAAAGAACAAGGCGATGTACAAATCGGATTTGATGACCGCAACGCCATGTTTACCCTGGAAAACTATCAAATGGTGTGCCGGCTGATAGAAGGACGCTATCCCAACTACAACTCGGTCATCCCGCAAAACAACCCGCACAAAGCCATTGTCGACCGTGCATCGTTTATCAGCGCACTGCGCCGCGTATCGGTTTTCTCGTCACAGGCAAGCAGCCTCATCAAGCTCAACCTGAAGGAGAACCAAATCAACATCTCGGCACAGGACATCGATTTCTCCACTTCCGCCGAAGAAACGTTGATGTGCCAATACGACGGCAAACCGATGAGTATCGGCTTCAAATCGTCGTTCTTAATCGACATCTTAAACAACATACCCTCAACCAACGTCATCGTTGAATTGGCCGACCCTTCGCGCGCAGGAGTCATCGTCCCCGAAGAGCAAGGCGAAGACGAAGATTTGCTGATGTTATTGATGCCGATGATGCTGAGCGACTAACCTATAAAAAAAAATCAAACCACATGAAACTGAATCTGAAAAATCCGATTGTATTCTTTGACTTGGAAACAACCGGAACCAATATCAATAGCGACCGTATCGTAGAAATATGCTATCTGAAGGTATATCCCAATGGAAACGAGGAAAGCAAAACCATGCGCATCAATCCTGAAATGCATATCCCCGAGACCTCTACCGCCATACACGGCATACGCGATGAGGACGTGGCCGACTGCCCTACCTTCAAACAAATAGCCAAGGAATTGGCACGTGCCATTGAAGGAGCCGACATCGCCGGGTTCAACTCCAACCGCTTCGATGTGCCGGTATTGGTAGAAGAATTTTTACGTGCAGGCATCGACATCGACCTGAGCCGACGCAAGTTCATCGACGTGCAGGTGATTTACCACAAGCTGGAACAGCGCACCCTTTCGGCCGCCTACAAATTCTACTGCGGAAAGAACCTGGAAGACGCGCACACCGCCGAAGCCGATACACGGGCAACCTACGAAGTACTGAAAGCCCAACTGGACCGCTATCCGGACGTGTTGCAAAACGATGTAGCTTTCCTCTCGGAATATTCTACATACAGCAAGAACGCAGACTTTGCGGGACGCATCGTTTACGATGACAAAGGCACAGAGGTATTCAACTTCGGCAAATACAAAGGAATGCCTGTAGCAGAAGTGCTGAAAAAAGACACCGGCTATTTCGGCTGGATTATGAACGGCGACTTCACACTGAATACCAAGAATGTATTGACCAAAATCAAATTACGCGAAAGCGGACTGGTAAAATGAATATGAAAGGCAAGAAAATCGTTTTGGGCATAACGGGAAGCATCGCCGCTTACAAAGCGGCGGTGCTTGCCCGTGCCTTGATAAAAAAAGGCGCGGAAGTGCAGATAGTCATCACGCCTGCAGGAAAAGAATTCATCACTCCGGTTACCTTATCGGCACTGACGAGCAAGCCGGTAATCAGCGAATTCTTCGCACAACGGGACGGCACGTGGCATAGCCATGTCGACCTCGGATTATGGGCAGACGCCATGCTTATCGCTCCAGCCACCGCTTCCACCATCGGGAAAATGGCGCACGGCATAGCCGACAATATGCTGGTCACCACCTACCTTTCGATGAAAGCACCCGTATTCATCGCTCCTGCCATGGACTTGGATATGTTTGCCCATCCTGCCACCCAGCATAACCTGGACATCCTGCGCTCGTACGGAAATCATATCATCGAACCCGCATCGGGCGAACTGGCAAGCCACTTAGTGGGCAAAGGACGAATGGAAGAACCCGAAAAGATAGTCGAAGTATTAGAAGCCTTCTTCGCCCAATCGCAAGACCTGAAAAACAAAAAAATACTGATAACGGCAGGTCCTACTTACGAAAAGATAGACCCGGTGCGCTTCATCGGTAACTATTCCTCCGGCAAAATGGGATACGCCTTGGCTGAAGACTGTGCCCGACGGGGAGCGGAAGTCACCTTGGTAAGCGGTCCTGTCAACCTCAAGACACAGCATCCCTCTATCCGGCGAATCGATGTAGAAAGCGCAGACGAAATGTATCGGGAAGCCATCCGGTTTTATCCCGAAGCTCATGCCGGCATCTTGTGTGCAGCCGTGGCCGACTTCACGCCCGAAGCCATCGCTCCCTCTAAAATCAAACGGGAAAAAGAAGACCTTACCCTCCGCCTGAAACCAACACAAGATATAGCCGCCGCTTTAGGAAAGATAAAGCAGCCTCATCAACGTCTGATAGGATTCGCGTTAGAGACCAACGACGAACTGGCACACGCCCAAGAAAAACGGAAACGGAAGAACTTCGATTTCATCATACTGAACTCATTGAACGATAAAGGTGCCGGATTTCGTCACGACACGAATAAAATCACTATTGTAGACGAAAACGGAAGTACACCTTATCCCCTCAAGGACAAAAAAGAAGTGGCTTCCGACATCATCGACAAACTGGTATCCATAGTAAACAAATAAATACAAACGTATGCTACAGTCTATCCACATACAAAATTATGCCCTAATCGACAAGTTAGACATCGACTTCACATCGGGTTTTTCGGTCATTACCGGTGAAACCGGCGCAGGAAAATCCATCATCTTAGGAGCCATCGGATTGTTGTTGGGACAACGTGCGGATGCAAAAGCCATCAAGAACGGAGCTTCTAAAAGCATAGTGGAAGCACGGTTCCGCATTGCTTCATACGGACTGGAAACTTTCTTCGAAGAACTCGACCTGGAATGCGACCCTGAAGAATGTATCTTGCGGCGCGAAGTGTCTGCCAACGGGAAAAGCCGTGCCTTCATCAACGACACTCCAGCCTCGTTGGCACAGATGAAAGCTTTGGGAGAAAAACTGATAGACATACACAGCCAACATCAAAACCTGCTTCTAAACAAAGAAGGATTCCAATTGAATATCCTCGATATTCTGGCACAAGACGAAAAACAACTTGCGGCATACAAACAAACCTATCTCCAATACAAAGATGTATGCCGAAGGCTGGATACCTTAATAGGACAAGCAGAGAAAAGCCGGCAAGATGAAGACTACCTGCGTTTCCAGCTGGAGCAAATAGAGGAAGCCAACCTTCAGCCCAACGAACAAACGAAACTGGAACAAGAATCGGAAACGCTGAGCCATGCCGAAGACATCAAGGCAGGACTCTACAAAGCAGGACAACTGATAGACGGAACAGACACCAGCGGGATTCTCCAACTTGCCAAAGAATGCCGGCAAACCCTGCAAAACATCTCGAACGTCTACCCTTCCGCTTCCGAATGGACAGAACGATTACAAAGCTGCTACATCGAGCTGAAAGACATTGCTCACGACCTTTCCTTGGCCGGAGAAGAAACCGAGTTCAACCCCGAACGGTTAGATTATGTAAACGAGAGGCTCAACCTGATTTACAACCTGCAACAGAAACACCGGACTGATACCGTAGAGGGCCTGCTTGAACTGGCAGACGAATACCGACAGAAACTGAACGACATTTCTTCGTTTGATGAACGGATAGCCGAACTGCGCAGACAAAAAGATACTATATATAATAATGTAGTAGAACAAGCCCAAGGCTTGACCCGTCTTCGTACAGAATCGGCCCGCCACATCGAAGAACAGATGAAAACGCTTTTGCTTCCGTTAGGTATGCCCAATGCACGCTTTGCCGTAGAACTGGCTTCACGCAAAGAGCCCGATTTGAACGGCATAGACAATGTGACCTTCTTATTTTCTGCCAATAAGAACGGAACCTTACAAAACGTAGCCTCCGTAGCTTCGGGAGGAGAAATTGCCCGTGTCATGCTCTCGCTCAAGGCCATGATAGCCGGAGCGGTAAAGCTTCCCACCATCATCTTCGACGAGATAGATACAGGCGTATCCGGCTCGATAGCCGAGAAAATGGCACTGATCATGCACGACATGGGGCGGCAAAACCGACAAGTTATCAGCATTACCCATCTGCCTCAAATTGCCGCACGAGGCACTACGCATTATAAAGTATATAAAAAAGATACCGAATCGGGCACAAGCAGCTACATCCGCCGGCTTACTCCGGAAGAACGGGTAGAAGAGATAGCACACATGCTAAGCGGAAGTACATTGACCGAAGCTGCATTGAATAATGCACGGGCATTGCTCGGTTTGTAAATTTCAATCATTACTTAATAAGTAAAAAATTAAGAACTAAATACGTATGACAGAAAAAAACGAAATGATATTCGGCGTAAGAGCGGTCATCGAAGCCATCCAAGCCGGAAAAGAGATTGACAAGATATTAATAAAGAAAGATATCCAAAGCGACTTGGCAAGGGATTTGTTTGCGATACTCAAACAAACCTCTATCCCAGTACAGCGCGTACCTGTAGAACGTATCGACCGCATTACACGGAAAAACCATCAAGGTGTAGTGGCATTCATCTCTCCCGTCACTTATCAACACACGGAAGATTTGGTGCCTTTCCTATTCGAACAAGGCAAGAACCCATTGTTCATCATGCTTGACGGAATAACCGATGTACGCAATTTCGGCGCCATAGCCCGCACCTGTGAATGCGCCGGAGTAGATGCCATCATTATCCCCTCGAAAAACAGTGTAAGCGTAAACGCCGACGCTGTCAAGACCTCGGCAGGCGCTTTACTCACCCTTCCGGTATGTAGGGAACACAACCTCACCCAAACGCTCCGCTTTTTAAAGAACAGCGGATTCAAAATCATAGCAGCTACCGAAAAAGGAGATTATGATTACACCAAAGCCGATTTCAGTTCACCTACCTGCCTCATTATGGGTGCCGAAGACAAAGGAGTATCTTACGACAATCTCGCCCTGTGCGATGAATGGGTCAAAATCCCGCTTTTCGGCTCCATCGAATCACTAAACGTTTCGGTAGCGGCAGGCATCCTGATTTACAAAGCCATCGAACAGCGCGGATTCTCCGGAACACAAGAGTAAAAAAACACCTCATATAAATCCATTTACTTAATAACCTTCATTTTTAAGTTTAAACACATGAAAAAAACGATAGCTATCTTATTATGCGTCATGCCTTTCTCTGTCTTGCTGGCGCAGGAACTGCCTAAATGGACAGACAAAGCACGGAAAGCGGTATTTTCCATCATCACTTATAACAAAGACAACGGGATTCTGAATACGGGAAACGGATTCTACATCGATGAAACAGGAACAGGAGTTTCCGATTACACCCTTTTCAAAGGAGCCGAACGTGCGGTCATTGTCACCGCCAACGGTAAAGAATTACCCGTGAAATACATAATGGGAGCCAACGACATGTATGATGTAGTGAAATTCAAAGCCGAATTCGACAAGAAAGCCGAAGTACTGCAACCCGCTTCGGTGGCTTCAGCCGTAGGACAAACCGTCTATTTGGTTCCCTATTCCACCCAAAAAGCCTCTGCAGGCCAGTTAGGAACCATAGCTAAAGTAGATACCATAGGCGACAACCAGTTCTATTACACCCTGACCATGCAAACTACCGACAAAACCGTAAGTTGTCCCCTTATGAACGCCGAAGGACAAGTAATAGGCATGATTCAGAAGAACAATGATCCGGAAAGCAAAGAAAGTTATGCCATCGGTATCCGTTACCTGAACGACCTGAACATTACAGCCTTATCGGTCAACGACCTTGCCCTCAACTCCATTGGCATCAAAAAAGGATTGCCCGAAGATGAATCGCAAGCACTGGTTTACCTTTATATGGCATCCGGCACTTATGACAACAATCAATATTTGGAATTGCTGAACGACTTTATCGCCTCATATCCGAATAATATGGAAGGCTACTTGCGCCGCGCCACTTATAATATCAATATCGGAGACGATGCCCATTACGCTTTAGCTGCCGAAGATTTGAAAAAAGTGATGGACGTTGCTGAGAAAAAAGAAGAAGCCCATTACGAGATAGCCAAACTGATTTACTCGTACCAGTTGAACATAGGCGACAAGAAAGCTTATGCTGACTGGACTTTCGATTCTGCCTTAAACGAAATCAATCAAGCTTTAAGCATCGCCCAAGAACCTATTTACTATCAGTTGCAAGGCGACATCTATTTCGCCATGCAGAAATTCACCGAAGCCTTTACAGCTTACGACACCGTAAATAAAAGCAACTTAGCCTCTGCCGCCTCCTTTTACTCCGCAGCCAAAGCCAAGGAACTCATAGAAGGTTCCGACAAGAAAGAAGTCGTTGCGCTTATGGACAGTGCCATAGCCCGATACACTAAACCCTACGGAAAAGATGTAGCACCTTATTTATACGAACGTGCCCGCATCAAGACCGACATGGAAGACTATCGCGGTGCTGTAACCGACTATAACGAGTTCTACGATGCTATGCTAGGACAAACCTCCGCTGAATTCCACCTTATCCGTTCACAAGCTGAACTGAAATGCCGAATGTACCAACAAGCCATTAACGATATCAATAAAGCCGTCGAACTTGACCCTGACAATGTGAGCTATTGGGTAGAAAAAGGAGGAGTACACCTGCGTGTCAACCAAATGGGTGAAGCAATAAAAGCACTGGACAAAGCAATCACGCTCGACCCGGAAAACGCTCCAGCCTACCGCATGCTGGGCTATGCGCAAATTCAAAACAAAGAAAAAGACAAAGGTATCTCTAACTTACAGAAAGCTGCCGACTTAGGAGACGGAGTGGCAGACGGACTTCTGCAAAAGTACAAATAGTAAATAAAGAATGAAGAATCGGGAATGAAGAATAAGCAAGTATTCATGATTCTTCATTCTCTATTCTTCATTCTTAGAGCCTGTCGTTTAAATTTTCCGATAAAGTCACATTGCCAGGCCTCTTTTGAGCAAAATTTAAGCAGGCTCTAAATTTTTCATCCTTAATTTCTATGGAGAGATTCGAATTACATATCTTAGGATGTGGATCAGCATTGCCTACTATGCGGCATTTTGCCACATCACAGGTCATCAATGTGCGCGAAAAACTATTCATGATAGATTGTGGCGAAGGAACACAAGTTCAATTACGCCGCTCACGCCTGAAATTCAGCCGGCTGAACCACATCTTTATCTCTCACTTGCACGGCGACCATTGCTTCGGACTTATCGGACTGATTTCCACATTCGGCATGACGGAACGTACTGCCGACTTACACATCTATAGCCATCCCGACCTGGTGAATCTGCTACAAGCCCAAATCGATTATTTCTGCAAAGGCATGAGTTACCAAGTCGTATTCCACCCGTTCGACCCGAAAGTACAAGCCGTCATCTACGATGACCGCTCGGTGTCGGTAGAAACCATCCCTTTACGACACCGGATACCCACATGCGGATTCTTATTCCGCGAGAAACCTACACTGAACCATATCCGACGAGATATGATTGACTTCTATCACATTCCTACCTGGATGATTAACCGCATAAAAGAAGGAGAAGACTTCACCACCGAAGAAGGAGAAACCATCCCCAACAACCGGCTGACTATCCCTTCCGACCCGCCTCGTGCCTATGCCTACTGCTCGGATACCGCTTATTGTCCCCGCATCATCGAACAGATACGCGGAGTAGATATGCTCTATCATGAAGCAACGTTTGCCGATTCAGACAAAGCACGCGCCAAGCAAACCCAGCATTCTACGGCCCGACAAGCCGCACAAATCGCACACGATGCGGAAGTGAAACGGCTGGTCATCGGACATTTCTCTGCCCGGTATGATGACGAAAACCTGCTTTTACAAGAGGCGCAAGAAGTATTCCCTCAAACCGTATTAGCACAAGAAAACTTGCAATTATCCTTATAATCAGGTTAAAAAAACTTATTCACATTAAACGTTGGCACTTTATTTTATCTAAATTACGTATACAAGTATATCCATTATGAACAACTATAACGAGGAAGAAATAATCGTTCAATTACAAGACCCTCAATTGCAGCGGGAAGCATTTGGGAAAATCGTGCGGCACTATAGCGAACAATTATATTGGCAAATCAGACGCATGGGGCTATCTCACGATGACACAAACGACCTGCTGCAAAATACATTCATCAAGGCATGGAGCAACTTGGAATATTTCCGCGGAGACGCAAGACTCTCTACATGGCTTTACCGCATCGCCCTGAACGAAACACTGAACTTCTTAAACAAGCAACGTGCCTTAAACCAGCTTTCATTAGATGATGCCGAAGCCGCAACCCTCAACAAACTGGAAAGCGACCCTTATTTCGATGGCACCCATACCCAACTGCTTTTCGAGCAAGCCATACAAACTTTACCAGAAAAGCAACGCATCGTGTTCAACTTGAAATACTTCCAAGAAATGAAATACGAAGATATGTCCGATATCCTCGGCACCAGTATAGGTGCCCTAAAAGCCTCTTACCACCATGCTGTGAAAAAAATAGAAGAATTTTTAAGCCAACACGATTAAACCTTACACCGGAAAACCAATCTAAGAAATAAAGGAAGGAGGATAACACGATGAAAAGAAACGACCTTGAACTTCAAAAGAAATACGGGAAAAAGAATCCGTATACGGTACCTGAAGGATATTTTGATCGCTTCACCGAGGAACTGATGGAACGGCTTCCGAAAAAAGAAGCCACAACACCTCCCGAAGTGAAACTATGGGACCGGGTAAAACCGTGGGTCTATATGGCGGCCATGTTTGCAGGGCTGATGTTTACCATACGAGCCTTTGTAGGCAATACCCAAGAAGGAAACGATGCAAACCTTTCCGATATGCCGGACGAATATATCGAATCCATCGTCAACCAAACCATGATGGACGATTATGAACTATACCAATATTTAACCGATGCCGATGCCGGTATCTATAACTAACCAAATAACAACCTCAATGAAAAAACTATTTTCCATCCTGATTCTTTTCACCTGCTTCTGCACCTATACACAGGCACAGAAAAACAAATTGAGCAAAGAAGAATTCCGGGCACGTCAGGAAGCATTCATCACAGAAAATGCCCAACTAACCCCAAAGGAGGCCAAAGAATTCTTCCCGCTTTATTTCGAATTACAAGACAAAAAAAGTGCCCACAACCGGGAAGCATGGCAAGAGATGAGAAAAGGAAAACAACCTAACTTAAGTGAAGAGGAATACGCACGCATCATAGAAACAGTCATTCAAACCCGCATTACGGTCGACCAACTGGATTTGGAATATATACGCAAATACAAAAAATTCCTTTCAGCCAAAAAGATATATGACATCCAGCGTGCTGAAATGAAATTCCACCGCCATCTGCTGAAACCAGATAAAAAGAAAAAATAAGATATTACTTGTCATATACAATCAGGCAGCACATCTTCAGAACAAAGATTGTGCTGCCTGATTATTACCACCCAGACCACTTATCAAACATAAACAAGCAATATGACCATCCAGGAATTCATCATCAAATACAAAGAGGCTTTCAGTAAAAACGTACCTCTTCCCATCGCCTTTGGTTACAGTGACAAAGCAGTGACAGAAGTGAAAAAGATACCCCGGTGCATGATTGGCGCGATACGCAAAGTATGTGAAGGAGAAACACTGACACTCTCGGCAGACAATGTATTGTGTGGTGGAGGAAGTCTTTATACCGCCTTTGCACCTATGCCCGACCGTGTGCCGGTATTTGTTTCGGAAGTGGAACATTACAAACAAAATAAGGAACAGGTAAAAACATATATTGACCGACTTGATATTTGCCTGTCCAATAAACCTTACCTCAACTTTATGCGTATGGACTGTGTGGAGAATCTGGACGAGACGGAAGGAATAATCTTCTTTGCCACACCCGACGTATTGTCAGGATTGTGTTCATGGGCGTTTTACGACAATAATGACAATGACGCGGTCTGCACACAGTTTGCTTCGGGATGCTGTAGTATCGTAACCTTTGCAACACAAGAAAACAAGAAAAACGGTCGTCGCTGTTTCATCGGTATGCTCGACCCGTCAGCACGTCCGCTGATTCCTAAAAACGAACTGACATTCACCATTCCAACGTGCAGATTCAAGGAAATGACGGACACCATGGAGCAATCCGCCTTGTTCCAAAAAGCATATTCCATCGTTCGAAAACGTATCAACGGAGAAATACAAAAAGAAACAACATAAATATCATTATCAATAATGTAAGAACCTTTGTATAGATTAGAAGCTGTTTTGAATTTATCGTGCAATGATTTGGGATGAGTTTTTGAGGCATTTTCGCTTCTGTGATGAGGAAGATAGCGGGCTATCTGACGAAGAACAGGAGCGAAAAGGACCAAAAAATCGCCCAAAGCACACACGAAAACGGATACATCAAGCCAAGAAAAACTTTTTGGAGAAATTCAAAACAGCTTCTCACTTTCTCATTGCTTCTCTAAGGCAAAGCCCAATTGCAAACCATCGTATTCATCCAATAACGAATTGGCGGTACCCAATATTGAATTGGAAGAACTGCTACCCAAGACACTACCTATGGTCTGCATCAACGACATTACCTTATCCGCCTTAAAAAGCAGCCCCATTTTTTTCGGCTGCAATGCATTATGCGATACAACTGCATTAAACTTCAAGCCCAATTTGGTTTTCAACTGCAATTCATTCGTCTCGGCATCATACGTGTAAGTGCCATTGGTCGTATGTCCCTTAACGGTAGAACTATACGTTCCGTCCTCATTAAAAGTATAAGTACATCCTTCAGAGAAACCTAACTTATCCAAAATACCGGTCATCTTCTCTTCCACTTTCTTCGAAGCGACCTCTCCTCCTGCCTTTGCCAACAGGTTATTGCTGGTGAACTTACAATCGGGACCGGTATAATGCCACGTACCTTCTATTGAGAACACCGCCGCGTCAACCTTACCATCCGTTATCGCATTAGCGACACCCGTAAGAATCGACTTCCAGTCTTGCGCATGGCTTATCCCGCTGAAGAAGAAGCATAAGGCAAACGCAAACACACTTTTTACAATCATATTCTTTTTCATACGCTATATTTTATTCTACTAAAATGACAATCGGATTGTTTTCTTCATTCAAATGCAGCAAGGAGGTAAAGACAGGATTATCCTTAGCCTCGGGATGCTCGTCCAGCCATTCCAAAACTTCGCTTGCTTCCACGATTTGGGCAAACTCGCCCTGCGTACCGCAGGTATTAGGATGGAAAGGAAGAAAGCCGTTCACATCATCGGCAATTCCCTGCGACTCTTGAGCCATATGGGTAGTGCAGGCCGTCTTGTCATAGATGCCATGCAGTACTTCCGGTTCGTCCTCATACAAACCTCGTACACATTGGAAGAAAATAACACTATCATTTTCCAATACTATTGTAGGAAGCAGTTTGCTGTCGCTACCCGATGTTTCTTGCCTGGCTTCGGCAGGAAAATGCCATTTCCCGGTTTCGAGAACGGCATAGGGCATAATACTCCCCGGACGTGCTATATTATATAAGGTGTCACTAAAGATTTCTTTGAAACGCAGTTTACCTCCTGTTTTCCACAATAAAGGAACGCCCGCAATGCTGGTAGAGGCCGTACCATTCTGGAAACGAGTGAAAATGGCTCCCATATTACCAAACTTCTTGACATAGATTTGGGCGATATCCGTAATTTCCATGGGTGGAAGGGCAGGCAACAGACTGTTCACCGTGTCGGTCAGTTCTCCTGTTTCAGTGAAGAAAGCCAAGGAACGGTTATGAGTGTTTTGCTGCCCGATATTATTGTAGCAGCCTACGGTCAGCGTGTCGATAAATGCATAGTCCGTAGGCATGGCGGGCGGTGTGGGCACAATATCTTTCCCCCGATAGTTGCCTTGCAAATCGAACTTCTGCAGTTGGTCGGGTTGACGAACAAAGTAGAACAGTCCATTGTAATCATTGTAAATAGGCAATCCACCCTGCGAGTAGCCTTCCGGATCGTCCCCCACATGACCGATGGAATTGAGGAAACGTCCCGTCTCTTTGTCAAAGCCATACAGGTCGTTGCCCGATTTCACCAAAATCTGTTTATCCAGTACTTTAATTTCGGGATTTCTACCTATCAGGCACGAATCATTCGTCTCCAACGGTACATAGCGTACATGAGTTCCCAAGTCAGATACCTTCAACTCTGTCAAAACCTCCATGGCTCCGGCCACATCGATATGCAACAGACCGCCTTCACTGGCCTTCTGTGCAGAAGGTTGACAGGCCGCAAGCATCAAGCCAACCGCGCCTGTCACATAAGTCAAAGTCTTTTTCATAAGCTTACTCCATTCAGCAAGCCTTGAAGCTCATATCCAATCCTTTTACCGAGTGGGTCAATGCACCTACCGAAATGAAGTCGACACCACATTCGGCATAATCACGAAGCGTATCGAAGGTAATACCTCCCGATGATTCTATCTCATAGCGCCCACCTACCATTTCTACTGCCTTGCGTGTGTTTTCGGGGGTAAAGTTATCCAGCATAATGCGGTCTACGCCACCCAAGTCGAGTACCTGTTGCAACTCATCGAAATTGCGTACCTCGATTTCTATCTTCAAATCCTTACCTTTTTCCTTACAATAGTCTTTCGCACGCTGGATAGCCTTGTCAATGCCTCCGGCAAAGTCCACATGATTATCCTTCAACAGAATCATATCAAAAAGCCCGATACGGTGGTTTACTCCACCGCCTATCTTCACCGCCATCTTTTCCAGGATGCGCATGCCCGGAGTGGTTTTACGTGTATCCAATACACGGGTTTTCGTTCCTTGCAGACGTTCTACATACTTATGGGTCATTGTTGCGATACCGCTCATGCGTTGCATGATGTTCAGCATCAGGCGTTCAGTCTGAAGAAGCGACTGCACCTTGCCCGATACAACCATCGGCACATCACCCGGTTTCACGTGCGCGCCATCATTTATAAATACTTCTACCTGCAAAGTCGGGTCGAAACGGCGGAACACTTCCTTTGCTACTTCAATACCTGCCAGGATACCTTCTTCTTTAATCAATAACTTCGATTTTCCCATCGCGTCGGCAGGAATACACGACAAAGTGGTGTGGTCGCCATCACCTATATCTTCTGCAAACGACAAATCAATCAACCGATCGATTAAGTCCTTAACTACTTTTTCATCCATAATACTTTTTCTATTTACATGTTTATTTTGCGGCAAAGGTACGGATTTATTCATACCTTTGCAAAAGGAAACATTTAAAACCCGATTAACGAATATGAAATTTACCTTATTGGTGGTAGGCAAAACGGTAGAGAAACACTACATCGCTGCTATTGACGACTATGTACAACGCATAAAGCACTACATCCCGTTCGACATCGAAGTCATTCCTGAGTTGAAGAACACCAAAAGCCTCAGCACCGAACAACAGAAAGAAAAAGAAGGCGAACTCATCCTGAAAGCCCTTCAGCCGGGCGATGTGCCCGTCTTGCTCGACGAGCACGGCAAGGAATTCCGCTCCATGGAGTTCGCCACTTGGATAGAACGCAAGATGCATTCCGTCAAGCGGTTGGTGTTCATTATCGGAGGTCCCTACGGATTCTCGACTGCCGTCTATCAGGCGGCACAGGAAAAAATATCACTTTCGAAGATGACCTTCTCCCACCAGATGATACGCCTCATCTTCGTGGAGCAATTATACCGTGCGATGAGCATCCTCAACAATAGCCCTTACCATCATGAATAAATGAAAACATATTATTGCTCCTACAAAACCAAACAACTGCTTAGTACGAGACATCCGAGTCCTCCCTCAGTCCCATACTGCCAGGACTGCAGTCCTGAGCCTACTAGGACTGCAATCCTGACCTATCAGGACAGCAGTCCTGACTGCACAGAACTCTTTACGGAATCCAATGGCTTTGACTATGCAGTTTAACGCATCCGGCAACGCAACCTGCCCCTACCCGAATTACCTCTTCATTGCCCGTATCACATCTTTCGTTCCGGCATCTACCCGATACGACTCGATTATCTTTTGCAGTGCCTTGTTATAGGTAAAGTTGTCCAAGGTATTTTGTTTCAGATATGCCAGAGTCCGTTCGGGGAACCTGACGAAGCAGACCGATAGTGCCCATGCCACTCCCATCCGTACGTAATATCCTTCGTGACGGATAGCATTATACAAGGAGAACAGCTCCTCAATGTGTTCCTCATCAATAAAGTATTGCATCGCCATCACCACGCCGAAACGGATTTCATACTCGCCCTCGGCTCGCATCCAAGTCTTCAGATACTCCCAAAGCCGGTCCTTGTTCGCTTCAATGAACCGCTTTCCGCCTCCGAACTTGAACGTGTCGCACACCGACCAGCTATTGATATTCCATACAAAACAGGTTACCCGGTGCAGATACACTTCTATATCGGCATCGGGACGGATGCAACCCAGCACCATGCCTTGCAGCATCCGTTCTTCCATATAATACGTATCGGCGGTATCGAGATATGCCTCCCAACCGTCTTTGGCGATGCGTGCCGCCAGCTTGCGCAAATCGGGCACACGGATGCCCAACACATGCTCCACGCCCGGATTCAGGCTTTCGGTAAACTTTTTGTTTCCCCGCTCCGCCAATTGGAGCAGATGCTCTTTGATGGTCAAGCCTTCGAGTCTGTATTCTTCCATATCTTTTGCTTTGTTGTCATATTTCCTGCAAAAATACGCATTGCTAACCCCATAAGTAGGTATTTAACATCTTTTTTTACCTAAAAGTAGGTATTGCCGCTATAAAGTAAGCTCCCTACCTTTGCAGTAGTTAAAAATCAACAAAAGATAAAGAGAAATGAAAACAACGAAACTCTTATTCTCGCTCTGCTTGGCGATGCTCGCTCCGCACGCTTTCGCTACAGGTGAAGCAGAGCAGGCAAGTAAAGACAAAGCGGGAACATCCGTAATGAGTGCATCGGAAACACCCAAGAAGGAAAAGAAGAAATCGCGCTTCACCATCGGCGGTTATGGAGAAGCCGTATATAGCCGGAACTTTTATAGCGACAATTACCTGCGCTACGATAGTCCGGAAGATTATAAAGACGATAAGCACGGACGTTTCGATTTGCCTCACGTAGTCCTGATGTTAGGATATGATTTCGGCAAAGGCTGGTCAATGGGAATGGAAATCGAATTTGAACACGGAGGTACGGAAAGCGCCGTAGAAATAGAAGAACACGAAGGTGGTGAATACGAAAGCGAGATTGAACGCGGAGGAGAAGTCGCCCTCGAACAATTCTGGATTCAAAAATCATTCTTTCCGGAGTTCAACATCAAGTTAGGACACATGGTAGTACCCGTCGGAGCGACCAATGCCCATCATCTTCCTACGGAGTTCTTCGGTGTATATCGCCCGGAAGGTGAGAACACCATTATGCCGTGCACATGGCATGAAACCGGATTAAGTATTTGGGGACGTGCAGGAGACTGGCGGTACGAAGCCATGTTACTCCCTGGGCTTGACTCGGACCGCTTCAATGATAAAGAATGGATAAAAGGCGGTGCCGGAAGTCCTTACGAGTTCAAGATAGCCAATGCCATGGCGGGTGCCGTCCGCATAGACAATTACTCGGTAAAAGGACTCCGCCTCTCTGTAAGCGGATATGCAGGCAACACCTTCAGCAACACACTGAAGAAAGCGACCAATGCGATATACGACGATGTAAAAGGAACTGTCTTAATCGGTTCATTCGATTTCCACTACAATGACCATAACTGGGTGGCACGAGGGAACTTCGATTACGGGCACTTGTCAGACGCAGCATTGATTACCCGTTACAACCAAAGTTTCTCTAATGACTCGCCTGCGAAAAAAAGACCTGTAGCTACATCAGCAATTTCTACAGGGGTAGAAGTGGGCTACGACTTATTCGGTTGGCTTGGCAAAAAGCAGCAAGAAAAAGGACGCAAATTCTATCTTTTCGGTCGTTATGAATATTATGATTCAATGTATAAAACGGAAGATGCCGTGACCGATTATGAAGAATATGGACGGCAACGCATCGCATTCGGTGTGAACTATTACCCGATGAAAGACATCGTATTGAAGGGGGAATATTCATTGGGCATCCTGAAAAGCAAATTCAATAACGAACCAGCCGTTTCGTTAGGAGTAGCCTATTCCGGTTTCTTCAATTTGTAAAATCAAAAACAAGATACAAACAAAACACCAATTAAAAAAGTAAGACAATGAAAAAGTATTTGAAATTCCCGCTCTACATGGCATTTACCGCCATGATAGGCATGAGTGTTACCGCTTGTAGTGATGACGATAATCCTGAAAACCCGGAAGAAACCGGAGGGCTTTCCGTTCAGGAGCAAGCGTTGAAAGATGTAATAACCGACTATACGGACAAAACTGTAATACCGACTTACAAAGGCATGGCAGACGCCGCTATGCAACTGCATAGCCTGTGTATTGATATCCGCACCAAAAAAGCGGACGGAACCTTATCTACCGCAGATGTAGAAGCAGCCGGCGAAGCTTGGAAAACCGCACGCGATTATTGGGAAAAAAGCGAAGCCTGGCTGTTCGGCCCAGCCGGAGACTACTATATAGACCCGCACATTGACTCTTGGCCGCTTGATAAGACCGGTATGGACGCTCTGCTAAACAACCCAGCGCAGATGGCACAAATGGATGATGAAGGTGTATACGTAGGTAACTATTTAGGATATGCATTACAAGGATTCCACGCCATCGAATATCTTTTATTCGAATTGACAAATACAAATGCAGACGGCAATGCTACAGCTGATTCCAAAAGCGTGGCACATAACCTGAACTATAGCACTGAAGAATTAAACTATTTAGTAGGTTTAGCTGCGGACTTGCGTAATCAATGCATCTTATTGGAAGCATGCTGGGCAGGCACCGAAAATGTAACGGCTGAAAAACAACAGATTCTGACCGATACCGAATTGGACAAAGGCATCAACTTCGGTGAACGTATCAAAAATGCAGGCAACGCAGGCAGTGAATACGTAAACTATCTTGATGTGATGTACGACATCATCACCGCCGGAATCCAAAACATCGCAAACGAAGTAGGTAATATCAAAATCGGGAACCCGACAGGTAAAGGACTTCCTTCGGGAGGT
>ULRH01007548.1_pt1 | contig 18909 bp, 21 predicted proteins | sample 1955271 | NCBI WGS metagenome assembly ULRH01 (sample SAMEA4835677, study PRJEB28245) | human gut metagenome | biome: gut microbiome; material: fecal sample | place: Denmark | collected 2008 | reverse complement strand
TTTCTTGTACTCTCTGTTTATAAAGTGCAGAACAGGCTGCTATCAAAAATCCCAGAAAGTAAGATTGTTGCATGAAGATGCACTAATCGTGCAAAACATGGGAAGATAAGCGTATGATAAAACCCTCCCCGGTGAAACTGAATGGTTTTGCCGGGGAGGGTTTGTGTTTTAGGAGGAAGATAACGTATGGGCCGATATAGTAAAAAGCGTAAACAAGAAGAAGCGAGAATGAGGGCTGAAGATGCCAAAAAGACTTTTGTAGAAAATATACTCAAATTATCGGAAAAACAACTAGAAGAATTGGAAAGACTCGAACGGCGAATTAACAGAAAAAAGATTCTAATAAATAAAAAATATGGGGCAGCATATGATAAGATACAAAAAGAAGAAAGAGAAAAACGACAAAAAATTTTTGAAAAATATGATCGATATGTAGAAAAAAGGCAGAATGAAATTAAGGGAGACCTTGAGTCAATTGAAGAAAAGAAAAATAAGATTTCTCTTAGACAATTTCTATTAAAGATAATACTAGAAAGAGAAACTGGTGAAGAGACGGCTTGGACTGAAGAAAGTAATGATGTGGCGGTTGAAGCAAAAATTTCTATAAGTGGTGGAACGGTGAAAAGTAAATTGAGAGCATTGCAAAGTGAATTTATAGACAAGTTTAATAAAGTGATGGGAACGGTACCGGGTACAGATATTCCAGCATATCAATACCTCTCGAAGAATGGAAAAAATATTTATCTTACGGAAGATAACTGCAATTTTTTGAGGTTAATTATGTGCTATAATGAGAGTGAAGGACCAGAATATGATATAGTAGGCTGTGCAATATCGAATAATATGGCAGGATTAAATAGGGCTGTACAGGATCAAGTAAAAAAGGTGTTGTATTCTTTAGCGTACAATCCGGATACAAAAATTGATGAAGCGATGGTGCAAGAAAGACTTCGAAGTTTGTTCGGGATGGGAAGTGCACAGATAGCAGACACACTGGAGCGTATAAAATTTGTGGTATCTCAAATGCAAGAACTTTCATGTTTTTCAGAAGGTCAACGATATGTGTTTAAGCAGGCTGAAGATTGTCTGGACAGCTGTTACGCTGAGATAGAAAAAATATACTCACAATATGTAAATTGGTACTGTGAAGATGATGAATTTGAAAGTGCTATAAAAGAAAGCTTAAAATCTAAAAGAAAATAACTGTAACGGATGTCGGTGTATGGCTTTGCTATATACCGATGTCCGTTTTTGTGCCTAAATATGAATAATGCGTTAACAGTGCGAAAGATGGTTAAAATGAAAAAGGAAAAAAATGACGTAATTGTGATAAATGTAAAAAATGAAATTGCCTCAGAAAGCGTTTTTATTAAGAGTATAATGAAACCATCCTAAGAAACAAAATATTCAGGAGGGTTACATTATGAATTTAGAAAATCATGATGACTATGAGTTGTACGATGAAGGATGCACAGGCCAACCACCAGATGATGACCAGTCGTTCATTGTGCCAAGGCGTGGTCTGGAACCTGACTCAGGCCCAGATGATGACCCCATGATAGTGGAACGACGCGGCTCACCAGCGGATTCGGACTCACTTGTATTTGAAGAAGATATGGGTGAATATCCGGACGAATTTCCTGATAACAGCGATGAGCCGTTTGTTTCGATGTATGAGATGGCATCGAAGCAGCGTCAGGAAAAACGTAAGAAAAAACAAAAAAAGAAGGCCAAGAAGAAAGCCAAGAAAAAGGCCAATGCTTCATCTGAGGGCGTAGATCTTTTGGAACTGGCTGCTTTTGTGGAAGGGGGTGATGAAGATGCACAATTTACCGATGGCGAACAGGAGTCGCCAGCAAAGGGGCGGTTTAGGCAACCATCTGTTTGCCAGATGGAAGAAGAACTGCTTGAAAAAACGGACTTTCTCTATAGGAAATCCGTGTTATACCATTATAATGATCGATACTATGAATCGATTAACGCTGAGGGGGTCGTATCTCTTTACCGTCAATACATAAGTCCAGGGCTTGACGGGGTGAAAAATCTCCGAAATCATCTGGATATTTATAAGTGTATGAAGGCAAATCCTCGTTTAAAGTACGAAGATTCGCTGAAGGACAAACCATATTGTCCTTTGAAAAACGGGATCTTGTATCTCAATAAAATGAAGCTGAAACATCACAGCTCCAAGCGTATAACATTTACCGTTCTGGATGCTTGCTATGATGAAGATGCCGAATGCCCAGTGTTCGACGAGTTTCTCGATACGATTACTGAGGGGCGTGAAGATCTGAAGGAACGTTTTATGATGGCACTTGGGTATCTTCTGATTGAGCCTTCAAACGGAAAATATTTCTTCGTTATGGGGTATGCTCCGAACTCTGGCAAGAGTATCTTGGGCAATACCATACAGAAACTTTATCCGGAAAACTCGGTGAGCAACCTCTCGCTTGGTGAACTGGGTGGTAAGTTTGAAACGGAGTCGCTGCTGTATTCCAGAATCAACATCTCCTTGGATCTTCCGCAGGAAGTGTTGAATGCGAGTGCAGTGTCCAAGCTGAAGCGGATCACCGGTGGAGACAGCATCGAAATCCAGCGGAAAAATCAGGGGTCTCTAAAGCTCGACCATAATATGAAGTTTTTGTTTGCAACCAATTTTCCCCTGAAAATCGATTCAAACGATCCGGCATTTCTTGACCGGATTATCTTCCTTCCGTTCATGAAATCTGTTCCGAAGGATGAGAGAGACCCGGATCTTGCTAAAAAACTCTGGAAGGAGCGCGATGCAATCGTGACGAAAGCACTTCAGTATGCCAGAGAACTGATGAAGCAAGGCTGGCAGTTTCCACCGATTCCTGATGTGGACTGCATGAGAGGGATACCGCGGAAAAACTCGATGGACTATCTTAAAGAGTTCCTTGAAAACCACTGTGAAATGGGGGACTACAACTATTTTACTGCTACATCTGATTTGAGGAGGGCGTATGAGGCCTGTTGCGATGAAAACGGCACATGTCCGTGCAGCGCTACAGCGTTCAACAAGTACATGGAGCAGGCTGGCGGTGTTCGTGACCGAAAGCGTCTCACCGCCTCGGAAAACCCGGTGTGGGGGTTCTATGGTATTCGCCTTCGTCCGTAACGTCAGACTTTTCGATGATACGTTATATCTGTGAGCCGAAGCACGATCACAAGCACTACGGAGGTGTTACGATGATGGACGTTGACGAAAAGGCGATGGCTTACTGTCTGATCGAAGCTCTTTTTGCGGCAGGACTGCTGAACCTGCCCACCTATCAGAACTTCCTTCGGATGAAGCGTGAGCAGGAGGAAGAACCGTCTGCAAAGGCTTCGTAAGCGACAGAGAAAGGCCCTGGTAGAGGATTCTGCCAGAGCTTTTCTTTTTATCCTGAAATCTCAAAATATGGAGGTAAAATATGCGAGTAGCAGTGTATGCGCGTGTCTCAACCGAACATGAGGCACAGATCAATGCACTGGGAAACCAGTTGGAATGGTATAAAATTGAAGGTTCCCGGCACTCGGACTGGGAAATCGTGGAGGTCTATGTAGATCAAGGTATCACCGGAACACAGGCGCAGAAGCGGCCAGAGTTTTTGCATATGATAGAGGATGCAAAGAAAGGTAAATTTGACCTTATCATTACCCGTGAGGTGAGCCGGTTTGCACGAAATACAGTTGATACGTTGTCCTATATCCGTGAGTTGAAGGCTGTGGGCGTGAATCTGTTTTTCATCAACGATGGTATCAACACGGCCACCGATTATGGTGAGCTTCGGTTGACGATTATGTCTTCTTTGGCACAGGACGAAAGCCGAAAAATTTCAGAGCGCGTCAAGGCGGGGCAAGAAATCAGTCGGGAGAAGCACGTTTTGTATGGCAACGGAAATATCTTGGGATACCGCAGGGAGAATGGAACCTATGTTCCAGACCCGGATCAGGCACAGACCGTAAAACTGATTTACCAGATGTATTCGACTGGAAAGGTTGGGCTTCAAAAAGTGGCAGCAGAATTATACAGGCTAGGCAGATTGGATGCAAGCGGGCATGTCTCGTGGGACGCTTCCAAGGTGAGTCGGGTGTTACATAATGCGACCTATAAAGGCTGCATCTGCTACAACAAATCCCACAGTGACGGCTATTTGACACAGAAACGTGTTAAAAATCTGGACGAAAGCAGCTACGTCTATGTGAAAGGCGATTTTGAACCGCTGGTGTCAGAGGAAACGTGGGACAGATGCCAGCAGATCTTGTTATCGAAGTCGGCACGAGTGATCGATGAAAACGGAAAGAAGCACAAGTATATGCGGAACACGCCGAAATCTATCTGGACAGCAAAGCTCCGGTGTAACTGTGGTGCCGGATTTATCCAGTTCAAGTGGCGTGTAAATCGTGACGGTGCTGTAATTCACGGCTTCCAGTGCTACCGCCGCACCCGAAAACCCAGCATCAGCTACTTGCAGGAGCATGGACTTGATTTGAACATCAGCTGTCAGATTAAGGCAATCTGCGAGTGGAAACTGGATTTGATGGCAGAAAAGGTACTCCAGCACCTTACCTTTGACAAGGGCAAGACGGTCAAAGAGGTCTATAAAATCCTGAACCGCTGCATGGCGGAGGAAAAAAGTGTCCGCATTTCCAAGAAGGCAATGCTGGAAAACAGCATTGCACGGCAGAAGGAGCGGTTGGCTAAGTACATCGATCTGTGTGCGGATGGCATTATCACCAAACAGGAACTTTTGGAACGCCGCAAGGGTCTGGATGAACAGATTGCAGAATTGCAGTCCCAGTATGAGAGCGTGGAACAGGAGGATGAACGCAGTGGAGCGTTGGACATGAACCGGATTTCGCAAAAGCTGGATGAGTGGCAGCGGGCATCGGAAAACGATGTCAACCGAGAACTTATCAATAGTTGTGTGGCACAGATCACTCCGGTGACGAACGAAGAGTTTCGCTGGGTGCTTGATTTCCAGCTGTCAGAGCTGCAAGGGAGAAATACCGCTGTGTATACAATGGACGGCTTTATCGAAATGGCTCGCTTTTCGATTTCGTTTAAGGAAGCAAAGGAATTCAAGGCGTCCCGAAATCAGGGAATCCGTAAAAATGAATGGCATGATCTCACGGTAGTTGTGGGCATCCGGTCGAAAATTCAAAGGTAAGAGGGCGTGTCAGTTGTGCCGGTTGTGTCAGAAATTTTCAAAAGAAACCCCGTATGTACTTATATTTTCAACCCTAAAGTGCCCAGAAAACACGAAAATATAAGGCTGATTTGCAAAAACACTGACACATCTGACACACTTGGCACAAGCTAAGCGTATCTAATTCAGATATAGTTATATATTATAATCTCGGATAGAAAGACCTGTAAGCAAATTTTGAAGCTTACAGGTCTTTACTTTTTACAGAAAAACGGAGGAAAAATCAATGACTGAAATTTTGGAAAAAGTGTTGGTGGAGGTGGTAAAAGCAGTTGGAAAGGGTGCTGCAAAGATTATTGTCTGGACAGCACATCAGATCGAAAAGAAGTGAGAATATCAATCAAAAATAAAACTTTGGAGGTAAAGATTATGTCTGCAAATGTTGAAACCATGTTCTCTGTCCGTGAAACCCCTTGGCATGGCCTTGGCCGCGTTGTGATGGATGCCCCTGCAAGCCGTGAGGCATTGGAACTGGCTGGTCTGGATTGGCAGGTAGAGAGCCGCAATATCTATTCCGGCACTGGTGCTATGATTCCCGGCTATCGTGCCAATGTCCGCAGCACCGATGATGCTGTGCTTGGTGTCGTATCTGACCGCTATCGCATCGTGCAGAACGAAGAAGCATTCCAGTTCACCGATGATCTGCTGGGCGAGGGTGTCACCTATGAAACTGCTGGCTCTTTGCAGGGCGGTAAAAAGGTCTGGATGCTGGCGAAGCTGCCTGAAAAGTACATCATTGCTGGGGATGAAGTGACGCCATATCTTGTGTTCTTCAACAGCCACGATGGCAGCTCTGGTGTCAAAGTCGCTATGACTCCGGTTCGTGTGGTCTGCCAGAACACCCTGAATCTGGCGCTGAGCACTGCAAAGCGCATCTGGACAGCACGGCACACTGAGAATGTCTTACTCCGTGTGCAGGATGCCCGTGAAACCTTGCAGCTTGCCAACAGCTATATGGGGGAGTTGGGCAAGGGCATCCATGAGCTGACCACCATCAAGCTGTCTGACCGCAAGGTGCAGGAGTTCATCAACGAATTTTTCCCTGTCACGGAAGATTTGACTGATGGCCAGCGGAAGAATAACCTGCGCTTGCAGGAAGATTTGAAAGTTCGCTATTATAATGCACCCGATTTGGAATGGGTTGGCAAGAACGGCTGGCGGTTCGTGAATGCTGTTTCGGACTTTGCCACCCATGCAGACCCTATCCGCAAGACACGGAACTACAACGAAAATCTGTTCCTGCGAACCGCAGAGGGCAACCCGATGATCGACAAAGCCTACAAAATGGTGCTGGATGCAGCATAAAGGAGGACTTATGAACGATGTAAACAACCGCATCTTCCGGGAATTTACTATGTTCCTTGGAGATACTGGGAAGAAATCTCCTGAACTTAGCGTTTCCTTGGCCTATGAGATCACAATCAAGAGCACGATTTGCACTGCCCTTATGACCTTGGATTCCGAGGGGATATTGAAGGGGCGTTACTGGAACCATCTCCGGGTGCAGCGGAATATTCTGAATTTCCTGTATACTCTGTGGCTGGATGATGACCGCACCTTGGTGGATGAATTTTCCACCATTATCAAAGACTTAGTGGAATATGATTTCTCTATTGCGGAAGAACAGATGAAAGAGAGGTTGAACATTGCATGAAAAGGCTTGTATCTACACGGAACTTGTCCAAAGAAGATTGGCTCCGTTATCGCAAATGCGGCATTACCGGCACGGATGCCGGGGCTATTCTTGGTCTGAATCCCTATCGCTCTGCATTTCAGGTGTACCACGATAAAATCAGCGATACCATTGAAAATATCGATAACGAAGCCATGCGGCAGGGCCGTGACTTGGAGGATTATGTGGCGCAGCGGTTCTCCGAAGAAACGGGCTTTAAGGTGCGCCGTGCAAACGCTATCTACCAAAGTGAGGAACATCCGCTGCTTCTGGCAGACTTTGACCGCCTGATCGTTGGGCAGAAAGCAGGGCTGGAATGCAAGACAGTCTCGCCGTTTTCTGCGGATAAGTGGGCGGATGGGAAAATCCCGGCTCACTATCTGGCGCAGGTTGACCATTACTTAGCCGTCAGCGGTTTCGACTGCTGGTATGTGGCGGCTTTGATTTTTGGCAGAGAGCTGGTGATCCACAAGATCGTGACAGATAAGCAGGTGCTTTCTGATCTCATTGATAAGGAAGAGCTTTTCTGGACGAACCATGTTGTGCCTCAGATTCCCCCTGCACCCAATGGCTGTGACAGTGACACCCAGCAGATCAACCAGATGTATGAGGTAGACAACCGGGATAAGACCGCTGACCTGAGTGCCTTGCATGGACTTCTGGATAAGCGGCAGGAGCTTTCCGAGCAAATCGAGCAGATGGAACAGGAAAAGACGGCCATCGAGCAACAGGTCAAGCTGCAAATGCAGGATGCCGCCTATGGCACAGCACCGGGCTATAATGTATCATGGGTATCTTCCGAAAGCAAACGGGTGGATTCTCAGCGACTGCGGAAAGAGCAGCCGGACATTTTCAACCAGTACAGCAAAAATGTAAGCAGCCGCAGGTTCACCATCGTTCATGCGGCATAAATCTTGTGTCCGGCGGCAGGGAGCGACTTCTCTGCCGCCTTTTTTCTTGGAGGTTATCTTATGGCTACGGAAAATCCATTCGTAAAATTATTTGCTATCGACTTCAAAGATCATCTGGAAGTCAAAAAGTCCGGCAACACGGAATTGAAATATGTAAGCTGGGCGTATGCCTGGGCAGAGGTGAAAAAGCTGTATCCCGCTGCTAGCTACGAAGTTAAGAAATTTAACGGCCTGCCCTATGTTTATGACCCCATAACCGGCTTCATGGTGTATACCTCAGTCACGATTGAGGGCGTTTCGCATGAAATGTGGCTGCCTGTACTGGATGGCGCAAACAAAGCCATGAAAGCCGTGCCTTATACCTACACCACTCCGAAATGGGACTACAATCCGCAGACCCGCCGCCGTGAAAAGATCGGTATGGAAGAACGCACCGTAGAAGCAGCCTCCATGTTCGATGTAAACAAGGCTATCATGCGGTGCTTGGTAAAGAACCTTGCTATGTTCGGTCTTGGCCTGTACGTTTATGCCGGAGAGGATTTGCCGGAAGATGCTGCACCGCAGCCGGAGGCTGAACCTCAAAAGCAGCCGAGACCGAGATCCGCTGCCCCGAAGCAGGAACAGCCGCCTGTGCCCTGCATCTGTGCCCGGTGTAATCAGCCCATCAAGAGGGTCAAGCTGAAGGATGGTTCCATCATGCAGGCGGCAGATTTTGCCGCTACCCATGAGGGAATGTGCGCTGACTGCTATAAGGCTACAAGGTTAAACGTGGCATAAGGAGAAGGAGATTTTACGGTGAAAGAAGAAAAAATCAAAGTCCTTGCGCTCATTCCAATGGAGCTGCCAAAGGAGGTCGAGCTGGACAACACCCTTGAAGCCATGCAGAAATTTGTAGGCGGGCTGATCGAATGCATCACATTAAGTGATACCGGTTCAGAGGTCACACTGGTCTGCAATGATGAGGGCAAGCTGCTTGGCCTGCCGCTCAATCGTCCGCTGTGGGATGGAGCCGATGTTCTTGCCGGGCCGGGATTTCTGGCCGGATGTGACAACGAAGGGAATCTAACTTCCCTGCCGCAGAGCGCAATGGACTTCTACAAAGAGAAATTCAGTGCTTTTATCATTGAAATCTAAGGAGGAATGCTTTATGACCTTTAATGCAATGACCGAACACTACGAAGAAATTACGGTTTGCGGAAAGCCTGCACTGTTCACCAGTACCCGCATCAAGAGAGATACTGTCCCGGACGGCCTGTACGCCTACGATGTGCGGCACGATGATGAATGCCGTGGTATTCCCTGTGAAATCGCACCGTTTATCATGGTCAATCACTGGGGAACCATCATCCTTGCGGAACCGCTGGAACTGCCGGACGATGGGCGGCGATATATTGACGAGGAAACGGACTGGAACTATGCTCCGTTTGGAGGAACAGAGAAAAATCAAAAGCCATGTGTCACAGTGGAAGAATTTATAGAGACCTATTTGAAGCAGGAATAGCAGAAAACTTGTGCCGAAAAGGTATTAAAAATGCCGTAGAGGTAAAAGAGTATCAAATTCTCTATCATTTGAGAGAGTTGCGTCAGCAAATCGGCAACGCTAAAATGACGAACGGCATTTTTGATACAGAAAGAAAAAGTTATGAGTATTTACGGCTATTGCAGAATTTCAACTGCAAAACAGAGCATTGACCGTCAGATTCGCAACATCAGAGCTGAATACCCGACCGCCCATGTCGTGCAGGAAGCCTACACCGGCACATCCATCTTTCGCCCGGAGTGGCTGAAGCTCTACCGGATTCTGAAATCCGGGGATATGGTGGTGTTCGATTCAGTGTCCCGGATGTCCAGAAATGCAGAAGAAGGTTTTGCTCTGTACGAAGACCTTTACCACAAGAGCATCCGACTGGTGTTTTTGAAAGAGCACCACATCGACACCGAAACCTACAAAAAAGTCCTGTCCGGCAGCATTGCCATGACAGGGACAAATGTGGACTTTATCTTGAAGGGTATCAACGAGTATCTGATGGCCTTGGCAAAGGAGCAGATCAAACTGGCCTTTGAGCAATCCGAAAAAGAAGTTGCAGATTTGCACCAGCGTACCCGTGAAGGGCTTTTAACTGCCCGGCTGAACGGCAAGCAGGTTGGCCGTAAGAAAGGTATTGGATTTGAAACCAAAAAGTCCAAAGCAGCCAAGGAGAAAATCCGTGTCCATTGTAAGGCGTTCGGCGGCACATTGGATGACATGGAGTGCATGAAATTGACTGGACTTGCCCGGAATACCTATTATAAATATAAGCGGCAGATTCGGGCTGATTTGACTGACGAGGGGAAACTTAAAAAGGAAGAGTTGTTATGAAAAACGAAAAACGTGTAAAAGATGAACCCCATAGCGAATTTACAAAAGAGGAACAACAGGAATTTTTGAATTTGCTGGATCGCATAACCCCGGAACAGCGTGAAGCACTGAAAAAAGTTCTGAAGTCCTTTATCTAATGAAGAAGGATGTCAGGTGACGCAGTGGTCGCCGGGCATCCTTCTTTTTTGTAAGGGTTTGCTTTATTCAGGCAGAAATGCCCGAATCAAATCCAAAATAGCGATTCTTTGCGAGGGCGAAAGTCTATCCCAGATGGTCAAAAGGGATTTCTGCTCCTCTGTCAAATGGTGAACGGCAGCGTCCTCTTCAAAAAATTGCGAGAGTGTGATACCAAGGCCGTGACATATTTTTTCAATTGAGGTCACGTTAGGCTGAAGGTTTCGTCTGCGCCACGTTGATAAGGTGGATTGCGTCAGACCAGAGTTCTCGGCAAGTGTGTATTCAGACCATCCACGAGCCAACCGCTCCCGGTCAATCCTTCCCAGAATGTCAAAGTTTGGCTTCTCGCGTTCCATGTCATAGACCTCCTTGGATAAATCGTAGTGTTACTTACGATTTTAAGGGCGGATGGCTTGACAGGTAATTCTATAAATCGTATAATTTTAACAAGATAAATCGTAATAGTGGGCGTTAAATTTGTCTTTCTTGATAAAAGTAAATGAATATATTAGAAGATGGAGGCACTTTTATGTTTTGTATGCAATGCGGTGCAAAATTGCCGGATAACGCAAAGTTCTGCTTTCAATGTGGAGCAAAAGTTTTGATTGATACATCAGCGCATGAGGCAACAGCTTCAGTAGAACCAAAGTCCGTTCAGGAAGCAGGTCAGAATGAGCAGGATTCCAAGGTGGAAAAAACGCCTATGGTTCCGAAGGAAGAGCTTGTTCAACCAGAGAAAAAAGTAGTATTGAAACTGGGCAATCGAAATCTGGAATTTTCAGAAGAAATCAAAGATAAAATTGCAATGACCAGTTATTATAATGACATAGGAAAGGCCAATGGAGAAAAACTCAGAAAATTCTATCAGGATGCGCAGATTGCCGTAATGGAAGACGTGATGAAGAAAGTTTATCCTTTTTACGACAATTTGGTGGAACAGACAAACAGAATTGCCTTTCAACGCTTGCTGTCAAGAAAAATTTATGATATTAGAGAAGCAGATTATTACGGAAAGATTCAGCATACATCTCTGAAAGGAAAAGAACCGCTGAAATTCTATTTTGAGTATAGAAGGGATTACCTTCAGGGTGGACGGACAGGAAAGGAAAAGCTTGCCAATCCTGTTAATACGATGATGTGCTTTGAAGAAGCATTAAAAGACCATGCATATATCTTGAAAATGATTGAGGCACGGATTTTAGTGGAGCACGGATTGATGAAGGAATACAATTTTGACACAGCAAAAATCGATACGCGCCGAGAGAACATCAAGAGTGTATTTGATTCAGTATGTAATCAAAAACACACAGATCAGGAAATTCAGAAGGCATATGAAGATGTATTAAACGTAGATATTGATGGGATTCAAGTAAATCCCTTCAAGGCACTTTATTATGCTGAAATTTATAGTATTGGAAAAATACTGAAAAACTACGAGGGTACAAATGCACAGCTTTTGCCGGATCTATTTAAAGCGATAGATTTCTTTGAAGTGCGGGAATCGTGTGAAGACGCGATTAACCAAATAGCAAGGAATCAGCTGAAGAAAAAGTTGGAAGAACTTCATCAATCGCCTGATAAAGCGCCGATGCTATATCAGCAAATGATTCAGATTGCGAATGAAGTTAAGGAAGATAACCCTCTTTTTGATTTGGCTGATTTCAATGATGAACTTAATCAATGTGCGATGGCGTGGCTGAACCTAAAGCTAGATGAAGTCCATAAATCACCGGATCAGATATTAACATTGTACCCACAGCTGATTCAGATTTTGAATAAAATCAAGGCAGATATGCCGCTTTTTAATGCTGCTGATTTTATGAAATATGCTGAATGCTGCAAAGAGCAGATTTTGGAATATACAGAGTTCTGTGATGAGTATTCGTTTTATACAGATCAAGTTATGCAGGGAAAAATGGCAGAAGTGCTCAAAGCGGCAGACCTTAATAATGCGGCGGCTCAATATGTATTGGAAAAATATTATCGAGAAGTCGTTCTTTCAGACGCAATCAAATACTGCGATGAAAAATTTTTGCGTGGTGTAATGTTTTATTTGACAGAAGAAAGAACCAATGAAAGCGACTTCAGACTGTATTTGGAATTTTTGTTTCGCTTTGAAATGTTCATAAAACCAGAAGTTACTATAATTGATGCGGGTGCTAGAGATAAAGCAAATAGTGCCATGACAGTAATTCGAAATTTGGCTGATAAGAGAAAACCATGCATTGCAGCAGTAAGGAGGATTGGAACATATTATCTTGAAGGAAATTCATTGAATTCTGCTATGCCGTATTTAAAGTTGGCGGCAGAACAACATGATCCGGTAGCAATGGCGATTTGTGGAGAAGCATTGTATTTAAAAGCGAAAGATGATCGAGTTGCAAGTGAAAAAGGATACTGTTATTTGCGTTCGGCTACATTTGCGGGAGAAGTAAAGGCATTAAACCTTAATAAAAAATATAATTTGGGTTATCCGGTAAATATAATGCTTGACAGCACTTTGGGAAAATATAAGCAGATTACAACAGAAAAATGCTTTGTTACAAATGGTGAAACTATACAGATGACGGCTTTTCCGAGGGTTGTAATAAATAAATATAGAGGCAACCTAAAAGGAATAGATCTTCTTTTGAATGAAGGTTGTGAGCTTTTGCAGAGTACGCAGCTATCTAATGTTAGAAAATCATGCAAGATTCCAGCGCAGGAAAAGGTTTACATGGCATATTCTATGGATATTTTTTCTCATTTCAAAGATGGGATGACCGGTTTTGCCATTGGTGCTGCAGGTTTTTATGCGAAAAGTGGTTTCCTTACAGCAGGATGTATTCCGTGGAAAAAATTTGTTAAGCTGAAAATTTATCAAGAGGGAGGATTGCATATCGGGGATTATACTTTCATTGATCAGGAACAAGAAGTAACTCTTATGGATTTTATGGAGGATTTGCAAAAGCTGTGTAAAGATTCACTGATTGAAGAAAATGCAAATAATAAAGCTCTTTTAAACAGTTCGGTGGTTACCGATATAAAATCTCCAAAAAGCGAGGAAGAGTTTAAGCAGACGTATGCATGCTATCGAATTTATGCTATGCAAGGAGAATTGGGTTATCTTTGGAAGGCAGCTAACGCCAATGATCCAATTGCACAGTTTGCACTTACGCAATATTATCGCTATGATGTCCTAGAAAAGACTATTGATAAGGATAAGCGAGAAGTTTTTGACAGGGTGCTTCTGGAAGTGGATAAATTTGGTAATAAGATGGATTATGCCGAGTATCTGAAGAACTATTTAAAATATGAACTAGATGCGGCTCATGATAGAATTCCAAGATATGGTGTAGGACGTAATATTGACGACATTATTAGGTTGGCAGAAAAAGAAAATGCATGTATTTCTGCGGTTGCGACAGCAGGAAGATTTCTTACAATGCTGGTTGGCGATGAACCAAACGAAAAGGGAGTGAAATATTTAATATATGCGGCTGAAAAATGTGCGCCAGATGCAATGACATGTTATGGAAAATACCTACTAAAAGGAGGCCAAGAAGGAATTGAGAAGAATCCGGACAAGGCGGGTAATTACCTGAAACTTGCAGTGTATGCACAGGAAAGAGAGGCTCTTGCCATAAATAAACAGTATAACCTTGGCTATGCCACAATCGATTTGGGCGGGGCTCATATTCTAAATAAAGAGACTGCTTTTGTGGACGATGGCAAAATTAAGATGATTTCTTTTCCGTGGTCGCTGTTCGTACATTACAGCACAAAACTGACAACATGGCCAAGGGATGTTCTAATGAACGGTGGCAAAGAACTTGCACCAAGCCAGGAACTAAATTTTGCAAGGGAATCCTTTGAGATTCCATCTTCTGAAAAAATTTACTTTGTTTTGGCAGCAAATCTTTTGGGTCATTTTAAAAAGAATATGAGAGGCTTGGCTATTGGAACAGAGGGAATTTATCTTCGAGATGTATGGAAGATCGGCTTTATTTCATGGGATGAGTTCTGCGATGAAGACATTTATATTCAGGATGGAGTCCACATTGGCGACTATGTTGTTGTTTTTCCTGCGATGGAGGATATACTTTGCCAGTTTTTGTCGAACCTTCGTGAACTGAGCCGAATTCCAGTAGGGGAAGGCAGTGAATTGGTGAGACAGATTCAACAAGAAGAGAATGGTCAGAAAAGAAAAGTAGGGCAAGAAACAGAGAACGCTATACACAAAGTCGCAGAGCAAAGCATGACGCAAAAAAATTCGCCCAAAACGGAGCAGATTTCCACTGAAAAAACTCTGGAGGAAAAGTACTGTCCAGTTTGCAAAAAAGCAAACAAGAAAAACGCTAAGTTCTGTTTGGGGTGTGGATTTGCATTTAATGAAGAACGTATTTGCCCCAAATGCGGAAATAAGATAAAGCCAGGAAAAAAGTTTTGCTCTGCCTGTGGAGCAAAAGTAGAAAATTAATTGTGCAAGAGGAGTTTGAAAAATGAGCAAAAAATGTATTTATTGTGGTGCTGAACTGGAAGATGATGCACTTTTCTGTGATGAATGTGGCAAAAAGCAGGAGTTGTCTAAAGAAACGGAGACTGAGCAAAATGCCCCAAAAGACGCTGAACTGAAGGCAAAACAAGAGGCTGATGCCAAAGCAAAGGCGGAGGCTGCACAGAGAGCGAAAGAAGAAGCGGAAAAACAGGCACAGGAAGCAGCTGAGGTAAAGGCAAAGTTAGAAGCAGAGAGACAGGCTAAAGCTGAAGAAGAATCGAGGAAAGAAATCCGCACCAAAGCAGAGGCTGAAGCGCGTGTCCGTACGGAGTCGGAACAAAAAGAGAAAGCAGAGGCACGAGCAGTGGCCGAGAAAAAAGCGGAAAAAGCAGCTGAAGCAACGCACCTTGAAAAAGAACAAAAAAAGGATGAGCAAAAAGCTAATCCTACATATAAGGCGTATGCTAGTCTGATCCTTGGAATTCTAACATGGGCGACATCAACAACCGGTCTTATAATTCCGCTGATTACGATGTTGCTGGGAATATTTTTGGGTGTGCAAGCATTGAAAACCACTAAAAAGAAAACGGCAATTGCAGGACTTGTGTTAAATGGTCTTATGGCAGTTTTGGTGGTCGCAATTATGATTGCATAAGTTCAATAGCCAATATAAGGCAGTGCTGCTATTAGATCTTGTAAATGATTCTTGTAAGTGGGTATTGCGGAGGAAATTATGAAGGACTACTATAAAATATTGCAGGTAGCGCCAGATGCATCAACAGAAGTGATTCAAATGGCATATAAGGCACTGGCAAAGAAATATCATCCAGATCTGAATCCTGGACAGGAAGAAGCTGCACAGGAAAAGATGAAAGATGTCAATGAGGCATACGAGATATTGTCTGATAAAGACAAGCGCTGGCAGTATGACCAAATTTACTCTCGTCAGGAAAAGACAGAGCAGAAGACTTCTTATTCAGCACCAGAACCGCCCAAGGGTGCTCAATCACATTCTGCGCAGTCGAGAGGGGAACAAACAAGTGCTGCGCCAGTTGATCCGACCCCTGAAGATAAAGAAAAAACATCGAGTGGAAAAGGATGTGCAAAGACGGGTTGCGGATGTCTGATTATATTTGTTGTGCTTTTCATTCTGATTGGTTTGTTTGGAGGATCTTCGTCTGACAGCGATTCAGATAAGAAAACTTCCTCGTCTGATGCGACATCTGTAACCGCTACATCAGAAATGAGCGTTGCGGCTTCGGAAACAGAAGAAGTGAAACCGGAGGAAGAGCTTGTTTACACATTGGAAAACCTTAAAAAAGCCAGCAGTACATACAACAAGTCGGAAAATCCTTATTATAAAGATTCTGTAGCACAATATGCGGAAGCTATCAATATAATTTATGGTGAAAACACTCCGCAGACGGTGACGGAAATGACGTTGGAACAAGCGCTCAAAGATTCTGACGTGTCACGGCTTTTTGTTGAAAAGTTGCTGAAATTGCAAGGCGAGGATGTGATGAGCGACAGTGATTTTTATCGGATGGATGTGAAAACTGACTCTGGAATTGTGAAGACACTGCTCACTATGGAGTCGGAACGTCAGTACATGGAAGTGTCTTCGCTGCCCAAGGATCGTATTGGCGATTATGAAGAAATCCTATTTTATTATGGAGGAATGAAAGAAAATAAACCGAATGGAAACGGAGCATTGTTCGCATATAGTGCTCGGAACGGACTATCGCTGCAACATGTTGGAAAATTTAAGGATGGAAAGATTGAAGGAAAGGGAATTTCGTTTACATATGATGGTTTAGTTCATTACCTGGCCCATGCTGGAAACTATGAAAAAAATATGGCTACAGGAAAAATGACGACCTATTACAACAATGACTGTCAGGCTGTTGGTAATTTCTTTCTGTATAAATTTGGGGATTACATCGATGAAATGAGCGAAAAATGGAGCGAAGATGAATTGGTAAGGCAAATTGATCTTCTTCTTCCCCAAAAAAGAGTGCTCAAATTAATTGTGACCGTAAATCTATATGAATCCCCCAGTACAACGGTAGATTTTAACCAGAGAGTTTTGATTCCGCACATCAAATACGAAGGGGAAATGAAGAAAGGTTCTATAGAAGGAAAAGGAAAGCTGTATGCCTCAAATGGATGGCTTGCCTATGATGGTGAGTGGAAGAAGGATAAATATAACGGAAAGGGAATCCTTTATAATCAGGATGGTACAATACGGAAAAAGGGAACGTTTGACAATGAAGCACCTGATGAGGAGTTGATCTATTCAAATCTTGCAACGGCATCGTTGCTGGCATCAGATAAGATTTCCTTGGAAGAATTGTTTGCTCTGGATGATTCCGATACCAGTGCCAATACGACGCAGACGGCAACTGCTGAAAACAGTAACACGGCGGCATCTATTCAATCTGACGCTATCCCGCCCGAAGTTTCTGGCTGTGAGAAAGACGGCACATGGCAGAAAATCCTTGTAGAGGCCACAGGCAGCAATGCAACTTTAACCCTTTGGTCGTACCGGGATGGTCAATGGGAAAAAGACCTAAGCACTACAGCAGCAATTGGTGCAAATGGACTTACTACTGATAAAACGGAAGGCGACCATATGACCCCGGAAGGAACCTTCCCAATTTGCTTTGCCTTCTCAACTAAAGAAAAAAATACGATGTTGTACTCTAAAATAATTAAGGAAGACAGCGTTTGGGTATGTGACCCGGAGTCTATCTACTATAATACCCTTCAATCTAAAAATGACCCGTACAAAGACTGGGCCGACAAGGGTGGAGCAGAAAATATGTATCCAAAATTCTCAAAGGGCTCGTCCAATGCCTGCATCTGTTTTGGATTCAACGGAGATGGGTTAAGCGCATATAGTGCAACTCCGTATGCGGGTTCAGCATTGTTCATCGACGGTGTGGGCGAAAACGGTAATATGAACTCAGGATATGGAGATATCAAGATTTCGGGAAAAGATATGACAAAACTGCTGTCGTACCTGTGTGAAAATGATAATCCCGTGATTACGATTAAATCAGCTCAGTAATAGGAAATAACCTCCACTTTTTGGTCAAAAAAAGTGGAGGTTATTTCCGGCACATCGATTAAGGAAAAAATACTATGGAAATGATTGTCTTTATTTTGTATTGTGTGCTGAGCTACTGGGCGGTTGGACAGACAATCTATGCTAACAAGATTCAGATCGGGTCATTAAAGGATATCTTCCTGACAAGATTTGTTCTTGGTGTGCTGCTGGGACTGATTTTGATTCCAGTGGCGATTCTGAAAAAGCTGTTCATCCATTGAGATGGGAGAAAAAACACGAAAGAACTATTTGAAATCTATGATGGCAGTGCAGAGGCTATGCGGAAACGGACGATGAAGCAGAGCCTTATGTCGATGAAGTAGTGAAAATCGCAGCAAACAACGGTGCCCAAATACAATTTTGACGTAAGTGCAAGACGTAAAAATCCTTCTTGAAATTTGAGACGAGCGCATTAAAAATCGATAGAATCGAATCCCGCTGGATTTCTGCTGCGGAGTCCAACGGGATTCTTTTTGCCCCAAACAAAGGATACGGCTCACTGACATTGGCTCATATACTGGATCAGATCTTGTTTGTAAACCTTCCATAGTTTTCCCATCTTGAAGGCGGGAATTTCGCCGCTGTTCAGAAGACGAAGCAGTAGATTTCTGCCAACATGCGTAATTTCCATGACCTGCCGGAAGCTCAGGACATCGGGATAGTTGTCTAGCATTGAAAATCAACTCCATTCTTGTAATCTTGATGAATTTTTGCGCTTCATTGCACGGATCATTTTTTGTTCGCTCAAAGCCCTTGTATCCTTGTGCATAAGGGCGCACATGGAAATCGGACGCATTGACGATTGTTCAGGATGCGGCAAGGGATGATTACATCGTTGATCTCTAATTTTTCCAAAGCCTTTGCGATTTTCTTTTTATGATGTATCTTATCAGTCAGTTCCGGCTCATCCTGCGCTGCGATATACGCAGCGACAAGTTCTTTGGTATCGTCATCAAGGTTGCTCGTTTGTACGGCTTTCAGGGCAGTTGGG
>ULRH01003672.1_pt1 | contig 19025 bp, 14 predicted proteins | sample 1955271 | NCBI WGS metagenome assembly ULRH01 (sample SAMEA4835677, study PRJEB28245) | human gut metagenome | biome: gut microbiome; material: fecal sample | place: Denmark | collected 2008 | reverse complement strand
TACACAAAAATCGTGATATAAACTAATTTTCAACATCTACTTAATAAAAAACATATCAAGGTGGAAATTAGCAGATTAAAATTTGTGACAGTTCTTATAACGATGTTGATGCACCTTTCCGTGCAGGCAAGGGCCGATGGTAATGGTATGATCTCAGGAAAGATCCTGTCAGGTCACAAAAAGGCCGTTGACTATGCTACGGTACGACTCGACGGCACGTCCTACGGCTGTCATACCGATCAGCAGGGAATCTACCATATAACAGCTCCGGCAGGAAATTACCGTCTCATAGTGTCTGCAGTAGGTTACAAGACCATCGAGCACGACATCACCATCAAGACTGACTACCGGGAGAAAATGAACTTTACCCTACAGGAAGATGCCATACAACTGGGCGAGGTGTCGGTCGTGTCGACAGGGGTCAACCGAGTGAAAAATTCCGCCTACAATGCCGTGGCCGTAGATACCCGTGACATGCTCAACACCACCAAGACACTCAGCGAGGCTCTCGCCAAGACACCTGGATTAAAGCTCAGGGAATCCGGAGGCGTAGGATCGGACATCAATCTGATGCTCGACGGCTTCAGTGGCAAGCACGTCAAGGTATTCATTGATGGTGTGCCACAGGAAGGCGTCGGCAGCTCTTTCGGATTGAACAATATTCCCGTCAGCTTTGCCGATCGCATAGAAGTTTACAAAGGTGTCGTACCAGTCAACTTCGGTACCGATGCCATCGGAGGTGTCTTTTGGCATCATTATCACCTTAATATGTTTTTCAGGTGCTATGCTCGTCTTTGAAAATGACATCGTCAAGGTGATAAGACACGACCAGCTCTACGTTGCCAGTCCAAGCCACACCGTATTGTCAATAGATGAGATTGTAAAAAAAGTGGAGCAGACGCTTCCCTCTGATGTTAAGGTGACAGACGTAACCCTGTTTTCCGATCCTGAGCTTGCCTGCAAGGTGAGTCTCTCTAAGCCCAACAAGGCCGTTATGTATGTGGACCAGTACACCGGACAGCTGAAAGGCATGTACGAGCGACCGGCCTTTTTCGACACCATGCAACGGCTTCACCGTTGGCTGCTCGACAGTCCCGGTAATGGTGGCACGTTCTGGGGCCGCATCATCGTAGGTACCTCTACCATCATATTTGTCCTGGTGTTGCTGTCAGGCATTGTAATATGGTGGCCGCGTACCACGCGCATGCTTCGCAACAGCCTGAAGATCAAAGTCTCCAAGGGGAGACATCTCCTATGGCACAGCCTGCACGTTGCCGGTGGCATGTATGCGCTCCTGCTGCTGTTGGTCATGGCACTTACCGGCCTTACCTGGTCCTTTTCCTGGTATGGCAAAGGATTTTACGCCTTGTTCGGTGCCAGTAAGACTGAAAGGGGCACCTCTCCAGCCAACGGCAAGACGGCAACGGCAAGAAACGAAAAGGGAGCAACCGAAGCGGCCAACGGACAGGCTGCCACAGTCTATGACAAGTGGCAAGATGTGTACGAGACATTACGTGCAAGCAATGCTGGCTACAGCCAGATAACCGTGTCTAACGGTACGGCCAGCGTGGCTTTTGGAGGATGGGGCAATCAACGGGCTGCCGATAAATATACATTCGACCCATCCACTGGCCGAATCACGTCGACCACTCTCTATGCTGACGGCGACAACTCCTCAAAGATCCGTGGTTGGATATTGTCCGTACACACGGGCAGCTGGGGTGGCCTGCTCACACGCATCCTGTGGTTCATCGCTTCCCTCTTGGGTGCGACACTACCGCTTACGGGTTACTATCTCTGGATACGTCGACTCCGCCGTCGCTCTCATTGATCCATTTCTTCCTGAAGCGACATCCGAATATCGTAAGTCGACTGCGATTATGTTCCGACTCCGCCTCATGGCCATACACACTTGGAGATAGGCGTTCCCATTCCTGACCTATCCTGCCCCCGTGAACCGAGAAGGATGGTCTTGCCATTGCATGGACCTTCCTTCTCGGTTTCTATATATGACGACCTGTCATCATCCCAGACTTTCCTGGACAATATTGCGACAAGACCGACCTATGCCTTTGAGCACTAGTCGGTTCATGGATAAGCATATGTGAATAAGAATAGTATGATTTCATTTGTCGTCCCTATTTTAAGGAACCCTCTTAGCCGGTTGCCGCCGCATTTGCCCAACCGCGTTGCAGGCTTTGTTGAGACAAGAGGACGGAAGACATCAGGCTAACCATAAAAAGGGACACGCTGCATCACGCAGCCTTCCCTTTTATCCGGCATTTAGCATCCGTTTTCTTAAAAATAAAACGGTATTAAAAAATAAAACGGTTTTCCTAATATAAATAATTCATCATCTGTACTTAGCCGTACTGTCAGCATATGTCTTTTACCTGGAGGATTCCTTTGAGCACGTCGTGCATCTTACCCTTCCACTGCCTTAGTCCTGTTGATCCCGGATTCAAGATGTCGTAGTTCGGTATGGTTATTCTTTCCTTATTCTAATTAAAATATAGGTGACTTATCTCTTGAGATAGTTCAATGAAAAAGAGTGTGTCAAGACTAAGACGATTCTCCGAAAGGTCACAGATCGTAACCATGACTTCTGATAGGACCATATCGATCTCTTTATGAAAACAGGCCTCCAGACTTCGTCTTTTATAAGTTCATGTTTCCAAGAATCGAGTGTCTTGGCACACCCTCATGGGTTTCTTCGGTTTCACCGTATGGCATCACTCCATTCGGCTTCCGAACGGCTATTACTCAGTAGTTACCACAATGGCTCCATCTCGTGCCTGCTCACCAAACTTTTCAATCGCTTTTTCACCTTTAAGCACCACTATTTCCTTGATTTTGTCTGCGCTGATCTTTTTTACTTCGGCAGCATCAACATGAACACCATTTATAACATAATAGCGTGTATCTTTAAAACTTATATTAACGTTATTATTACCAGAACTTATTTTTACGTTAGTATTATCATTGCCAGCTCCCGTCGACTGGACTTTCCCTGATTCACCAGTAAGTCTAAACGTCACCGGTACCGTGTAGCGCACACTCACTGCCTTTCCGTCCTGATATCCCGGCTGCCACTTGGGCATGGCAGAAATCACCCTCAGGGCCTCGGCGTCTATGCTCTTGTCCACGCTTCTTACAATCTTCGCATCTTTTACCGTACCATCCTTGTTTACTACAAATGATACCACCACACGACCCTGGATGCCTGCCTTATGGGCCTCTACCGGATACCTGACATTACTACGAAGATATTTCATGAGCTCAGCCATACCGCCAGGAAACGCCGGCATCTTCTCTACCACCTCATAGACATCATCATCCGTAGATGTCATACGCTGGATATCATTGTCAATGAGTGTGTCATCCGCTCTACCCATGGCATTCACAGTCTCCTCGCCACTCGTCTTTCCTTGTGCTACGAGGGCTGCCTTGTCTGATGTACTTTTCACTACTGAGCTTACGATGGCATCACTCTCATGCTCTATTTCTCTGCTAAGGCTCTCAGCCTTCGGCGTGGCAAAAGCCACTACGGCAACAGCCGCAACAGGAACGGTCAACAACACCTTGACACGGTTCCATGGATTGGATCTTTTTGTCAACATCATGGTGATTCGTTTTTTAAGTGAGTTATGATTTAGATTGTTTGCCATACTGAAAAGCCGTTCGCCGACGGCCTTGCGTATCAGGAGAAGCTGATATTCTGCTGCATTGGCACCGCTGGCAAGCACCGCCTCATCGGCCTCGTACTCATGTATGTTACGCAACTCGCGGCGCAGCAGCCACACTGCCGGATTAAACCACTGGAATATCAGCAGCACATTGCATAGTAAGATGTCAAGCGAGTGATGATGCGAGATATGCGCCATCTCATGTATGAGTATTTCCCGGCGTCCACTTTCGTAGTCGCTTCTGCTGATCACGATGTTGTTAAACCAGCTGAAAGGAGCCATGTCACCATCGATCACAATGATGCGGATACCGTTATCGATCGTCACATGATCTCTACCGGAAATAAGTTTGTACAGTCCGGCCAGCGAAACGATCTCACGACCAACCGACACGACCACACCAACCATATACACCATGAAAAGTACCTGGACGAGCGTCAGGCTTGCCGGTTGGGTATCCTCTCCCGTCACGCCTGCGACAAGCAACTGCTCCACCTGCACCATCCCGTTATTGACCACCGTTGGCTCGTCTATTGACAGGCTGACAAACGGAAGCACAAGCGACAGCAACATAAGCAGCAACAATGTAGCACGGTTGAACGCATGAAACGTGTCACGGCTCAGCAGCAGCTTGTAAAAGAGGTAGAATGCCACCAGGCATATAGCCACCTTTATCGAATATATGAAAAACATTCCCATGATGTCGTCGTTTTGTCGTTATTATCTATCCACCCATCTGCCTCATCTCCCTGCCTTGGTCTTCTACGCCTGCTTGTCCCTATTCATGAACAAGAAACGCACCCGGCTCTCTGCCTGATCGATTCAGAGATGACATTGAATGCCATCTGATCGGGTGAAGACCTCGTCTCCACAGGCAGACTAGCCATATCAAACGGGAGCTCATTAAGGAAATAGCCGTTTATCAGATATTTGGGCAGCTGTTCGTCATTTGTTCTCTTCCACCTTTTCTATAAGCTCTTTCAGCTCGTCGAGTGATATCTTCTCCTCTTTTACCAGTGTTGACACCACGCTAAGATACGACTTGCCAAAAAACTTGTTGATCACGTTGTTGAGCGAACCACGACTATAGCCTTCGCGCGATATCTTCGGGAAATACGTATAGGTACGGGTTTTCAGGTTACGATGTGACAGGAATCCCTTCTCCTCGAGGATATGCACCAACGTAGAGAGGGTGTTCACATGGGGCTTGGGGTCATCATAAAGCTCACGCAGCTCGCGTATCTGCATCTCACCCTTGTCCCAATAGTGGTTCATGATCTCCTCTTCTCTTCTTGTCAATGTCTTCATAATGATTATATTTAGAATTACAACGCAAAAGAACTAAATTACTTAGTTATTTACAAGAAAATAGCAGTTAATAAAACTAAAACCGCCCATTCTTTAACTAAGATAAATAGTTTATTGCGGTTTATATGGTTCTATTAACTAAAATAAGTAGTCTAAATAATGTCTTTGAATTAGATCCTTGCAGTCACGAAGCCTTCTGCCAATGCTCCCAATCATGTATGTCGGCAGGCTGTCCCTCTCTCTACATCCTCATGCGGCAAGCATCCCTTGCTCCTTGATGGGCACGCCCGCCGACATTCATTCCTGTTAGTCGCTCTCATTTCGCAAGGACAATCACGGCATAAGGCCCCACCTCATAAGTCTTATGCCCGGCAAACTTGTCCGCGTACTTCTTCTTTGTCATCAATATTGACGCATGTCCGGAAACGGTTCCCGGAATACTGTCCTTAGGCACTACGACTACATCGTGGCCCAGATAGACATCCATGTTCTCAGCCCTGCTTATCTGCCACGTGCGGAAGTCGCTTGTCCCGAGGGTCGCGGCCGTTTTTCGTGCCTGCTCGCAAAGTGCCCCATAGCCTATGTAGGCTCTTAGGTCACGCAGGCTCCACCCTCCCGTGAACACGGCCAGCAATATTCCTCCTGCCATGACAGCGATTGCCTTGTGTATGTCCTTTCGCCTTCCATGAACCACGATGAGGGCTAGCACTCCACCTGCCGACAATATGCCCGAGGCCAGATAGAGCAGTGGCAGTCCCAGCCATCCCGTTCCGCCCATATGTACGGCTATCACAAAGGCCGGCAACGCCAGCACCAGGATGGCAGCCGGTATGGCTATCGACAGTCTGAGCCATTTTGATTTTTCGTATTCGGACATCATCATCGCCGCCGTATAGATGATGAATGGGAACGCTGGCAACAGATAAATGTGTATCTTCGAACTGATGCACGAGAGCATCACGAATGTCGTCAAGATTATGGTTGCGAAATATTGCTCCAGCTCCGACCAATGATGCCTTCTGAACGCCGCCACGATGATCGTACCCAGGGCGAGCAGCGACCACGGAGCAATGGAATACCATATCGACATGCCGTAGAAATAGAAAGGTCGGTCATGCGTGAATGCGTTCACAGCCCTATCGAATGTCTGATGAAACAGCATGTTGTCAAGATATGCCTGACCACCTTCAGCATAGGCCAGACCGAACCACGCCGCGCACAGCAAGACCAGTACGCCCCATGTGCGGACGCCCCAATAATGGCCAAACTGTCTGATGTCCTTCTTATACACCAGAAAGACGACAGACGACAATAGCGGCACCAGTATGCCAATGGGGCCCTTGCTGAATACGGCCAGGAATACGTAAACCGGAAACAACCATCTCTCCGCCTTCGTACGGCCGTCTGGAGCCCGACCGTCCTGCCTTGATCTGTACAGTCTGTAGAATGACCTGAGGGCAAGGACTATGAACATGCACATCAGCATGTCCATTCTGAGCGTGACCGCCATGCCTGCAAACAAGGCGCTTGTAAGCAGCATCAGGCGGGCCGACAGGCGACTCCGCTCATCCAGCTTGCTACCGCACCATCGGTCGAGCACGTCGACGACGACCAGCGACGGTATCAACGATGCCAGCGCAAGGAGCCACATCTGATGCGATCCGAAGAGCCACTTGCCCAGCATCACTATCCACAGATAGAAAGGCGGTTTGTCGGCATAGGGGATTCCGTGGTTCGTAAAGGTAAGGAAGGTATTGTTGCGTATTGCCTCGTCGGCAATGCTCAGATACCTCAACTCATTGTCAGGAGTGAAGTCACGCAGCAATAAGACGGGCAATAATGCAATGCAGAAGACGGCATAGAGTATGTATCTCTTCATAGGATATTTCAAATAAGGATCGTTGATTCGATTTTGATTATGCGAAATTATTTCCTCACAAAGTTAGAAAATTTTATCGGTTTATCAAACATTTCCCAAACTAATGTGAGTAGAAAGTCATCCTTACGCCTGTCCTCTGACAAAGGCCTGTTGCTGCTCCATCCGCCATTGGAGGTGCAGGAGATTTCATGCTGTCGCCGGCAGCCCGTTCATCTTCTGGCCAAGGCCATGGCGGCTGCGTCGGGGCAAAATGAGGAAGGCAAGGGAGCGGAAGGCATTGGGCAACCTCATGGAATGAGATATATGAATCGACTTGTGGTCCATGGGCGGATGAGAGGTAAGGGGTGTCGCGCGTCTTGGCGAAGGAACGTAGAATACGCTGGTGCAGATCCGTCCTATAGCGCACGGGGCTTTTACACAGGATGCCTCTTCCCCTCTCCACGTGCCAATTCCGCCCTTATCCTACTGAGCGACTGTGGGGTGATGAACAGATAGGACGCTATGTATTTCAGCGGGACATGCTGCAACAGCTCCGCCTTCTCGGCCAGCAGTGTCTCGTATCTGTCGCGTGCCTTCGGTGCCCCGCTGCCGAGCAGCCACCGTTCCACCTCAAAGATCTCCTTCTCATACAGCCTGCGGCCTATGCGCGCCGCCTCTACCGAAGACATGAAGAATTCCTCGGCAGCCTCACGGCTGATGCCATAGACCACGCTGTCGCTCATCGATTCGAGCGTGATCATTGATGGTACATTGCCTACGAAGCACCACGAAGAGAACAATAGGTCGCCCTTCGAGGCGAACCAAAGGGTGATGTCGTTGCCGTCAGTATTAATGTACGACGCACGCCAGATGCCCTTCACGATGATATAGATATTGGTATTGCGTCCGCCCTTGCGTACAAGCGTCTCGCCTTTTTGTATCTCCAAACGTGTCATGTGCGCCTTGAGAGCCTCCACTTCTTCCATTGTGAGACCACTCCGACGGCACAGACACTCTTCAAATGTTTCCATGATCACCCACTTTTAAACACATAATAGATCAACGTTCAAGTCGAGGAGCCGCACCGGCCGGTGCGGCTCCTTCCTTCGGACAGGACACGGCCTTGCCTCTATTGACGCCTTCGCCTTGAATGCCTTATGAACACCGCATCCACCGTCAGGCTCCTATCTGATTGCCGTTGACAGCCTCACCGCCGGCTACGGCCATCCCATTATCCGACGCAAAGATAATAAATCCCTTTCTACTTCTCACATACATCAGCAATATTAACAAGCTGGTAAGCACTTCTGCCACCGGCACCGCAAGCCATATACCATTCACCCCTGCCAGCTTCGGCATGAGCCAAAAGCTCAGAAGCATCAGCACATAGCCACGCATGACAGTGACGAACATGGCCGAGGCATCATGCTCTATGCTCTGATAATAGCCTATTGCCACGATGTTCACGGCAAAGGGGATGAAGCCGAGGGCAAACAGCGACATGCCGTTCACTGCCAAGGTGTTGGCCGGGAAACCCGACGGTATGAACAGCGCGATAATGTCCGACACGAAGAAATGTGTGATCAGCAGAAACATCACCCCACTGCCGACCGCCGTCAGGAGGGCCAGACGGAAGGCCGTCCGCACCCTTTGCGACAGACACGCACCATGATTATAGCTCAGGATGGGCTGTGCCGACTGTGCTATGGCATTATAGACCATGAATATGATCGGGAAAATATAGCAGGCTATGCTGTAAGCGGCCACGCCGTCCTCTCCCAGATAGTCGATAAACACGTAGTTGCCTGCAAACATCATCGATGCGATGGCTGCCTCACAAAGTAAAGAGGGGAAGCCGAGACGACAGATGTATCCCACGTTGCGGACCGTCATGCGCAGGCTGCGCACATGGGTCTTCACGCGACAGAACCGTATCGTGCGGCCCATAAAGGACATATACCACAACACCATGCCCGCACCGGCGACATAACCGATACTTGTCGCAATACCGGCACCGATTACGCCCCAGCGGAATACAAAGATGAACAGATAGTCGAGTATCAGATTCAATACAGCCGGAACTACATTGCACATCATCGCATAGCGTGGGGAGCCGTCAAGACGTATATAAAACATCCCGGCACTGAGCATCGCGCTGAACACGAAGAAGGGCACCGCACCATAAATATATTCTACCGCCGGAGCAAGCAGACGGTCCGAGCTTCCCAACAGGCGCGACACCTCCGGCGCTCCCAATACGGAGAGCATGCTGAACGTCATCACGACAAGGCTCAGCGCCATCGCTGCCTGTGTGATGTTGATGCGCGCCGTCTTGGGCTTACCTTGCGACAGATGGATCGACGCTACGACCGATGCGCCGACGCCGAACATAAGTCCCAGACCCGTATTTATAAGAAATAAGGGTGCTACGATATTAACAGCCGCCAAGGCATCGCTGCCAAGACCACGTCCCACAAAGATGCCATCGGTGATAACGAAAAGAGCCGACGACACCATGCCAAGCAATGTCGGCATAAGCAATTTACCGAACAAACTGGACACCTTTGTTGTTCCGAAATCAATCTTATCTTTCATACCACTTGATCGTTATATATTTATTTCTATCGGGGCGCAAAATTAAGTGTTTAAACACGAAAGGCAGTTAACAAATGGTAATTTCTAAGATACGCCTTAGAGAAGATGCATAAAAAAACGGTTTTTTTTGCATATTGATCGCACAAAAACCATAGCTATCTCAGAACAGACGCAAGATTTCCTCTCATCCAACACGTATTATCTTATATCCATTTCACCCGTGAGATCAACCCTAATACCTATTTTTATATAAGTGCATTTCATAAAGCCTGACTGCTGTAATCCTTTCATGATCTGATTTACACAGAGTTTTAATAACTGCTCAACATCTTTGCAATATTCATGACTTAATTTTGCAATGCAATAAGTAAGATAGAACATTTTTATAAAAGAAAAAGATCATGCGTAAAACACTTGTAGGATTATCATTGCTTTTCGCAATGGCATTTAACTTAAATGCCCATGCTGTCGAAAAGCCGGAAGAGTCTGCCAACTCCACATGGACATTTATTGCCGTATCAGTCAAGCCCACTGCCGAAGATCTGGCTCAAGTGACAGACGAAGGCGATTTCGGTAAGGAGGCTACCTATCTTTACAACAAGTTGGAGCAGCTCTGTGTAAAACGTGTTCCTGTAGTACCCGGTGATCCCACCACTCGTATTGTTTTTACGAAAGGGGACATCTACAATGCCGTACGTCGAATTGGAAAAGGACTGGAAGATGACGTAAAGAGCCACACATTAACTTCTGAAGAAGCCTCAAAGGAGATGCTCAATGTACTCAATGTTGCCCTCTCTGCTTTTTACACGGATGACAGTAAATCATTTGAAAAAGCTCTTCGTACAAACAAAAAAGACTACAACAAACTACTCGCTGTATTCAACAGTGTATCGCTCAACAACTATTGATTTCCATGCAAAATTATCGCAAAGCTCACAGTCTGATACCATGAAACAGTTTACATGTATCCCTGCGAGCTCTGCTTTTATTTTTCAGATACCCCAAACAGCAAAAGTATAACCTGTTTTTATCTCTATATTTATTTTTATGAAGAAGATCTATACCTTCGCCGCCATGCTGTGTGCCAGTGCTTCCATGTACGCCCAGTCTATGAAAATCAGCGGAGTAGTTACCGATGAGATGGGGCCCGTTATTGGTGCTACTGTCTTAGTAAAAGGAACAACGACAGGTGTCGTGACAGATGCTGACGGCCATTACACCATCAATGCCAATAAAAACGATGTGCTCGTATTCTCATACGTCGGCGACAATCCTGTAGAAAAGACTGTCAAAGGCACTGTCATTAATGTCAATCTGTCGTCAGATGTACAGAATATCAACGAGGTTGTTGTCACGGCCATCGGTATAAAGCAAGAAAAAAAGAAACTTGGATATACTACTCAGCAAGTTGACGGTACGGAAATAGCCGCTGCCGGTAACCTCAATGCCGGTGCTTCCCTGCAGGGTGAAGTAGCCGGACTCACAGTATCCATACCATCGGGAATGTTCCAATCGCCGTCGTTCTCTCTACGCGGCAAGAGCCCGCTCATCGTACTTGACGGTGTGCCTATCGAGTCCGACCTCTTCGATCTTTCCAGTGAGAACATAGCCAGTGTCAATGTTCTTAAAGGTACGGCCGCATCGGCACTCTACGGCGCACGCGGCCGCAACGGTGCAATCATGATCACCACCAAACAGGCACAAAAAGAAGGTGTCGAGATCAACTTCTCTACAAAGGATATGATACAGGCCGGATACGCCGCCTTCCCGGAGACACAACATGAATTCGGCAGCGGTTCTAAAGGTCAGTATGCTTTTTGGGATGGAGAAGGCGGAGGTATCTCCGATGATGACATGCAGTGGGGACCACGCCTGGACGTAGGCAATATGGCTCCGCAATGGAACAGTCCGATACGTGATAAGATCACCGGAGAGACTATACCATGGTGGGGTAGCGTGAAAGGCACCCAGTATGATGACCAGGGACGCTACGAACGCGTTCCCCTACCACTCGTGTCCCACGACAATATCGGTGACTTCCTCCAGACTGGACTTATTACCAACAATACCCTCTCACTGTCCTACAAAGGCAACAAGGCACGCGTCTATGTACTCGGACAATATGCCTATCAGAAAGGCCAGGCACCTACCACCTCTCTGCAGAATGGAGGACTGAACATCAACACATCTTTTGACCTCAGCAATAAGATAACCCTTGATGCCATGCTCAATTACAACATGGTATACTCACCCAACTATCCCGATTATGGCTATCATCCCTCTAACTATATGTACAACATTATTGAATGGATGGGGGATGATGTAGATGGAAAAGATCTTGAACGCCACCAGTGGGTACCCGGTATGGAAGGATACCGGCAGGCCAGCTACAACTATGCCTGGTACAACAATCCCTACTTCGCTATCGAACAGAGCAGCCGTTCGGAACGTCGTAATGTACTGACAGGACAGTTGCGACTCAACTATCAGATCCTGCCCGAATTGAGCATTATGGGACGCGCGTCATTGCGCTCCAACCGTAATCTTACCGAGAATAAGACACCAAAGTCATATTTAAACTACAGCGATTCGCGTGAAGGCGGTTATAAAGTGTGGAATGTGAGCCAGGACAATGTAGATGCGGACATTCTCCTCACATACACAAAAAGCTTCCTAAGTGACATCAACTTCACCGTCAATGCCGGCTCATCCATTTTCTACCGCCGGTACCGCAACGACTATGCCTCCACCGATGGTCTTAACGTACCCGGCATCTATTCTCTTTATAACTCTACAGGAAGCATCATCACGTTCGACTCCGACAATCCTCTATGGGGTTCACGCAGTGAAAAGGAGATTCGAAGCGTCTATGGATCAGTCAACATTGACTTGTCTAAATACGCCTATCTGTCGGCTACGGCCCGCAACGACTGGTCGTCCACCATTGCCACCAATAACAACTCTTATTTCTATCCTTCCGTGGCAGTAAGCTCTGTCATCTCAGACTATGTGAAGATGCCAAGGTTCATAGACTACCTCAAAGTGATGGCATCGTGGGCTACCGTCAGCAGTGACCTTGACCCCTATCAGATACAGCAGGTTTACACCAAAGAGAGCAACTGGGGAAGTTTACCAACCTTCAGCTATCCGTCGGCACTGGTCAACTATGACATCAAGCCACAGAAAACAACATCATGGGAGGTGGGCCTCTCCACATCGTTCTTAGGCCGCATATCACTCGATTTCAGCTACTATCGCAACATCGACAGCAACCAGATCCTAGATATGCTCATCTCGCAGGCATCAGGCTTCGACAGCCGGAAAATCAACGGTAACACATATACGACCAATGGCTTTGAGGTCATGGCTAATGTGAAAGCCATCGATACCAAGGACTTCAAGTGGTACTTCGATCTCAATGCCAGCCATAGTGTACGCAAACTCACTGACATCTATGGCGGTGAAGAATATTTCGGCAATCTGAAAAAAGGCGACCGTGCCGATGCCTACTATACCACTGTATGGCAGCGCGACCCGGAAGGACGCGTCATTGTAGACGCTACCGGCCAGCCTTTGGAAGATCCCTACAAACGTAATGTGGGCCACTATGAGCCGAACGTGCGTCTGGGTATGCAGAACAAATTTAAGTATAAGGACTTCACACTCGCCATCAACCTCAACGCAGCTATCGGCGGACTCATCTACTCACAACTCAGTCCCAAGCTCTGGTGGGGAGGAAAGCATCCTAACTCTACCATGTACCGCGATCAGGAATATGCCAACCGCGATGCTAACGGCAACCCTGTTCCCGTTTATGTTCCCAATGCCGTGACTGTCGTAAGTGGTGAAGTAACCTATGATGTACACGGAAACGTAGTGAGCGACACCCGGGTGTTCAAGAAATACGACAAGGCTGTCGACTGGCAGTCATGGTGCCAGAACTATCCCTACCGTGCAACGGTCACCGATAAGCAGGACAAGTTCTTCGCCAACACGTTCAGCCGTACATATCTTAAGATCAGCCAGATATCACTAAGCTACGATTTTAAGAAACTGCTTAGTAAGGACTCGCCTATAAAAGGCCTCACAGGTACTGTTTTCTGTAATAACGCCTTCCTGTGGTCAAAGGCTCCCTGGATCGATCCCGACATCAGCGGTGATTCCAGTGATAATGATGGTGCCAACGATCCGACAGCCCGTTATGTCGGTATCGGTATTAACATGACGTTCTAATAAATTATAATCAACCAGATTACAATAATGAAATCCAAAATATTATTACTCACTCTTGCAACCGTCGCAACCCTCTGCTCTTGCGAGAGTTTCAGCGAGATGAACACCAATCCCAATATGCCGACTCAAGTCCCAGCCAACCTGCTGTTGCCGAAGGTGTGTGAAGATGCTTTTACACGCAGTACGGATGGAATGTATGCCGACAAAATGGTGATTCAGACCGATGGCCACAACTCTGAACAATTCTTCGAGTGGAACCGTGGCAGCTTCGATACATACAATAATGAACTGCTGCAGGTGGAGAAGATGCGTGAGGAAGCCGAACGCTCAAATGATACAGTATATATACCGCTTTATAAATTCTTCCGCGCCTATTACTATTATAACCTGACTCTACGCTTCGGTGATATTCCTTATAGTGAAGCCATGAAGGGACAGAGCGAAATTAACTACACCCCGAAATATGACAAACAGGAAGATGTGTTCGCAGGAATACTCCGCGATCTGGATGATGCGGAGACCGAATTAGCCTCCTCGCCGGATGCCGACGTGATAGAGAGCGACATCATTTATGACGGCAACAAGATGGCATGGCGCCGACTGATCAACTCTTTCCATCTGAAAGTGCTCATGACCCTATCGCATAAGACCAGCGTAGATGGCCGGAACGTACAGCAGGAATTTGCCCGTGTTGCTCAGTTGCCGCTCATGGAGAGCAACGCAGACAACGGACAGCTCGTCTATCTCGACCAGGAAGGCAATCGCTATCCTCAGTTCAACGCACAATGGTCCGGATACTATATGGACAAGACCTATGTCGACCGCATGACCGAGCGTCGCGACCCGCGCCTGTTCCTGTTCTGCCTGCCCACGACAGAAGCTGCAGATGCCGGTCTGGCCACAAACGACTTCTCTGCATACGCAGGCGGAGATCCCACCGTTCCTTATGGCGACAATATCACCCTTGTGAGTATGGGACGTATCTCCCAGATCAACTCGCGTTTCCGTACCGATCCTATCGGTGAGCCGACAATGCTCATGGGCTATGCAGAGTTGCAACAGATATTGGCCGAGGCTGTTGTAAGAGGCTGGATTCAGGGAGATGCCAAGGAGTATTACGAGAACGGAGTGAAAGCTTCCTTCAAGTTCTACGAAGACTATGCTTCTAGCTATTCACAGTATGTGACACCCGACTCTGCCGCCAGCTATCTCAATCACGATCTTGTAAGATTTGACGACACATTGACCAAGGAGCAAAAGATTGAGCGGATCATCTTCCAGAAATACTGTGTGAGCTTCTATCAGGGAGGATGGGATCCTTACTTTGACAATCTCCGTACCGGCTATCCCGGATTTGCACATCTGGACGAGAACCCTATCCCCTATCGCTGGATGTATCCTGATACAGAGTACCGATACAATACCGAAAACGTAGAGGAAGCCATCACACGCCAGTTCGGTGCCAACAACGACCGCACCACAGCTATGCCCTGGTGGCTCAAAGACTGATGGCATACCCCTTACATATATGAACAGGACGGTAATTGCTATAGACCGTTCCTGTTCTTTACTTTATTCTAGATCACATAGAGAGCCGGAAGAATTTCATACGACCGCCGCACAATCCCCTCTATCATCTTTATCAAAGGCGCAACGAACTACGTTAGGATAAAGCATCGAACGGAATGCCGGCAAGAGGATGGAAGACATCAGCTGAGCAAAAAATAAATAGCTGTCTAATGACAATTAGGATTATCCTAACTCAGATAATATCATTGAAACAATATAAGATTTTCAATCATCTACAGTTAAGGAAACCATTTCTTCTGTCCTCCGCATATTCAAGCACCAGTCATAATGCTACCGACTGGAGTCTGTCACAATCGGATAATTCTTTCACCGGTTCTCCATTATAACTTCCTTCATTAATAAAACAGCAGAATATATGATTAAACGATTCTTATTCGCAGCAGCCTGCATGGCAGGCGTGATCACAGTAAATGCACAGAGTGTCAGCTTCAACAAAGAGGGAAAGCTGAAGATTGTGCAGTTCACTGATGTCCATTGGCGGGCCGGCGATCCCGCAACAGCCGATGCGGCCACCAACATGAACAGAGTGCTCGATGAGGAGAAACCTGATCTTGTGATCTATACTGGCGATGTCACTACGGCAAAGCCCGCTACCGAAGGTCTTGACAAGGCTCTCCAACCCGTTATCAGCCGCAACATACCATTTGCTATCACATTTGGAAACCACGATGATGAACAGGATCTCACACGACCACAGCTATACACCTATGTAAAGACCAAGAAAAACTGTCTTGACGCTCAGGCAGAGCATCCTGATTTTGTCATCTCTGTCTTATCGGCCAATGGCAAAAAGACCGAAGCCGCCCTTTATATATTAGACAGCAACGCATATTCCACCATAGACAGTCTGAAAGGTTATGGATGGTTCCGGCGCGATCAGGTCGACTGGTATGCTCAAAAAAGTGCTGAGCTGACCGACGCGAACGGTGGCAAGCCTCTGCCTGCACTGGCTTTCTTCCACATTCCCTTCCCTGAATACAATGAAGCCGCAACGGCTGTCAGCAATCCACTTATCGGTCAGCGCGGTGAGAATGCCTGCTCCCCGGCAATCAATACAGGAATGTTTGCAGCCATGCTCGAAGCCGGTGATGTCATGGGAACCTTCGTGGGCCATGATCATGTCAATAACTACGTTACTCCATGGCACGGCATTCTCCTCTGCTACGGCCAGTTCACCGGAGGCAAGACTACCTACACCGACGGCCGGCGGGGCGCCCGTGTGATCGAACTTACTGAAGGCAAACGAGGGTTCAAGACTTGGATACGTATGAGTGACGGCACTGTGAAAAATATAATAAACTGGCCTTCCGATTTCAACAGCAAATAATTTTCATCTCCATATATCATATATAATGAAAAAGATTATTAAAGGTCTGCTGATGGCCATGCTTATGATACCATCGGTAATGTCTGCACAAAACAGAGTCATCGTAGTCATGGTTGACGGCTACCGTTGGCAGGAATTATACCGCGGTGCTGATTCTCTGCTTGTCAACAACAAAGAATTCGGCTCTACCAAGATGATGAAGTCAGATTTCTGGCGCACCTCCGTTGACGAACGCCGTAAGACGCTCATGCCATTCACATGGACTCACATCGTCAAGAATGGCATTATGATCGGTGACCGTGACAAAGGCTGTGACATGAGTGTCACCAATGGCATGTGGTTCTCTTATCCCGGTTACAATGAGTCACTGTGCGGCTTCGCTGACGATAAGAATATTCATTCTAACGATGCTGTGGAAAATCCCAACAAGACGGTGTTTGAGATTGCGAATAATACGCCACAATACAAAGGCAAGGTGCTTGTCTTCGGCAGTTGGGCTCGCTTTATTGAGATCTTCAACGAAAAACGAAGTGGACTTGAAGTCAACGCCAACTATCGTCACTCTCTTGCCAAGCGACCTACTCAGCGTGAACTTTATGTCAATAAATTACAGGATGCCACACCCCGCTATTGGGAAGAAGAGCGATTTGATGTGTTCACACACGAATATGCTATCGAAGCCATGAAGACCAGACATCCGGAGCTGATGTTCATTGGTTACGGTGATACAGACGAATGGGCACATGCCGGTAACTACAGGCTCTATCTTGAGGCTGCCCACAATGTGGACAGATTCCTGAAAGAGCTTTGGGAGACTGCCGAAGCAGATCCCTTTTATAAAGGCAAGACCACATTTCTGGTACTTTGCGATCATGGACGGGGCAGTAGCGAGAACAAAGGCTGGTTCCATCATAGCCGTGAGATACCGGGATCAGACCAGACCTGGCTCATGGCCTTCGGTGCCGGAATTCCTGCTAAGGGTGTGCTAACGTCCGGTGAATATCACAACAACCAAGTAGCTCCCACAATCGCTTCATTGCTTGGAATCCAGTTCGCACCCCAGCATGAGGGCGTAGGAAGTAAGATTGACTTCTGACAAATCACAGATTGAATTTCCTTGTCCTACAAAAGCTCACTAACACAACAGAAAGACAAGGGACAAAAAGAATTGGCAACAACCTCTTATAAGTCTTAGCAATACCGGCAACCGGACATTGCTAAGACTTTTTCATTTCGGGACATCCACTCCTTGGCAACGATCCAAAAATGTCCAACGAGAAAACAAGAAAAATCATTTCTGATTTTCTTTTGAGCAGTAGTATATTCAGATAATAATCATTATATTTGCCATCTATTCAAAAACATCATCCTATGACCAAAGAAACAGAACATAAACGGATTATAACGGAGCGATTCGGCCATCAATGCGACAGCGACTTCTCCTTTACCCAAAAAGCGCGCCTGCTGCAATCCATCTACCGCGTGGAAATGGGAGAAAAGGAGGGTACAGGACCGACTAAGAATTCCCACAGATATTATGGCAATATGATCTGTGGCGGCGATGTCTCCGGCGCAAATTTTCTAATGCCGGAAACTTTCGAATATGCTAAGGAAAGAGTAAGTCACAAAAAGTCTCATGAGACGATCGACGGATTCAGGCTATTCAACAATCTGCTCTCAAGCATGCCCATGGCCTTCAATCTTTTCTGTCCGCTCATCCTATTGTTGAAGCAGGATGCCGGAAAAGTGACCCTTGCCATTCAGTCGGCATTCAAAAATCTTCCCATATCTAAGGTGACGGATATCGGTCTTGAATTCATACCGACTCCCATCGAGAAATATACCAAGGACAAGTCAGCGATGGATGCCTATGTCAAGTTCATCGACCACGAGGGAGGACTGAATATCATTGCGATTGAAACCAAATATACCGACGCATTAGGAATCAATGAGGCACGCCACTGTGAGGAGCAAAAGCAATTGCTCATCGACACGCGACTGTTTAAGGACGAGTTCGGCAGATTGCTCAAGGAGGGTAAGATTAAGCTTACACAGATTTACAGAAATATCCTGCTTACCGAGCGATACAGAATGGTCGAAGGACTCAACGACTCCTACTCCATCGTGTTGTCGCCTAAGGACCATCCGTCGACGAGTCGCGAAATCACGTCCGTCACAGATTATCTGAAGCCCGAATATGCCTATAAGCTCGCTTCCGTCACCCTGGAGGACTTTACCGATGCGATGATCCAGTACCTTCCCGATCGCTACATTGCCGTATATGAGAGATTCAGGGACCGATATCTCAATTTTGAGAAGATAAGATCATATATTTGAGGGTCGTCCCATGTCGGATCCCGACTTCCCCTCATTTCAAATACGCGTAAAGAGGGTGTATCAAATTGCAATGTATTTGATGCACCCTCCT
>ULRH01059834.1_pt1 | contig 19146 bp, 17 predicted proteins | sample 1955271 | NCBI WGS metagenome assembly ULRH01 (sample SAMEA4835677, study PRJEB28245) | human gut metagenome | biome: gut microbiome; material: fecal sample | place: Denmark | collected 2008 | reverse complement strand
GCGGATTGTGAAAGAAGCTTCGCCAGAGATTGTAAGCCAATCCTATGATATGGATTGCTTCATGTGTCTGCGTATCCGGAAGTCGGAGATGCCCCGCTTGCGTGCACGCTTGGAAAAAGTAGAAACCTTGCGGTTTTCTTAGAACCTGTTTAAATTTGAATCCTTGAATAATGTAACGGTTTTGTAATACATTTGACATAATTAGTTTATCTTTGTCCCTTACTTTTGCAATGATAAAAAAACTAAGAGACAAATGAAAAAATATCTCTCTGCGCTATTTATGGCGCTCTCTTTAACATCGGTTGGCGCGCAAGATTTTAATTGGAAAGACGCAATCCCTGAGATTCATGGAACTGTGCGGGGAAAGTATGAATACCAGACATCGACTAACACCCAACGTTTCCAGGTGCGTAACGCCCGTGTAAGCGCTACGGGAAATCTGCTTCCCATAGTCAGTTATAAAGCTGAAATAGACCTTTGTGATGAAGGTGTGATCAAGATGCTGGATGCTTATGCGCGGGTTACGCCTTTCAAAGGATTCAATGTGACGATAGGTCAGATGCGTGTACCTTTTACCATTGATGCGCACCGTTCCCCTCATTTGCAGTATTTTGCCAACCGTTCGTTCATTGCCAAGCAGATGGGTAGCTTGCGTGATGCGGGTGCTACGTTGAAGTACTCCATGAAAGAAGGTTTCCCTTTTGCTCTTGAAGCAGGATTGTTCAGCGGTTCAGGGCTGACCGAACAAAAAGGCTGGCACAGAGCGTTGTCTTATTCGGCCAAGTTGGAGCTGATGCCGTTTAAGGGATACAACCTGACATTGAGCACGCAGCGCATTCGTCCGTTCGACCGGAATATCTATATGTACGACCTCGGTACGTATTACGATTGGAATAACTGGCATTTTGAGGTGGAAGGAATGTATAAGGATTATGCGAATTCTGATTTTGAAAGTGTATGGGCAGTAGATGCCTTTGTCAATTACGATTATTTCATCAAGAAGGGAAAAAGCCTGATTAAGAAGGTCTCATTTTTGGCGCGTTTCGACTATATGGGAAACAACAGCGATGAATTGGATGAAAACGCGATAGATTATATTATTACCGATTATGAGCGCAAGCGCATTACCGGCGGTCTCACTTTCAGTTTTGGGAAACCGTTTCAAGCAGACCTCCGCTTGAATTATGAAAAGTATTTCTACGATGACAATTCGCTTGCGTTAGAGTCGGAACAAGATAAATTGGTAGTAGAAATGATGGTTCGCTTCTGATAATTTGCTTTTATAAACATTTGTTTAGCCTTCCCGGTTGTAGCGGTTACACCTGGGGAGGCGTTTTTATGTCTGAAAGTCTGCTCCAATAAAGTTTTTTGCATCCAATTAAACATAATACGGATTATGGAGTTTGATGACTGGAAAGTTTGAATGGGTAAAAATAGTATGTGTACCATGACATTTGTTTGAATATTTGCAGATAACTGCATTTTATATCCTCCGATGCGGGGACATACATCCCCGATAGCAAGGACGTATATCCTCCAGCTGGAGGACGTATGTCCCCAGTATGGAGGATATAAAAATGATTGGTCTGCTTGCATCATCTTTACGTTCTTCAAAAGTAAATGTTGTCTACTTCTGATTGGAAAAAAAATTGCAGTCGTTTTTCCCTGTTTATGATTCTGATAATCTAATATATCCTAAACGAGTATAACATACGCCGTGCCTCTCGTAATGCGACATTACCTTAGCAGAGATTAAATGCAGTTTCTCATGAACAAGTATTTGTCTGCTATGGCAACTCAAAACGTTTGGAGAAAGACTTTTTCCTCTGGCTTTCACGGTAAAGACAAAACGGTTTCCGTCACGGTCTGCAGCCAATACCGACTGGTCTACATAAAAATCAGGTTTATACGTATCCACTTGCAAACGGACATTCAGTACGTTTAAGAACAGTTCTTTTAACCGCTCGCCAACTTGGCCTACGTTGCGACTGACCGATGATATCCGTCGTTTTTGCACCGTCAGTTCGAAATGGACAACAGCGAATCGCTTAGCCAATGTAACCAAAGGTTCGTAACGCTTTTGCTCCGGGTGGAATTTATTAGCTAACCACAATACATAAGAAGGATCAATATAATAAATCTCAGCCAGCCGCTTCCCGCGATATTTTCCAAAAGAAATAAAATCATCTGTCCGGCCGTAATAAGATTCAAACATACGGTTGTCGAGCACCTGCAGCTTTACATTGCAGTTTTGCAGTAAGGTAAAAGCCCGTTCAACCGACACGTCAAAAGTTACGGCAAGCGTCCGTATAAATAAAGGTGTATCTTCATGTGGAAAGATACGCCAAAAAGCATAATAAGACCTATAAGCCGTAGATGTGCTGATTGCATAACAACCGTTAGCTGCAGTACGTCCACGGTTAAACTCTTCGATATGCGCAAATACTGTTTCTGCGACTTTGGGAGATACTTGATATAGTGTCAAATTTTGATTCATCTATTTCTTGATAATTTAAGAAGCTGTTTTGAATTTCTCCAAAAAGTTTTTCTTGGCTTGATGTATCCGTTTTCGTGTGTGCTTTGGGCGATTTTTTGGTCCTTTTCGCTCCTGTTCTTCGTCAGATAGCCCGCTATCTTCCTCATCACAGAAGCGAAAATGCCTCAAAAACTCATCCCAAATCATCACACGATAAATTCAAAACAGCTTCTAAAGATGAACGCGCTATAAAACAGATTAAACGAAAGCATCGTCATATCCTTTGGCAATCATGCTTTTTTCTATTTTACGGTAAGCGGCTTGCAATCTCTTGTCAACTGTAGATTTTTTCATGTTCAGTTTAAGAGCGATTGCTTCCAAGGTCATCTTTTTCCATATTTTCATCTCTACCAGTATCCGTTGTTCGTACGGAAGTTCTTTTACCGATTTTCTTAAATCAGTATACTTTTGCTCTCTGATTATCGGGCTCAATGTATATTCGGTTTCTTTCTCTTTAACCGTTTCTAAATCCAAATCAACGATTCTTATCTTCTTCTTCCGGCTATAACTGCACATGTAGTTCTCTACTACACAGTGCAACCATCCTAAAAATTTTCCGTTTTCCCGGTAATTGTTTTTCAACTTAACGCTAAGGTGAATAGACAAATCTTGAAATACATCATTGATTTCTTCTATATCACTTATAATTTTACGTATAGATAACTTGATGTTATCGGCATAACGCATTAATAAAATGTTGAAAGCGTCATTATTTCCTGAGCGAAATAAAGCAACCAACTCTTCGTCGGATTCGTCGTGCATATCCATAGTTTTAGGTTTTTATTTTGTTAATATTTTAAATTTAAACGAAATGCACCGCACAGAAAATTATTGCTTTTCGCAACAGACGCATATTCATTCGCTTGTAAAGGAAATAAATTTTTATGAAAAAAGCGAAAGAAAGGGAGATTTTTTTAATAAAAACTTATTAATTGGATATTTTTCATAGGATAAGCACATTATAGATGAAAATTTTCGTTGGATTCTTAGAAGCTGTTTTGAATTTATCGTGCGATGATTTGGGATGAGTTTTTGAGGCATTTTTGCTTCTGTGATGAGGAAGATAGCGGGCTATCTGACGAAGAACAGGAGCGAAAAGGACCAAAAAATCGCCCAAAGCACACACGAAAACGGATACATCAAGCCAAGAAAAACTTTTTGGAGAAATTCAAAACAGCTTCTTATTAATAATCGGGTAGGAAGGATTTTCACTTCCCTCCTACTCGTCTTATTTTATTACAGGTGCAATTGGCTCTTCGGTTTTGGGGAAGATCTTTCATCAGCATTTCACTTGCAGTTCGTTTAAAATGCGGCGCATTTCTTCGAATGTAGTGATGCGGGTAGGAACCAATGGGAGACGCAGGCGGTTTTTTATCATCCCCATCATGTTTAGCATCGCTTTGACGCCGGCTGGATTTCCATCGACAAAAAGCAACTTGAAAAGTTCGGTGAATTGATGATGAATCGCTAACGCACTGGAATAATCACCTGCCAGCGCCAAGCGAACCATGCGGCTGAACTCACGCGGGAAAGCGTTCCCGATTACCGAGATGACTCCTACGGCACCGAGGGTAATAAGCGGGAATGTAATGCCGTCATCACCCGAGATGACATCGAAATTGGCGGGTTTATTTTTGATGATGTCATCCATCTGCGTGATGTTGCCCGAGGCTTCTTTTATCGCTACAATATTTTCGAAATCACGTGCCAAGCGTAAGGTTGTCTCCGCCGTCATGTTTACCCCTGTACGTCCGGGTACATTGTAGAGCACAATAGGCAAATCGGTAGCTTGGGCTATCGCTTTGTAATGCTGGTAAATACCCTCTTGCGAAGGTTTGTTATAATAAGGTACGGCAACCAATACGGCATCCACTCCTGTCATATCATCGTTTTTCAGCGTGTCGACTACCGTTTGTGTACAATTACTGCTCACTCCTAACAGGATGGGGACTCGTTCGTTTACCCGTTCGATAACGACTTTCTTTATCTTTTGTTTTTCTTCGGAGGTCAGTGTCGGTGTTTCTGCGGTCGTTCCCAGTACACAAAGAAAATCGGTTCCGTTCTGTATCTGGTATTCCACCAGTCTGAGCAGTGAATCGTAGTCCACACTCCCGTCTTCATTGAAAGGAGTAACCAATGCCACTCCCATTCCTTTCAGTCTTCTTCGTATCATAAATCAAACTATAAATGCTACATTCTTTTCGCAAAAGTACGAATATTTTCTTTTCAAATGCCAATCTTATTATTTTTTTGCTTGTAAAATTACAGTTTATTTCATAATGGAGGATATTGGATTTCACCGAGGAAAATTACGCTTCTTCTATCATTGCCAGAAATTCGTCTTCGTTCAGAATCGGGATGTTCAAGGCTTGGGCTTTCTCCAATTTGCTGGGACCCATGTTGTCGCCAGCCAAAATGAAGCTGGTCTTTTTCGAGATGCTGCCCACATTCTTACCCCCGTGTTTCTCGATTATCGTCTTGTATTCATCGCGCGAATGACGGGCGAATACGCCACTAATGACGATGGACTTGCCTTGCAGCTTATCGGTATGTCCTGCAAGGTCTTCCTCATCGGCTTCCAGTTTTAATCCGGCTGCACGTAGGCGTTCAATGAGGTTACGGTTTTTCTCGTCGGCAAAATAACGCAAAATGCTTCCAGCTATCTTTTCACCGATTTCATCTACGTGAATCAAATCATCGAGTGTGGCGGCCGCTAACGCGTCAATAGAACGGAAAGCGCGTGCCACTTTCTTGGCTACCGTTTCGCCTACGAAACGGATACCCAACGCAAAAAGCACACGTTCGTAAGGCACTTCAAGCGAACGGGATATGCCCATAATGATATTTTTCGCCGACTTCTCGCCCATACGTTCCAACCGCACGAGGTCTTCCGTCCGCAACGTGTATAGGTCTGCCACATCGTGTATCAATCCTTCTTGGTAGAACTGGTCAACGGTTTCAGGTCCTAAGCCTTCAATGTTCATTGCGCGGCGGCTAATGAAGTGCTCGATTTTCCCTTTAATCTGCGGGGGGCAAGAACTCTCGTTAGTGCAATAATGAGCGGCTTCGTCTTCGTAGCGTACCAATGTGCTTCCACATTCCGGACAATGGGTGATGAAAGTCACTTTTTCGCTGCCTTCGGGACGAGACGCCACGTCCACGCCTGTTATTTTGGGAATGATTTCACCACCTTTTTCTACATAGACATTATCGCCGATATGCAAGTCGAGTAAGGCAATGATATCAGCGTTATGGAGCGAAGCGCGTTTGACTATCGTTCCTGCCAATTGTACGGGTTCCAAATTGGCGACGGGCGTTACGGCTCCCGTACGTCCTACTTGATAGGTGACTTTCAGCAGACGAGTCAAGGCGCGTTCTGCCTGAAATTTGTAAGCGATTGCCCAACGCGGCGATTTGGCAGTATAACCCAAATTGCGTTGCTGGCGCAAGGAATTTACCTTCAACACGATGCCATCGGTAGCTACGGGCAGATTCTTCCGTTCCACATCCCAATAATTGATGAAGTCGAATATCTCCTGCAAGGTCTTCACCTTGCGTGTTACGTGCGAAATCTTGAATCCCCATCGTGCAGCTTCCTGCAGGTTTTCATAGTGTCCGTCGTGAGGCAGGTTTTCGCCCAACATATAATAAAGGTAGGAATCAAGCTTGCGGGCTGCCACTTCGGCAGAGTTCTGCAACTTCAGCGTGCCTGATGCCGCATTCCTCGGATTGGCAAACAAAGGCTCTTCACGCAATTCGCGTTCGCGGTTCAGTTCTTCGAACACTTTCCAGGGCATCAGCACCTCGCCACGCATTTCAAATTGGCGAGGATAGCCTTCGCCTTGCAACACCAACGGGATAGCCCGAATGGTCTTTACGTTATCGGTTACATCGTCACCCCGTACACCGTCACCCCGTGTCACGGCACGCACCAACTTCCCGTCCTCATAAGTCAGCGAGATGGAAGTTCCGTCATATTTCAGTTCGCAACAGATTTCAAATTCCTCATTCAGCGCTTTGGCGATACGTTCGTAAAACTCGGTCACTTCGGCCTGCGAATAAGTATTTCCTAAGGAAAGCATCGGATAACGGTGTTCTACCTGGACAAAGTTCTTATTGATGTCGCTTCCTACTCGTACCGAAGGCGAATTGGGGTCGTAATGTTCGGGATGGCTGGCTTCAAGGTCTTGCAGTTCGCGCATCAGGTGGTCGAACTCCTGGTCGGAGATGATAGGCGCGTTTTCTACATAATATCTGTAATTGTGAAGATGCAGTTCTTCACGCAATTGGTCGATTCTTTCTATTTCTGTCATAATCCTTACAAATTGATATTTCTTCACGCAAAAGTAGAAAAAATCTGCGGGAAAACCTGCGATAAAGGCGAGTTAATATGAAAGGTTAAGCATACAATTTCAGGTAAACATATCGTCGGAAGGTGCCTGTTGGGATGTCTGAAAACGTTTGACTAAACAGAATTATCCACACATGTCACTATCGCCCTGAAGCCCAATCGTATGAACTCAGCAAGGACATCCCGTGGAGATGTCCCCCATAATGGAAACACAGCAGTTATCCCCGCGTCTTTGCATTTCTGTTCCCTTTTTTTGCGTAACGTTTCCAAATGCAGGTCGCCGAACAAAGCCGTTGTGATATTCCTTGCCTTGAGCCGGGCAATCGACTCACTCATCGCTGCTCCGTATGTTTCGCCCGACCAATCGGAGTTGAAATAAAATGGCATGAGTTCAATTCCGATAGCATCAACTTGCTTCTTTAACAACTCGATGTTCGTTTCGTGCATTGCTATTCTCTGTCCGCCGCTTTTTAAAACCGAAAATAAAACTTCGATGGAAAAATCCCCACTATTGAGCGCACGGTATAAAGCCAATGCCGAATCTTTGCCGCTGCTCCAATTGAAATATGCCCTCTTCATATAAATTAATGTGTAAGTCTGAAACTGACTTTGTTTTTCGGGCGAAGATAATTAAATACGTGGAAACCGGCAAGGCATTTGCTTGTTTCCTGTCTACAAGGAACGGGTCGCGGTAAAGACTCGTTGCTTCTTTCAAGATTTGTTCTTACCTTTGCGAAAAAATAACAAGGACCTATGCGAATAGACATTATTACCGTTTTGCCCGAAATGCTAGAGGGATTTTTCAACTGCTCTATTATGAGCCGGGCACAAAAGAAAGGCATCGCCGAATTTCACATCCATAATTTGCGCGACTATACGTTCGACCGTTATCGGAAGGTGGACGACTATCCGTTTGGCGGATGTGCGGGAATGGTGATGAAGATTGAGCCGATAGACCGTTGCATCTCGGCACTGAAAGCCGAACGCGATTACGATGAGGTCATTTTTACAAGCCCCGACGGAGAACAGTTCGACCAGAAGATGGCGAATACGTTGTCGATGACTCAGAACCTGATTATCTTATGTGGCCACTTCAAAGGGATTGACTACCGTATCCGCGAACATTTCATTACGAAGGAAATCAGTATCGGTGATTATGTGCTGACGGGAGGTGAGCTGGCCGCAGCCGTCATAGCGGATGCTGTAGTGCGCGTGATACCTGGAGTTATCTCCGACGAGCAATCGGCGTTATCCGATTCGTTTCAAGATAATTTACTGGCACCTCCCGTATATACACGCCCTGCAGATTACAAAGGCTGGAAAGTGCCCGACATCTTGCTTTCAGGTCATGAGGCAAAAATACGTGAATGGGAATTCCAGCAATCAATGGAACGCACCAAGCGATTACGTCCCGACTTATTGAAGTAATCTTTGAGTAAACAGATTGGACACGGAAATACAAAGGGCACAGAGCTTTTCTTTTTCAAAAGTCATTTCGCTGTTCGTATTCGGAATAGTATGTAATAAACGGTCAGAAAAAGAAATGCTTTGTGCCCTTTGATGTGTCTATGTTGGATTAATTTACTTCCAATGCCCCGATGATATCCCGTACCGAAGCGAAGCCGTGGCGGTCGAGATATTCGTTGATGCCTTCTGCGACTTTAACCGTTATTGCCGGGTCGATGAAATTAGCGGTTCCTATTTGGATAGCTGTTGCGCCGGCAAGTAAAAACTCTACCGCATCGCGTGCGTTCATAATTCCTCCTAATCCGATTACCGGAATCTTCACCGCTTTGGCAACCTGCCATACCATGCGCAAAGCAATTGGTTTTACTGCAGCTCCGCTCATACCTCCGGTGACGGTAGACAATACAGGTTTGCGCTTTTCGGCATCAATCGCCATTCCCAACAATGTATTGATAAGTGACACGCTATCGGCACCGGCATCTTCTACCGCACGTGCTATTTCGGTAATGTCGGTCACGTTGGGCGATAGTTTTACAATCAAAGTTTTATGGTAAACTTTTCGTACAGCTGAAACGACCTCTGCCGCTCCGTGCGCCGTTACACCGAAAGCCATTCCTCCTTGTTTTACATTCGGACAAGAGATGTTCAGTTCGATGGCTGGAATCTGTTCCAGTTCATTAATGATGCTTGCCGTTTCGGCGTAATCCTCTATCTGAGACCCCGATACATTTACAATCATGTTGGTGCGGATATCCTTAATCTGCGGATAGATGTGGTCTGCGAAATAATGCACTCCTTTATTTTGCAAACCTACCGCATTCAGCATTCCCATCGGGGTTTCTGCCATACGTGGATAGGGATTTCCTTCGCGATGATGCAATGTGGTACCTTTTACAATAATACCTCCTATGTTTTCCAAGTTTACAAAATCTTGAAATTCGAGTCCGTAACCAAATGTACCCGATGCGGTCATTACCGGATTCGATAGAGCCAGTTTACCAATGTTTACGTTCAAATCTGCCATAATAATTTCTTTATATTAAATACCGGACCTTCTTTACATACACACACGTGGCCTTCTTTGGTGTTTTCTACGCAGCATAGACAAGCACCTACACCACAAGCCATCGTATTTTCTAATGAGACTTCACATTCAATGCCATTGGCGGCTGCATATTTGGCAACTGCCATCATCATCGGTTTCGGACCGCAAGTACAAATCAAATCAAACTTGTTCTCTTTCAATACACTGTGCATTGTTACATATCCCTTTTCACCGTAACTTCCATCTTCGGTTGTAGTATATACACTACCCAATGACTCAAACAAATCCAATTGTAACAAATCGTTCTTTGAACGTGCTCCTAACAGAAATGTAGGTGTACAGCCATTCTTCAGCAAGGCTTCACCTAAATAAAGGAGTGGAGCTGTGCCTACGCCTCCGCCGATGAGCAAGACCTTCGTTTGGGGATTTTCTGGCATTGAAAACCCATTTCCTAAAGGCATTATAACGTTTACAATATTACCCGGTTGCACTGTAGCCAACTTTCGGGTTCCATTGCCCACCAATTGAATTAAGAACCATACTTCATTCTTCTTACGGTCTACATAATTAATGGAGATAGGGCGGCGCAAGAACGTTGTGTTCGAGCCATCTACTCGAATTTCGGCAAACTGCCCCGGAAGTGTTTCAGGTAACGGTGCGGTTTGCGTCAATTTCAGTAATACATAGTTTGCATGCAAACGTATGTTTTCTGTCACTGTCAAATCAAGAATGTATTTCTTCATAAAATAAATTGAGGTAAATTCGTTATTTTGCACAAAGATAACAAATTTACCTCAATCCATATACAAACGTTCTGTGGTTTTACAGACAAGCAAAATGGTTTGCGATTAAGATTTTTCGGGGCGGAAAACCTGATAAGTACCGTTATCGAAGAATATGCGTATTTCAACGATTTTAGGTTGCGGCTTTTCGATGTATTTAACTTCTTCTTGTACAGTATTTTTTGATACGTTATCAGGGGAAGGAAACGCATTTTCCTTGCGAAATTCAAAACGAACCGGATTTCCATTCGTAATTTCCGTATTCTCGCTATTTTCATAAGGCAAACCAGTAGCCACATTCGGATCCACTTCCTTTTTCATATCACCCTCACCATAAAGCAACCAGTCCAAGTTGATAGTCGGGTATGCCTTATGAATGTGCATAACGACGTCCAAACTGGGTTTGTTTCTCCCGGTCAATATATGTGATAAAGAAGAGGTAGAAATGCCTATTTTGTCGGCAAACTCGGCATTAGTCTGTGCTTCTTCTTGTATAAGTTGTAGAATCCGTTCTTTCATGATGAAATATACATATAAACTTAATAGGTACAAATGTAACACCTTTTATTTTCATTTGCAAATATACATATAGAAAAATAAACAATACAATAGTAAATGTATAAAATACATTTGTTTTCTCCAAATGTAAATACAGATGTAAACAGGTGATATTATTTGCTTAATAAGCTTTAATATATTTGTATAAATAGCTGAATATTAAATAACTATTGTTACGTATATTGCTTTTGAAATGATATAATATAGAAATGTATACAATAGTGATGGATATATTAAACCATCTTTTTTAAAATAATAAGTATTTAATTGGGTTTTAGTGTATTACTTTGATATTGAATATGTTGCATATATTTTCGTTTAGATTTATAAAAGTAAACAATACAAACGTAAATATCATTGTTTGCATTTCTACTTACTCTACATGATGTGATATACAAATGTTTTATGATATACAAATCCAAATGTAAACTTCAATTTTTGCATTGGAAATATAAAAATGTACATATCGAAATGTCAAGAATGCTATAAGGAAAGAAAACAAACTTCTTTATTTAGAAGCTGTTTTGAATTTCTCCAAAAAGTTTTTCTTGGCTTGATGTATCCGTTTTCGTGTGTGCTTTGGGCGATTTTTTGGTCCTTTTCGCTTCTGTGATGAGGAAGATAGCGGGCTATCTGACGAAGAACAGGAGCGAAAATGCCTCAAAAACTCATCCCAAATCATCGCACGATAAATTCAAAACAGCTTCTTAGCGAGAATCGAAAATTTACGGACTGAAGATTGGATGCATCCGATTTTTTGATTCTCGTAAAGATGAGAGCTTTTGCACAATTTATTTGAGTCTGTATACTCCCTATATACAAAACGGGTGAAATCTAATGCACCGTAATTAGCAATGGGAAAATATTGAATCTATCGTGTGATGATTTTGGGATAGACATTCTTTTGAGTTGCTTCAGTTTCCATGCTGAGGAAGATAGTGGGTTGTCTGGAGAAAGAATTCCATGTGCGACAATTATGCGAAAGAATGTATAGATGAATTAATCTCTTTTTAGAAAATTAGTAAATAGAATTGACAAATGCGGATATTCGTAAGTTATCACTATCCATGAAGTTTAAAAACGAATATATACTTTACTCTGCCAATTCTATACCGGTGATTGTTTCAAATGTGAAAGTGGAACTGAGTGGCTGAATGCGGACATTCATTTTAATGCAAAATCACATATACCAGTTCGCGCAATAAATCCCCATCTGAAACAGACGCATTGCTTATTCCTTTTGACCGGACATCACACCGGCGAATGGCTTCGATAATCTTCATCACCTTAACACCTGTATAGCGACGCATGGCCGTTTGGTAATCGCGAGCCTGCCAGGCAGAACGTAAACCAAGTTGAGCGGCTATCCCTTGCTCGTTCTTTTCCGGCGCATAATAAGCCAGCATCAGGTTGGAGAAGAAATTAAACAGCACAGCCAACGTTACTTGCAACGGATTGCTTTTTGGATTTTCTTCAAAATATTTTACTATCTGATTTGCTTTGAGTATATCTTTTGCAATTAAGGCATTCCGTAATTCGAAATTATTAAAGTCTTTGCTGATGCCTATATTGCGTTCTATCTGTTCTGGCGTAATCCGCCGTTGGCCTTTCGAAAGTGTGATAATTAATTTTTCCAATTCGCTTGCCATCCGATTCAAGTCTGTACCTACAAATTCTGCCATCATCTCGGAAGCCTTTGGTTCTATCTCTACCTGCCGCCGTTTCAGATAGGAAGTAATAAAGCCTGGAAGTTGAGTGTCTTTTAGCTTTTTTGATTCGAATAACACTCCCGCCTTGTCCAGTTCTATTGTAATCTTTTTTCTTCGGTCAAGCGAACCATGTTTATAGCAAAACACTAAAATCGTCGATGGCATTGGCTTCTGCAAATAATAAACCAATTCATCTAAATTCTTCAGATTCTGCGCTTCCTTCACCACAACGATTTGATACTTCGACATCATCGGATAACGGCGGGCTGTATTGATGACAGAGGCTATATCCGTATCTGCTCCATATACGACGGTTTGATTGAACTCTTTTTCCGTGTCAGTTAATATATGGTTTAAAATATACTCGGATATGCGGTCGATATAATAGTCTTCTTCCCCCATTAGAAAATAGATTGGAGCGTACACTTTATTCTTTAAGTTACGGGCTATTTCTTCGTAAGTTATTTCTTTTGCCATAATTCTCTTTTGCTCTTGTTCCTTTTTTGTATTTTTGCGTAATCAATAATTTTACGTAATGATGCAAAAATACGAAATGTCGGCATTAAATCTGCCGCCTTGCTTGTTTAAAATTTCTAAGAAGGATGGGAAAACGTATATTTTCGACCAGCTCCGGAAAAAATATGTCGCTCTTACGCCTGAAGAATGGGTACGGCAGAACTTTACACATTATCTGTTAGAACACAAAGGTTATCCGCAAGGCTTGTTGGCTAATGAAATCCAACTGAATCTGAACGGGACAAAGAAACGATGCGACACAGTGCTTTATAACCGTGATTTGACTGCAAAAATGATAATAGAATACAAAGCTCCTTACGTTGAAATCACGCAGGCCGTATTCGATCAAATCACCCGATACAACTTGGTGCTGAAAGTGGATTATCTGATTGTGACGAACGGCATCCGCCATTATTGTTGCCGTATCGACTATACGACCCATTCGTATGTATTCCTGCCGGATATCCCCGAATACGGTGCTTTATAAAAAAAGGTCCACGGACACGTCATTCTTTCGAAAGACGCCCTCCGTGGACCTTAAAACATTATACGCAATAATTATTTTATTTTGGTTTCCAAATGCTTTTCGGGGGTTATGCCTGCCAATTCCGGGTCAATCATAATGCGGCCACAATATTCGCATACGATAATTTTCTTACGCATACGGATGTCCAATTGTTTCTGAGGCGGAATTTTGTTGAAGCAACCGCCGCAGGCATCGCGTTGCACATAAGTGATGCCCAATCCGTTGCGCGAGTTTTTACGAATACGTTTGAAAGCCTGAAGCAAGCGAGGCTCGATTGTAGCTTCTAAAACTTTCGCTTTGTCACGCAAACGTTCTTCTTCCTGTTTGGTTTCCGAAATGATTTCGTCCAGTTCGTTCTTTTTCATTTCCAGGTCTTTTTTACGCTCTTCCAAAGCCTCGGTGTTTTTTGCGATTTCATCTTGCTTCGATTCGATAGATGCCGTATATTCTCGAATGCGCTTTTCGCATAATTCCACCTCCAAAGTCTGGAATTCTATTTCTTTTGTCAGCACATCGTATTCACGGTTGTTGCGTACATTGTCTTGTTGCGCTTTGTATTTCTCAATGGAAGCCTTGGCGGTTTCTATTTCAATACGCTTGGTGGCAACATTCGATTTCAGTTCTTCTATCTCGCCTTTGATTTTCTCGATACGGGTACTCAATCCTGTCACCTCGTCTTCCAAGTCCTGCACTTCCAAAGGAAGTTCTCCTCTCAGAGTCTTGATTTTATCGATTTCAGACAACATCGTCTGCAACTGGTACAATGCTTTCAGCTTTTCTTCCACGCTCAATTCGCTGGGGTCTTTTTTCACTTCTTTTGCCATAATGTTTTATAAATATTTAATTGGATTTGTGTTGATTCGAGTCATGCGGATTTCCAATGCGGGAAATGCCTTTTCCAGCAAAGAACAAAGCAGCTCCTTGGTGTACTGCTCACTCTCGTAATGACCGATTTCTGCTATCAAAATGTTATTGTCGTAATAAAAATAGTCGTGGTATTTCACTTCTCCCGTGATGAACACGTCGGCATGATCCGATATCGCACGAGGCAACAGAAAAGCCCCTGCCCCTCCACATAAGGCAACTTTCTGAATCAGTCTGCCCGTCATGCGCGAATGCTTCACGCAACCCACCTCGAATGTTTGTTTGATACGCCGCAGGAAGTCGCCTTCGGTTTCCGGCTCTTCCAATTCGCCTATCACTCCTGCTCCTGCTTGAACCCACGCGTTTTGTATCGGATAAAAATCATACGCAGGTTCTTCGTAAGGATGAGCTGCCAGCAATGCTTTCGTCACTGCTTGTTTGCGGTATGCGGGAAGAATGGTTTCTATCCGCATTTCGTCTTCATGATGCAGCTCGCCTATTTTGCCACAGAAAGGATGTGTGCCTTCACCCGCGCGGAAAGTCCCCTTTCCTTCTGTGTTATAACTGCAGGAATCGTAATTTCCGATGCATCCGCTGCCTGCCTCGAACAACGCTTCACGCACTTCGTCCGCTTGTTTCTTCGGCACGAATGTAACCAGCTTGAGCAAAGCGTTTTCTTTGGGTTCCAGGATGCGTACTTGCTTCAGTCCTATCTTTTCGGCTATTTTGTTATTAACCCCTTGCGGGGCATTGTCAAGATTGGTATGCATCGAGTAAACCACAATATCATTCTTGATGGCTTTCATGATACACCGTTCCACATAATCTTTGCCTGTAACCGACTTAAATCCTTTAAAAATAAGCGGGTGGTGCGAAACAATCAGATTGTAGCCCAATGCTATCGCCTCGTCCACTACGGCTTCGGTTACGTCTAAACACAACAAAGCCCCTGTAGCTTCCGCGTCTGTCAATCCAACTTGCAGTCCGGCATTATCGAATCCGTCTTGCAAAGGCAGAGGCGCGAACATCTCAAGGGCATTCAGAATTTCCTTAATTTTCATATTCTGCGAAAAATATTCGCCGCAAAGATAATAAAAACCTGTGAGATGGAAAAGTTTTCAATGAAAAACACAGGGTGAATGCACTTGAGAAGCTGTTTTGAATTTCTCCAAAAAGTTTTTCTTGGCTTGATGTATCCGTTTTCGTGTGTGCTTTGGGCGATTTTTTGGCCCTTTTCGCTCCTGTTCTTCGTCAGATAGCCCGCTATCTTCCTCATCACAGAAGCGAAAATGCCTCAAAAACTCATCCCAAATCATCGCACGATAAATTCAAAACAGCTTCTGGATTTTGCGGGAATATTGCAGGTTCCCGGAAAGTATGTTTTTAGGATGCTTTTTTAATACCAAACACGCATGAAGAAACAGTAGAGGACAAGCCAGCAGTTTGCGTTGCAAACACGATTACTAATCGTGCGGCACGACGATTAGTAATCGTCACGTTGTACGATTAGTAATCGTATCGGATGTGCAGTTATATTACCGGCACGAAGCAGCAATCATCCCTAAGGTTATACGATGGATACTTGTTCGAATGTTTCTACGTGTCATTGGATAAAAACATAACGCCTCTGCCTGGAAAACAAGCAAAGGCGTTATGCGATTCTGCTTAAAAGATGAGATGTAATTTATTGGAAGAATACATCGTCTAAGCGGCTGGTGTTTTCTTCTTCTATTTCCGTCAGTTTGTCCTTGCAAGGGTCGAAGTCGCCAGGAATATCGAATTGTTCTTCTTCAGAGTACCCCAATGATTTATCGGCGTAAACCTTCTGCATATAGAGTCCCCATACAGGCAAAGCCATAGAAGCTCCCTGCCCGTCACGCATCGTGTCGAAGTGGATATCACGTTCTTCACCACCTACCCAACAGCCAGACACCAATGAGGGAGTGAAGCCCATAAACCATCCGTCTGAATTACGGTTAGTGGTTCCTGTCTTGCCTCCCATATCGGCTTTAATGCCATACAAACGGCGCACACGCCCACCCGTACCCTCATTGATAACGGCACGGAGCATTACCAACATCTTATAAGCGCTCGATTCGCTAATCACTTCATCCACTTGCGGAGAAAAAGTCGCTATGACATTTCCTTCATTATCTTCAATGCGTGAAACAAAAAGAGGCGCTGTACGAATGCCGCGGTTGGCAAATGCCGTATAAGCACTGACCATTTCTCCTACCGATATTTCGCACGGTCCTAAGCAGAGAGATACCGTAGGCTGGATGTCTTTATTCAGCACTCCAAACGAGTGGATTAAGCGAGCAAGCGCATAGGGGCTTAATTTGCTCATCAGATACGCTGAAATCCAGTTGTTTGAATTGGCCAATCCCCACTTTAAGGTAACGATTTCACCGTAATGCGATTTAGACGAGTTACGTGGTGACCATGCTTTCCCGTTTTCATCAAAAAGAGTTTGTTCTACATTGCGCACCCGGTCGCAAGGTGAAAAGCCGTTTTCCATTGCCAGTGCGTAAAGATAAGGTTTAATGGTAGAACCAACCTGCCGGCGGCCTACCATTGCCATGTCATACTGGAAATAATTATAGTTCGGGCCTCCTACGTAGGCTTTCACATATCCCGTTACCGGATCCATTGACATAAAGCCGGCACGCAGGAAATATTTATAATATCGGATAGAGTCCATCGGGGTCATGATGGTATCTTTCTCTCCTTCGTAAGAGAAAACCGACATTTCATGCTTCGTGTTGAATGCTTTACGGATTTCCGCTTCAGTACATCCGGCGGCTTTCATCTGACGATAGCGGTCGGTTTGGCGCATAGAGCGGTCCATGATGGCATCCACTTCCTCTTGCGTCAGTTGGTTGGTGTAAGGAGCGGTCTTGCGTCCAAGTTTTTCTTTAAAGAACCGTGGCTGAAGATATTTTGCGACATGCTCGTATACAGCTTCTTCGGCATACTGCTGCATTCGCGAATTGATTGTTGTATAAATTTTAAGCCCATCGTTATAGATATTATAATTAGAGCCGTCCTTTTTCTTGTTTTTCGCGCACCAGCCATAAAGCGGATTGGTTTCCCACGCCAACGAATCCTCGTAATATTGCTGCATCTGCCAACCGCGGTATTTGCTGCGTACAGGTTTTTTTGCCGTCATGATACGACGTAAATATTCGCGGAAATAGGTAGCAAGCCCGTCTTTATGATCTACAGGCTGGAATTTCAGCTTGAGTGGAAGTGCCTGAAGTGAGTCACATTCTGCCTGGGTGATATATCCGGCTTTACGCATTTGGTCGAGCACGGTGTTACGGCGTCCACGCGAACGCTCATTGAAACGGCGCGGATTATATAGCGATGGATTCTTACACATTCCTATCAGTGTGGCCGCTTCTTCGATAGAAAGCTCTTTCGGGTCTTTCGAAAAATAAGTTTTTGCAGCTGTTTTGATACCGACAGCATTATTCAGGAAGTCGAATTTATTGAGGTACATCGTCAAGATTTCCTCTTTAGTGTAATAGCGTTCCAGCTTGACGGCTATCACCCACTCTATCGGTTTTTGAAGCAAACGTTCCATTACATTATCGGCTGTGGGCGAATAGAATTGTTTGGCTAATTGCTGGGTTATGGTACTTCCACCTCCTGCATGCTTTTGCATCAGGATGCCACGTTTTACCACTGCGCGTAAAAAGGCACGGAAATCAATGCCCGAATGTTCGCTAAACCGCACATCTTCGGTCGCGATCAATGCATTTATCAAGTTGGGCGACAAGTCGTTATAGCCTACATATACCCTGTTTTCCTTGCTATACGACCACGTGCCCAGCAGCACTCCATCATCAGAAATAATCTGAGTAGCGAATTTCAAGTTCGGGTTCTCCAATTCTTCTACCGGAGGAACATAACCTATCCATCCTTTAGCGATAGCCGTAAAGATTGTAGCTACCGTCAAAATGCCTAAAAACACCAAAACCCATAATGTGTATATGAATTTCTTCTTCATAGCTCTTTATACCTTATATTAATATATACAGAAAAGTCAGCGCAAAGATACGGGAAATATTGTGATATCCGTACAAAAGTCCCAGTATTCCTGTATGTCAGTGTCTGATATTCTTTTTTAATGTGCAAAAGTATAAAAAATGCGGGAATAAAAGCGGTTCATTCTATTTTTTTGTCTATCTTTGAACTCCGGTATTTATAATGAACCATCATAAAAGCCGAAAATATGGAAAATAGAAGTTTAGTCACTATTGCCAACCACTCGAAAGAACGCATTCTTTACTTGCTGGAAATGGCGCAAGAGTTTGAAAAACAACCGAACCGTCACTTGCTGGACCAGAAAATCGTAGCAACCCTTTTCTTTGAACCTTCCACCCGTACCCGTCTGAGCTTTGAAACGGCAGCCAATCGGCTGGGAGCAAAAGTTATCGGGTTTACCGACCCCAAAGTAACCAGTTCATCCAAAGGAGAAACGTTGAAAGATACCATCATGATGGTAAGCAATTATGCCGACATCATCGTCATGCGCCATTATTTGGAAGGTGCCGCACGTTATGCCAGCGAAATAGCGCCGGTACCTATTGTCAATGCAGGCGATGGAGCCAACCAGCATCCTTCTCAAACCATGCTCGACCTCTATTCCATTTATAAGACACAGGGTACATTGGAGAACCTGAACATTTACCTGGTTGGCGATTTAAAATACGGACGCACGGTACATTCGCTCTTGATGGCCATGCGGCATTTTAATCCGACATTTCATTTTATTTCGCCCAACGAG
>ULRH01004700.1_pt1 | contig 19202 bp, 18 predicted proteins | sample 1955271 | NCBI WGS metagenome assembly ULRH01 (sample SAMEA4835677, study PRJEB28245) | human gut metagenome | biome: gut microbiome; material: fecal sample | place: Denmark | collected 2008 | reverse complement strand
GCAGGGGCGAATTATTATCGCCCCAATAGGGATTTGTAAATTGAGCGTTTATCCATAAAGATTGCTTTTCGATATCAATGTCGTTTGGCAAAGTAATGTAATAGGACATAGGCCGGACGAAAACGGTATCCCGCTTCAGGAATCCAAGTACATCCTCAACAACAATGCTCTTGCTCAGATCAAAGTTCAGTGTGACTTCATTCACATATCCGATCCAGTAAAGGGTGCCATCCTGATAGACCGCAACGACTGTAACCGATTCGGTGAAGCTGTTGTAAAAGGGGTTAGCTGTATTCGACACGCCTTGCGGCCCCAGAAGGAGTTTCGGCACAGTAAAGGTAAGACTGCCGATCTCATTTTTTGCCTGTGTCAGTTCCGGATCGTTGATATACTCCGGGTGGTCCATGGACCAAATAAGGTCTTTGCTGGTCCATTTCCATTTTGCATGGCCGGAGCACCGTCCCGCATACACCTGATACGCCATTTTGAACATTCTCCTTTCTCACAGGAATTGTGGGTTGCCAATGGTCACGGTCACGGTCGAAGCTGACTTTGCGGTGACCTTCAGCTCCCAGTAGGTATAACCCAGGTCATATTCCACCCCGATGGTCTCACTGACGGGCAGAAAAATGTTTGAGCCCAGTGTCCATGTTTTGGTCTCTGAACGAATGTCCGGGTTTTTCTTCGTGGCATAGCTGTCGTATCTTCGCGATTTCAGAAACGTCACTTCCACGCTAGAACCGCTTCCCGTGCTCACGGTGATCGGATAGCGCACATCGCTGGGCGGCAGTTGCAGGGTCAGTACCTCTCCTGCGGCCAAGGAGCGATTCTTCAATTCTGCCTGTCGATACCATGCGATATCCCGTTCAAAACAAAAATCATCCCATTTCCACAGGTCATTCCAGTGAACGGTGGCATACGGATACAGGCTGTAGTTTAGCGTCAGCACCGTATGGCCGTTCTTCCACTGGATTTTTTCATCTACCCAGACACGCCCAGTGTAGGTAAAGTTCGGGTCGTCCTCCAGAACAACTGTCTGGAACCGCCCGGCATTCAATCCGAGCCATTGCGCAATTTGTTCTGCCGCGTAATGGCCCGATGTTCTTACAACGACCCCATAATTCGTTTCGTTATGGCTTTGCCAGCTCTCATTTTCCACATAGAAATCCCAGCTCCCCTCCCGGTTCTCAAAAACAGGATTTCCCGTCAGACTGTGGGAAAGGTCTACCGTTCCGCATCGTCCTGCCACTGTCACAAGGATCATCCGCTCTGTCGGTGGAGCCACCACAGGCATTGTGCAGGGGATCAGATGCCAGTCTTTCCATGTGTTTTTTATGCCGTTAATCGTGATAGAATGGTCCATCTTTTACACCTAATCGTAATATTCTTCCTGGTCACAATATGGGAATCCTGGCTGGATATCGTAAGAAACTGTCACCGTCGTTCTTCCGGAATTATCCGGTTTCACCTTGCTGCACCACATCCGGATGGCGTGCGGAGCCTTGGTGAGTCCAACGGAACTGTTTCCAAAACCACCCTCTTCTCCCGGGATATACAGCGTGGTTCCACGTCGTCCCTGCAAGAAGTGGAGTATTTTATGGTATTGTCCGAAGAAGCACCATGGATGGTCGTGGTTTTCATCCGTTCTACTGTCGTTCCCAGAATAGTGCACAGAGTGCGCATACAGGTCATGGTCCCACAAACTATGATTTATTCCATTCGGCAGATAATAAAAATCGAGAGACCCTGTGCGGGCCTCCCAATTCTTATGCGTGTTTGTCGCATCCAGAAATACTGGCTGGATCAGACTGCCATGGACCCCAGGCAGGGTCACAGTCGTCACTTTCTCCTGTGCCTTTGAAATATAAGGCTGCTCCGTCGGCATGAAACCGTAGTCTTGAAAAGAAAAGCTTTCGCTTCCCCAATCCGGAATACTGGATTTATACGAGGGACTGACAGGAACGATCTGGCGCTGAACCTTAATGTCTCCCGTCTCCGGGTAAATGTAGCCTCCTGCCATCTCTTACCTCCTGCTGGCGATCTTCCCCAGCCCCTCGTCCACATCATTGATGATCTCACCCACCAGTTTCCGGCCGTTCATCTGGACCTTCATGTTGGCCACGGCCCGGGCAATGCTGTCGATGTGCTCGCCCAGTGCCTCCACGCTCGAAACGATGTCGGCGTTGGGGTTTGCCTTCGGGTCAGCCTTGTTGTCCTCTTCCTGCTGAGCCTTGGTCACCTCGGCTCTGCGCACCACGTTGGCGGCAAGGCCTGCGGTGCGCTCTGCGTTCAGGGCGACCGTGCCGTTCTGGAACAGGGTGTCGTTCAGCCAGTCCACTCCATTTTGAACGTCGCTCATGTCCACTACGGGCTGGATACTGGGTTCATACTCGAAGTCGTCGCTGGCAATGTCGCCCACTCGCTGGGCCAGATCCATCATGGTGGAAAGGGCCGTGTCGCTTACGTCCTGTACGCCCTGCACCACGGAGCCGGTCTCGTCGGTGATGCCCTGCGCCAAACCAAGGCTCAGGTATTCGCCAATGCCAGCCATCACGCGGCTGGGGGAATGGATGCCAAAGAAGTCGCAGAATCCGTCCACGATGCTGCTGCCGAAGTCGCAGATGGCGTTCCACACCGTACCCGCTGCGCCGGTAATGCCCTGCCACAGGCCGGAGATCAGGTTTCCGCCAACCTCCACCAGGCCCTTGAAGCCGTTGCTGATCCAGTCCCACAGGTTCGAGAAGGCATTCCCCAGCCAGTCAAAGAACCCGCTGAAGAAATCACTCACCTTGTCCCAGTTGGCGATCAGCAGTCCGCCGCCCACAATGGCCGCGCCGATGAGCCAGCCTTCGGGGCCAATGGAGCCCAGCACGCTCATCAGAGTGCCGCCCAGTTCGCCCAGACCGCCCAGTAAGCCGCCGGAGCCGGTGATCATCTCGCCGATGCTGCCAAGGCCGCCCAGTGCTTCTCCCAGCAGTCCCGTGCCGCCCGTGGCAGAGCCCAGCAGGCCGCTCATGTTGCCCAGGATGCTGCCAAGGTTCTCGGTCACGCCGGTCACCTTGACCACCTGTCCCATCACCTTCAGGGTACCGCCGCCCTGGGCCAGAGCGCTGAAAGCTTTGGGTAACCCCAACAGAGCGTTCATGCCCTTGCTCATCAACAGGCGACCGAACTCCGTGCCCATAAAGTCCAGCACGGTGGTAATGCCGCCGGTCACTGCCCCGCCCCAGTCACCGCTCACAAGGGCGGTAATGGTGCCAATAAGGTCGGTGATCACGTTGGTCACGCCGTCCTGGGTGGCCACGCCAAAGGCTCTGCTGAGCTTCGCGGCCATTTCCGGGGCGCTCTTCTGCACCTGTGCCCAGACGCTGTTGAAGCCCTCCTGAATGGGCCGCCAGTTCTTCGAGATGGAGTAGCCCAGCTGCATCATCATCCGCTTGCCGGAATCGTCCATCTCAAAGGCATCCGCCAGATTCTCCGCAAACCCCACGAAATCGTACTGCTCGCTCTGCAGGTCGGCCAGTGCGTCCAGGGCAGTCTCGCTGTTCTTGCCAAACTTCTTCACAGCCTCGTCGTACTTCAGCTGCTTGTTCGTTACCTTCTTCAGGCTGTAGCTCATGCTGTCCAGTGCCGTGCCCACGCCAACGATGGCGGTCATGGTCCCCTGGGTGGCGGCTTTCCGTGCCTGGGCGCTGTCGGCTCCGTATTGTTCCACCGCAGCCTTGTAAGCATCCTCCCGGCCCGCAAGGTTACCGTCGCCGTAGAGCTTCGCCAGCATGTTCTGCCGGTTGGTCACCAGCTTCTCCTGCTTTTCCAGGTAGGAGACCTTGCTGTCGTAGGCATCCAGCTGGGCCTGATTCAGCTCGTTGATGAGCTTCTGCTGTTCGGTCTGTGCCTCCAGATACTGCTGGTATGCCGCCTGGGTCTTCTGGCTTGCCTCACCGAACTCGTTTTTGATGGCGATGTAGTCCTTCTCGGCGGCCAGCAGGATCTCCGCCTGGGTTTTGATCTTCCGGTTGATGTAGTCGATCTTCTTGTTGGACTTCTCGGTCACCTCGGCGCTGTCCTCGTACAGGGCGCTCCAAAGCTCATATTCGTCCTCAGCAGTCTTGGCATCGGTCTCGTACCGCTCCTGAATGACCTTCAGGATGCTGTCCTGCTTGCTTCTCTGAAGCTCCGCAAGGGTCTTCTGTTCGCTCAGCAGGGTGCCGTAAGCGTCCTTGGTCTTGCTGTTGTTCGCGCCCACCTTGGCCAGCAGGGTGTCGTACTGCTCTTTCGCAATGCCCACCCGTTTGGTCTGAAGCTCGATCTCCCTTGTCAGGCTCTCGGTCTTTTTGGTGATGAGCTCTTCCACCGTGGCCGTGTCGCCGCCCGTCACTTCCCAGAGCGCGTACTCGTTGGAAGCGTTGGTCATGTCAGCCTTGTTAGCTTTCAGCTGGTCAGAGTAGGCACTCGCCAGCGTGTCCGCCAGCGATTTGCCGGATTTGGAAGCTTTGGATTTCGTGGAACTGGTCGGGGTGACTGCGTCGGCCACAGCGTCCTGTGCTTTCTGCCACCAGTTACCGAGGATGCCATACGGATCGTTCAGTGCCTTCTGGGCATCCGCGTTTCCCTGCTTGGCATTTGCAATTTCGGATTTTGTTGCGTTCCGGCTGCTGCCCGCTTTTTTCAGGCCGGTTTTGCCGGGGATGACAATTGCATCATCCATTGCATCGCTGAACTCATCCATCGCGGTAGACAATCCATTTTGATAAATTAGATTGCCAGGGTGCAGGGTGCTCAGCTTGAACGCATTGTAGAGCTCAGGCATCTTCTTCTGGATCGCAAGGGTCGTCTCGTCGATAGCCTGGAGGAAGCCGTTCTTCATCACCAACGCGCCAGAATAGCTTGCCTGCCGGAGTTCTTCCTGTTTTTGCTTGTCACCGATACCCAATAGTGCGCCCTCGAGAATGTTCTCGCTGTCGCTTGCTGCCAGGTCACTGGGCGAATGGATGCCCCAGAATGTCGTAAATACGCTTCGGATGGAAGAAGCCACGTTCAGCATGTTCGCCTTGGCCTGTGCCAGTGCACTCGGGTCGGCAATGCCTTCCGCCAGTCCCACGGTCACATACCGGCCAAGTTCTGCCATCACCCGGGAGGGAGAATGAGAATCGAAAGTCGTTTTGCTGGTCTCAATGACCGCGTTCGCAACTTCTTCTGAAGCATCTGCGGCTTCCTTCTTACCGTCAAGCTGGCCTTCTTTCATGCCCTCGCTTGCATTTTTACCGATGCCTGCAAATGCCTGATAGATGCCCGCCATCATGGAATCGCCGTTTTTCAGCTCATCCAGAATATCCGCAAAAGGCAGCACGAATGTCTGGGCCGAAACGCCCTTATCCTGCCCGCCCCAGTTTTTCGGGTCGAGCGGGTTGTGGCTCCCAGCCCAGGTCGTGAATTTCGTCCAGAGGTCGTTCAGTGCTGGCTCGATTTTCTCCCAGATATACTCTGTCAGGCTCACCACCGTATCGATCACAGTTGCGCCCAAAACATACAGCGCCTGTCCGATCGAGGGGGCCGCCAGAATGATCGCGTCGCAGATAGCCTTGATGATTTTGGCGATTGAAGTCACCAGACTGCTTGCCACCTCGGCCAGACCCTGGAAAACACCGGCGATAAATTCGACCAGCGTCCATGCTAGTGCCTTGATGCCGTTCAAAAATACCTGGAAATTCAGGCCGTTCAGCAAACTTAGGCTGGATGCCAGATTCTGTACAAAGTTTGCGGCAGAGCTCAATGCCAACAGTGCACCAAGGCTCAGGGCCAGTGCACTTAGCGAGAGGCTTAATGCCACAATGACCGGCGTTACAGGCGAAAGTATGACTGCCGCGCCACCCAGCACCACAAAAGCACCCACAATGGTCAGCAGTCCTTTACCAATTGCTTCCCAGCTCAGATTTCCAAGCCCCTGGAATGCCGGAACCAGAAGATTCACTGCCGCAGCCATCATGGTCAGGCTGATTGCACTGCCAATCCCCCCTTTCAGGCGGTTCATAGCAGCAACAAAAATAACCAATGCGCCACCGATCGATGCCAGGCCACGAACGACTGCTTCGTTATCCATCTCACCGAACTTCGCAACTGCATCCTGAAGGATCTCCATGGATGTTGCCATCAGAACAAAGCCGGTTCCCTTTCCGATGCCGAATTTTACACCGTTCATGGTTTTAGCAGCGACAACAAGTCCAGCACAAAGGGCCCCTACACCTCCAAGCCCTCTTGTAAGTGCACTTAAATTAAGCCCACTCAATGCTTTCACACTGGAAGCAAGGATTCGGATGCTCACCGCAAAGGCCATCATCCCGGCAGTGCCTTTCGTAAAGCGCCCGCCATCCTTCGAGAGAACTGCCGCAACGGCGGCCAACTCGAGCATAACACCACCAAGGGCGGCCACACTTCCTAGCAGCTTATCAGAGTCAATGGTCGAAATGACTTTCAACGCACCCGAAAGGACCAGAACGGCTGCCGAAACTGCCACCATTCCACCGGCGAGAACACTCAGCTTCAGGCTCTTCACGTTCTTCGTCAGCTGGGTCATCACTGCCATCACACCCAGCAGTTCACCGAACGTAACAGTCAGTGCACCGATCGCAGCACCAAGCCGGTCTGCTTTCACCATGGAGAGAACCGCCAAAGAACCAGCCATCAGGGCCACTGCTTTGGCGATCGTCATCAAAGTGTCCGCCTTCTTGGCCGATTTCCACGCATCGACTGCCTCGCCCAGAGATTCGATGGATTCTTTGATTTCGCCTACTATGCCTTTTGCGCTGGAGCCAATGGATTTAATGCTCTCAAGGAATCCCTTAATGGAGACCAACATACTGGCCCCCATGCCGCCAAGAATAAACTGGTTCAGCTTCTCGGGATCAAACTCGTTGAACGCATCCTTCGCACCTTCGGCGAACTGAGTAAAGATCTTGTCCGCAGCGGAGCCAAACGAATAAAGCACCGGGGCAGCAGCATTTACAAAATCGGTCACCCAGGTGCCAATCGTCTCCAACGGATGAAGCCCCTTCGTGATTTCGGAAGAAAACTCTCCGGCAGCCGATGCCGCATCCAACAGAATATCTGCCAGAGGCTTTGTCAGGTTCAGCACACGTACCATGCCGGAAATAATGCCTTCCAGAATATCTTTTCCGACCCGCAGGGCAGAGAACACACCCTCTGCGGTGGTCTTGATCTTCTTGGCCGTATCATCACTGATGATGAGTTTTTTGGTGATGCTATCCAGCCACTGGGCAAAGCTCTTGATCTCCTCCCCTGTTTTAGAGGGAAAAATCTCCTGAAATGCCTCACGGATGGGTTTTGCAATGGCAGTTGCCGCATCCATCAGATTCCACAGGCTCTGCATCAGATGCTCTCGGCCGGAAAGTTCCCGGATCTGTTTCGAGTAAGCCTCCAGGTCAAGCGTTCCATTTTGAACTTTCTTGTTCAGCTCTTCAAAGGCCTGAGCATTCTTCTCAACTTCTTCCCGATTCGTGCCTCGCTTTTCCAGTTCAGCATCGCTCAGGGTCAGCATTTTCTCAGCACTTGACTGCGCTTCGCCCAGTCCCTTTTTCAGGAGCTCTGCGCTGATGCCGCCCTGTTTGATCGCTTCACCAAAACTGCCTGCATCCTCGATCTGCTTTTCGGTAATGGCTCCGCTTGCAAGGGCCACCTGCTGCATGGCATAAGCGTAAGCGTCCGCCTGATCGCCCAGTTCATTTTCCAGAAGCTGGTTCCACCCGCTGCCCAGTCCACCCTTCAGCCGCTCGTTCAGCGAATCAATCGTCGGTACAAAAATATTATACAGTCGGTTGGAAAGCTCTGTCCAAGTGTCGGTGGCCTCTTCCTTGTTGCCGAAGATGGTCTCAAACACCGCCATCCACTTGGAGCTCACGGCATCTTTCGTGGAATCAATGGCTTCCGCAAAGCTCTTGGCCTGCTGGGCTGCAAGGGCGCTTCGTTCTGCAAGTTCCCCGTACTGGCCGCTCAGCTTCTCAAGAGCCTCGGAGCTGGTCATGCCCTTGTTCTTCTGGGTCATCTCGTAAGCAGCTTCCATCATGGAGGCGTACTTTTCAAAGGTCTTTTCCATGACCTTCGTGTTGGCCCATTTCTTGCTCAGGGTGCTCTCAAAGGTGGCAATGGTCACTTCGCCCTGCTTCAGGGTGCCCAGCTCCACCGCCGTGTCAATGAGCTCCTGTTTCAGGGCCTTGGTGGCGGTACCCATCAGGTTCAGGCTCTTCCAGTCCTGAAGCTGTAAATATCCGGCACTATAACTCTGGGTGATGTTCCGGATAGTACTCTGGAATGCCAGGCCGCTCTTACCCGCATCGGCAGTAGCGTTGGCGATACCCATGATCATCGGGATCATCTTCTCAATGTCACCGCCCGAGGCCGTCATCTGGGAAAGGGCGCTCGTCATCTCGTTAAAGCTGAAGCTGGTCTCGTCCGAGTACCACATCAGCTTGTTCAGGTAGCCGTTGACGGTATCGATGCTCTTGCCGGTGGCGTTCATAATCGTCTGGACGTTGCCGGTTTTCTCGGTGTACTTGTTCCAGCCGCTCATCACCTGATCGACGGAAAGGCTCTTCACCAGCTTTTCGCCCGCGTCCACGAATTTGTTGGTAATGTTCACCAGCGCCGTGGTGGCCACGATGTTCAGGCTCGAGAACTTGGATTCCAGCCGGTCAAGGCTCGTCTGCATGGTGGCAAAGTCCACGTTCTTCGCGGCTGCGTCCAGCTTCTCAAAGCCCTTTTCCGCTCCCTTGAACTGGAGCTTCTCCATCAGCCGGTCGATGGTCGAGATGGTCTGTTTGGTATTTTTCTCAAAATTTGCGTTGTCAAACCGCATTTCAACAACGCGGCTGTCTACTTCCTGGCTCATTCTGTCCTCACCTCGCCCCATGCCCGTGCTGCGATCCGCTCAAAAATGGGCCGTATCGCAGGGTTGATATAATCCACGCCCTCTACATATCCTCCGTTTCGTGTGCCGTGTCCGTATTGCAGGATCACCGCAATGGGCACACCGTCCACGATGTTGGAGTTTCTCCATGTAATGGCGATGCTCTCTTTTCCCTTGGTCACCGTGTAGCTCCAGCTTGCCGCCGTCTTTCCCGTGTCCTTCGGGGTCGCCTTTGCAAGAGCCTCCACGCCCTCCTGTCCGTATCGGTCAAGCAGCTCATCCAGGCTCAGGTTCGAGCATCGCTTCAAAAATTTCCGGCTCTTCTTCCAGTCGCCCTTCTGGCGAAAGACAATTACTTTTGGCATCTTACCCTCTCGTCTTCAGCCGGGCCTTTCTCTGCTCGTTCAGCATCCGCTGCTGGGCCATCCGGTCGCCCTTGCTCATCTTCTTCGCCGGTGCCTGGCTCTCCTGGCATACCCGGATCAGGGTAAGGAGCCGGTTCAGATGCCACTTTTCGCACTCCTTCGGGATGCCGTATGTGAACATCTGGCAATAAAGAATCTCGGCCGTTGTCTCCGTTCCATTTCTCCTGGGCGGGCGTTTCGGTCGAGGTTTCGTTTTATTTTTTATTTCGTTCGGTCTTGGCTCCCCGGCAAACCATGTTGCGGTCATCGGGGCTTCCATATATGTGTTAATGGCTTTATACTGTTCTTTCGTCAGCCTGGCGTATACTTCAGGGTCTACCCCTTTCGTGATCGTCATGCAGCGGATGTAGTCCAGCCACTGCTCCACGGTCAGCTTGTCCAGATTGCTCAGGAACGGTATATTCCAGTTGCTTTCCCAATGAGCCAGGGAGAGCAGTGAGTGCTCCAGTTTCAGCGTTACCGGTTCCGAATAGACAAATTCCTCTGTCTTTGCGTTCCAGCTCTGCTTTGCCGGAATGTTTAACGTCAGCACCCGCTCCACCTCCCTGGGGTGTTTTCATTGAGGCGCTCTTTTCAGAGTGCTCTCCATTTTGAATGTTCGGTCAGTTGTGAGGGCAGACTTACTGCTCGTCGGTGCCCTTCTTCGGGCCTTCCAGCACCATCAGGCCGGGCTGGGGGTTCTGCTTGTCGGCCTTCTTGGCCTCTTCCTTCATATCCTCGGGCAGGATCGCCTCGAAGAATGCGGCGGCCTCCTCTGCATTGGATGCCAGCTTGTAGTACAGGTCGCTGTATGCCTGGGTGGCCATGAAATCAGCCAGAACAGCCTCGTTCTTGACGAACTTGCGGCCGTCCGGGCTCAACACACCGTAGCTCTTGCACAGGATCTGCTTGAACAGCTTGGCAAGCTCCAGCTGGCTCTGGGCAGCGGTGATGCGGTTGATCATCTGCACAAAGCCGCCCTCGGTGTTCAGCTCCATCTCCATGATCTCGGCGCGGGTCAGATTGAAGTAGTAGTCCTCAGTCCGCTCGGTACCGCCAAAGTCCACGGTCGTCATCGTCTTTTTCAGCATTTTTCTTCTCCTTTATTTCAAACAGAGGTTTAAGCAGCCTCGCTCTCGGTGATCAGCTTGATCAGATCATCCGGGGTGAGCAGGGTTGCCTCAGCGGACTCGGTGCCCCACAGCTTGTCCTGAATGGCCTTCACAGTAGCAGGCTTCAGCTTGGAGCAGTCGATTTCCATGTGGCTGGTGGGGCGGTGACCGGTCACGTTCACGGGGGAGGTAGTGCACTCCCAGCTGAAGGTGATCGCATCGGGGTTATTGTTGATGGCGGCATAGCTCTTCTCGCTGGGAGAGGCAGTGCTGTTCCATGCAACGTGGATCTTCTGACCCACTTCGTCGGAAACGTCGTTGCCCATGGTGGTCACCCAGCTGAAGCCAAAACCCTTGCGCTTCTGCTGGCCAATGTTCACGCCCTTGGCCACCTCTGCGGAACCATCACAGGGAGCCCACTCGTCCGGGTAGGTGTATGCCTCGATGGTGTAGCCGTACTCCTCGGCACTGCGCAGAGAAGCATACTTGATGTCGTCGGCGTAGAGCTTGGTCTCCTCAGCGCCGGAGGGGCTCTCGGTCACAGCGGTCAGGCCATTCCAGGCCACGCCGTTCTCATAGTTGCCGTCGTTTGCCATGGGGTACAGGACACCCATCTTGGTGCCCATCTCGTAAAACTTTTCGCCAACGGCATCCCAAATCAGTCTTGCCATAAACTTCCTCCTTCTTAAGTGTAGATCGTAAATACGGTGTGGTATAATCCATCCGAAACAAAAGAGCGGTCGTAGGTGCATTTTGGTAACGCACTTACGGCCGCTTTGATTTTGCTGTCCGGATCTCTGTCCATCACGGTCACCGTGTAGAACGGATGCTGAATGTAGACCCGGTCATTCGCATAGTTGTTTCGGATTCTGCTTTCGCTGTACACGATGCAGGGATATTGGAGCTGGAATCCAGCTTTCGGCTGAAAATAGAGGTGGATCGACGCGGTATTCTCTTTCAGCACTTCGCGTAAGAGTGCGTCAACCTTCAGTCGTGCATCCATTCCAGAGCCCTCCCAGGGTCAGGATCAGGCGCGGGTATTGTACCTTCACGCTGGATACCTGCCATTTCTGTCCCATGAACGTCGCATACCGGAGCTTGTAGAGATGATCTCGTGCAAACGGGTCGGCTACAATGCTCAGTTGGTTTCCCACCGTGATGTCAGGGTTCACCTTGTCCCCCAGCTGCATCTGCCGTCCAAATTCCAGTACATCGCCAAAATATTGGCGTTCGGTCATCTTTTCGGTAAATACACTGGGGGCAGTCTCTTCTACCTCATCGGCAAAGCCAAGCTTTCCGCTGTATTTCATCTCTTCTCACTCCATTTTGATTAGTTATAACTAACTAAAAGGGCTGAAAACTCAGTCCTCAGCCTTTGCCGTCCAGGTTGCCGCAGCGATGCCGTCGTAGGTGATAAAGCCAGTGGCGGTCATTGCCACAGCCTGGAGCACGTTGGTGCCGTCGTCAATCATCAGGCGGCCCAGCTTGAATGCCTTCTCGGCATCTGCCTTCTTCACCTCGGTGGTGTGGGCGGCATCCTCGTACAGCTTGTTGTCGGAATGGCCATAGGCAATGTAGTTTGCCACATGCAGGTCATAGCCGGTCTCGTAATAGGGTTTCAGCATAGGTTTCTCTCCTTTCCCACAACGGGTTAAGCGGCCCACTCAACGGCCATGGCGCTGAACGGGGTGGTCAGAGCGCCGGAGCAGCGGGTCTCGATCAGGTACTTCTGGGCGTTGAAGTCGATGTCGAAGTCGTCGAACATGGAAACAGCGCCGCCCTTGTCTGCACCCACGGTGTAGTCGGCCAGGTTCACGATCAGGCAGACCAGGTCACCACCCTTGGCACCCTTGCGGCCCTCCATCTCGGGGATGGTCACAATGTTCTTCACACGCAGCTTGCGGGCCAGAGCAGCCTCGTCAGCATACAGCGGGTGACCGATGCCGTCCTCCAGCAGGAGCATCTCGGTCAGAGCGTCCTCGGTGGTGAACAGGGTGGGGGTGCCGGAGCCGCGGTACTCCTTGCGGCTGCGCAGGATCTGCTTGATCAGGGCCTTGTACTTGTCCTCCACGGTGGTCAGGCCGGTGGTCTTGCACTGGACCTTGATGGTAAACAGGTCGCTGTCGTTGAACACAGGACGGATGCAGTTCTCGTCGATCTTGTCCTCAGAGGCAGCCAGACGGCCGTCGCCCAGCAGGTAAGCCAGAGCCAGCTCACGGTTCAGCTTCAGGCGCATCTCCTGCTTCAGCCATGCCACAACGTCAAAGCTGGTAATGTCGATCACGTCGTCGCGGTCCAGCTTCTGCTTCTTGTACACGGTGGTGGGGCTGGTGGAGCGGCGCAGCAGGCCAAAGACCTCTTCCTTCTTGAAGTTGCCCTTGAAGTAACCCTTGGCGCTGGCATCCTCCTCGGTCAGGTCAGCAAACATGCTCTTGAACCGGCTGAAGGGAATGTGGTGCACAGCGCCCATGACCACGCTCACCCAGTCGTCGGGCTTGTCGATGATGCGGGGCGTGGTGTCCAGCAGGTGATCCTCAGGGAACAGCCAGTCGATGTTGTCGATGCTGTGGGCCAGCTCGTCACTGTCCATGCCGGCATCCTCAAAGGCAGCCTTCATGGTGCCGTGGCTCTTTGCGGTCTTGACCACGTTGTTGATCTCTTCGATGCTGTGCTTCAGCACGGTTGCGTTGGTATCCTTGTCGAAAACATTCTGCTTCACGGTATCGTCCTCCTCACCGTCATCGTCCTTTTTACTGGGCATAACAGAGCCAATGATCGCGTATACGACATTTTTCTGCTTCTCCGTCAGAGTGTTGAACACATCCTCAACGGTCTCTTCTTTGTTCATGTTCTTTTCGTCCGCCATTTTGGCTTCCTCCTGTGTTGCTTCATCGTCGGTCACGGCATCGCCGCTGTCCGCACTGTGTGTAAGGTCTTCCAGCGGGTTGCCCTCGGGGTCCATGCCATGGGTCAGGCTCAGGCCGTCCTCGTTATAGATAAAGGCCTCGCCGCCCTCGTAGTCCTCATCGGCGCTGTGCTTTACCACCTCGTCGATCAGGGCACCCGGGTTGCATCCGGCCAGCACCAGGCTCACTTCCCGGATAAAGCCGTGCTTCACGGTGCTGCCCACCTTCTTCAGGCCGTTGGCAAAAATGGAAAAGGCGCTCAGGTCGCCGCTCTCCACGCACTGTCTTGCGGTCTTGCCGGTGTCGGTGTCGTTGAATTTGGCATAGCAGTACACGCCGCCGGGCCGGTTCTCCAGCAGGCAGTGGCCAATCACGTTGTCCACGTTGGAGTGGTCGTGGTTGTACACCATGGGCACAACCTTGCCGCTGCACTCCTTAAAGGCATCCTGCGCGATCACCAGCCCGTCATAGCACCGGACGTTCGCTTTCGTCGCCCAGCCGCTGCAATCGTAGTCAAAATTAACCATTTTGATTTGCAATACTCCTCTCTACGGCATCCCGCCCTGCCGTGATTGTTTTGTTCTGCGCCGCAATTTCCTCACTGCTCTGGCTGATGTTTGCATTCCGCAGTTCATCTGCCTTAGGATCCTTGCTGGGTTTCATGCCAATGGCCTGCCGGAACTCGTTGGAGGTCATGATCTCGTTGCGGGTAAACTTGTCGGCCATTTCGGCAACGGCGGAAACAGGGGTCAGCTTGAACGGGTCACGGAAGTACATCACGGATTCCCGGTTCGCCCGGTCGTCCTCGGTCAGGAACTTCCGCCGGATCTCGTCCACGGCAGCCGCCACAATGGGTTCGATGGTGCGGTTCTCGTAGTTGGTCATCACAGCATCGGAAGCAGTACCGTTCATGATCTCCGGGGTGATACCCAACTGGCTGTATGCCATGTTGGTCAGGTATTCCACGGTCTTCAGAAGGTTGTTTTCGAGGCTGCGGTTCAGCTGCGTGATATGCTCCGTGCCATCGGTGTAGGCAATGCCGTATTTGGAACCGGCGAGCTGCTGTTCGATCTGTGCCCGCCGTTCTTCGGCCTGTTTCTTCCGGGTCTCGCCCTTCACAACGTAGGGCAGCTGGATGATCAGGTCGAGCTTGCCGCTGCCCACCTGCTCGTCGATCACGTCCATCAGGTTCAGCTTCCGGATCAGGCGCTGCACCGTGCCGTTGGGCTCGTTCATCACGGCATAGAACGGGTTCTCCACCAGGGCCACCTGTGTCTTCGGCAGGATGATCTCCTCTTTCCGTCCGGTCCGGTCGTTGTACACTTCCAGCCGCACGTCGTCCGGGTACCATTCCAGCACCCTTCCCACCCGCATGGATTCGATCCGGGTCTTACCGGTCTTCCCGTCGTAGTCCACGTCAATGGGCACCAGCGCAATGCATCCCTCGTCCAGCATGGAAAGGAACATGTCATATCGCAGTGCCCGGCCCGTCTGGTCCTTGTTGCCGGAAAGGTTCAGGCAAGAATTAAGGCCCGAATCAACGGTTTCGTCGTAGCGTCCGTTTTCATCGAGCCTTACATGATTGATGGTAATTGCCGCAGCATCCATCGCGATACGGGTGTTGATGGCCGTCATGATCGTCCGGTCATTGCTCCGGTTCAGCCTTACCCGGTCGGGGCGGTAGCTGTATCCTTCGCCGCTTCTTCCGGGGGGATCTCGGTTCAAAAACGCATTCCAGGCGTGTCTCAGTCTGGAGCCAAAGGTTTGTGATGCCATTCACTTTCTCCTCTTCATAGCAGTAAGTCCATCCCAGACATCATCTTGATTTTGTTCGGATGATTCTGCTTTGAATCCGTATTTTTCATAAATATGCCGGGCATCCGGACTACTTCCAGGAACTTCTAGTGATAGTGTTTTATAATCATTTTCATCAGCATACTTCACGATATAGCCCATCACGGAATCGGCATACCCTTTTCCTCGTTCAGTTTTCTTTATATCAATCCAGTTAATGTACAAATTATCCCCTTGGTCTTCCAGCCAGGCATTTCCGATTTTTCTGCCATTTTGAATAACATCAAAGTTTCGTTCCGAATCGCCTTGTTTGACCTGTCGTTGGGCTACATATAATTTTTCGCCTGTCTTCTTTGACTTCAGCTCTGTCACATCAGAATATCGTTTCTTCCCTTTTGGTGTAAGGGTGCCATCCTTATTCTGGTAGCGCCGCACGCCCCATTTCATACCAAGGATTCCATGGTGGTAAAGTTCTTCAGATGAGCTCATTAAAAGGTATCCTCCGCATACTTTCTGTTGAGAATATTCTGAACCAGAACAACCGCGGCATGATTCACCCGAAGAGGTTTTCCATTCAGGGTTGTATTTGTTCTTGCGAGGTACCCATTCACGACGGATTCTCCTGCTCTGATTGCCCGTTGTGTAGCCAAAAAGCGTTCCTGTCGTTTTCTCTCATTCTTGTATACAGTCAAAATATCATTCTTTTGAGATGTCTTTTTTCGACTTTTTGTAGATCCGTTGGCTTTAGCTCGACTTTTCGTAGATTTAGCAGCTTTAGCCCGGCTTTTGCGTACGCCCCACTTCATGCCTTTAATGCCGTAATGATAAAGCTCCATGCTTCCATCATTCCATTGCCACATATTTCCTCCTCATGCGCCATGTGCTTTCATCGTTGTAGCCAGTGCTCCACTGACGACCGCATTCTTGAAAGCACCCGATTCAACGATATTCTTACCGATTTTCATCACAGCAGAACCATTGTTGTAAAGGGTCGTAACAGTCCCAAGTGCCGTGGCGGTTGCCCCAGCAATTTTAATCGCTTTTTGGATCTTGCTGGGAGAAGCCGTAAGCCGTTCATACTGCTGCTCTTTTTGCAATCGGTTGATACGCGCATTCAGCTCACTGTCGCTCATTTCATGGACGCTTTTCTTCGTATGAGCGCGTGTATAGTCTTCGTGATCCTGCGCATAGTGCTTCTTTCCCTCGGAAGTAAGCGTGCCATCCTTATTCTGGTAGCGCCGCACGCCCCATTTCATGCCTTTGATACCCCAATGGTAGAGTTCATCGCTATATACCGTCATGTTCCACCTCCTTTGCAAACAAAAAATGCACCAGCCGTTAAGCTGATGCACTATCATGTTTTTCTTTATTTAATTGCAACAATTTCAGGGCCAGTAATCTCTAATTCACCATCAAGAATGATGCTTTCGATTCCTTCAGGCTCATTATCCTCTGGAAAAATATAATCCGTCACCACTCCAGAATATTTCTTTCCATCAGAAGTGATTACCGTCACTCTTTTTCCTTCATAAGCTCTCAGTTTCACGATGTCACATCCTCTCTTACTGGATAAATATGTGTACCCTTATTGGAATAAATAATGAGCGCGTTATGGGTTTCATGTTCAGCGCCATCCAAATCAACATATACGCCAATTGGCTCGTCAGATCGAACACGCTCTTTCTTTACCCATTCACCCTTATTTGAAGAGATCAGCGTTCCTGTTCCATGAAGCCTTAAAATATAGCGCTGTGCTTTATCGGCACTAAAATAGGTGTAGCTTTTGCCTTGCTTATACAAAGGCGAATTACGGTCATGCTCCGATTGCTTGCTTTTCCGAATAGCAAGACTAACTTCACCCTTTTGCACAGCTCTTCGTAATACCGATGAGTTTATTTTAGCACGTTCAGGTTTATCTGTATAGGGTTTATGTCCCAGCTGAGCCGGAGTTCTCCGCACGCCCCATTTCATGCCTTTGATACCATAATGATAAAGCTCATCTGGATTTCTCCAGCGCCAAATACATTCATCCCTTCTCATTTTATTCCTTTACTCAAACGCATCCCGGTTTTTTTTCCACGCCACATAAGCGTCCATCATGGCCGCCACGGCATCGATCTTCTGATCCTGCCGCTGTTTGTAGAGCTTCCGGTTGCCGTTGGTGTCCGCCAGCGTAATGCAGTTGCCCATGGCAAATTGCATCAGCTGCTCGTCAAACAGCAGTTTCCGCTGTTCGCTCAGTTTTTTCAGCTCACCCAGCGGCACGCTTTCGGTCTTTACGCCCTGGATAACTTTCACAACGCCAAAGGTGCTGTTTTCGTCGCCCCAGCGCTTCACGAACTCCTGCGCGTTGTAGGGGTCGTAGCCAAACGCCCGTACGTCGTACTCGTTCTCCATGATAAAGTTGTCCAGGTCATCGTACACCTGCATCATGTCCAGGACCGTGCCGTCAAACACGAACAGGGTCCCTTCCCGCATAAACTCCTCATACTGCTGCCGTCTCGAAGCCGGAAGCTGGCTGAGGGTGTAGGATGTGATGTAGTCCCTCGTCTTGACCCCGAAATATCCGTTGGACAACGGAAACAGGAAGGTGAAGGCGCAGAAGTCGTCGCCCATGGAAAGATCCGCGCCCATGGCACAGGGCATCTGCCAGAAGCTTCTCTTCCTGTGGCACAGGGTCTCCTCGTAGGGAAAGAAATAGGTGTAGCCTTCCATGGGTAGGTTGAAGCGCTTGGCCAGAATATCATTCCGGGCGCTGGGGGATTTCTCTGCACGCTCCACGTCCAACTGGTAGGTCTCGTAGCTCACGGTCTTGCCCAGGTTCGGGTTGGCCTTCAGCCACATCTCCGGCTGGCCCACTTCCTCAATGGAGTCCAGCTTGTAGTACCAGATGGACACATGAGGGTTGACGTACTCCCCTTTCAGGATGCTCATCAACTCCATTTTGATGTCGTCGCCGCAGCCGTTGCGCACCGTGCCCTCGGAGGAAGCCGCCACGATGAGGTAATTCTCGTTCTTGGCTGCGCCCTGTTCAATGGCACCAATGGGGTCTTCCCGGATGTCGCAGGAGAGCCACTCATCCACAGTCGCTACAGTGTCACGCCGTCCCTGAAGCTTCTCAATGGTCATCGGACGCACTTCCAGCAGACTGTTCGTCAGAAAGTTCTCGATGCCCTTCTTGGTGGAAGCCATCTTCACCCGGTCAGCCTTGTTTCCGGTGGTGTTCTGTAAGCTTCCCTCGGTCATAAACTGGAACACAGGTCCTTTTGCCCGTGCCAGTGCCGTGCGGAAAGGTGCTAACACCTCCTCGGCCTGTTTCATGGTCGGGGCAGTGGTCAGCTGTTGGGTCGTGGTGGTGTACGCCGTCAGGAAGTAGGCCTGCAAAAACTCAAGGTACATGGTCTTCGCAGCCGATCGGGTAATGATGAGGTACTGCTTTGTCACCAGCCGCTTTTTCTGCCGCCGGGTCTCGTAGTGTCCACCGCCTCCGTGCTCATTCGGCACAAAGACGCTCCGCTCCACAAAGTAGTACCACCCGAAGATCTCTTCTGCCCATAGCTTAAAACTATCCAGCATCTTCACGTCGGTGCCGTCGGTCAGGGTCAGCTCATCCTCGCAAAAGGAGATAAAGCCGTTCACCGCCTTGTCGTCATAGTAGATGCCCGGGTTGGCGATCAGGTCGTCGATCCGCTCCATCTCCATGGCAATTTCCCGGCATACGGGTATTTCGCCACGCATCACGGCCTCCCGAAAACGGCCGTAGTAGATCGGCGTGGCCGTGTTCGATAATGCCATTTTGGTTCCTCGTCTTGCTCTGTTTCACTCGTTCAGGCTTTGGGCCGGTAAAAGGGCTTGTCCAGGGTGTAAAAGCATCGAATATCCTCCGGGCATTCGCCGGTTCCATGTCGGGCGCATCCGTTGCAGATATCCTGCGTTACCCGCCCAAACCAGTCCTTTTTCTCCGGTGTTTCCATCCAGTGCTCCACCCATCGTGCTGCTACTGTCCGTCCCATGTGTTGTCGTGCTCCACGTTCAGCCGCCATTCCATCTCGGAGGCGGTATTCTT
>ULRH01022881.1_pt1 | contig 19283 bp, 27 predicted proteins | sample 1955271 | NCBI WGS metagenome assembly ULRH01 (sample SAMEA4835677, study PRJEB28245) | human gut metagenome | biome: gut microbiome; material: fecal sample | place: Denmark | collected 2008 | reverse complement strand
CACGTCTGCCCTGGTAGGTGTCAAACTCAACATCTGTAGAATCACGCTCGGTCTCAATCAGGTTCAGTTTTTTCAGATAAGACTTGGTCGCAGAGTGCATTGCTATGCCGGATAACTGCGCCTGTGCATCACCAAGAAGCTGGCACGCATCGATAAATGCAGATGCACTGATCTGCTTTGCGGCATCCGTCTTTCCAATAGTCAGATCAAGGATATGATCCGCCATTCTGGTCTCTGCCGCCGGTGTTCCACTATCTCCTGCGGTAGTGGTTCCAAACACACCGGACAGGATCGCGATCAACTCTTTCTGCGTATCTCTCGCCCAGTAACCAGCTACCAGATCACCGATCGCTTTCATCGGATCTGCTCCTGCCAGTGCTGCAGAAAGATTACTTGCTCCCCACATATTCTGACGAAGGATGGTTGTAGATACATCCTTGTTGGAGCCAATTTTCTTCGGTGTCATTTTTACGTCTTCAAGGATTGCTTCGGATTCTCCCTGTAAATCCTCAAAAAACGGCATGTTGTGTGTTCTTGCCGCTTCGGATGCAAGCGTATCAAATTCCGGGCTGTTTACCACGATCCCCGACTGGAAAAACGCGGACAGCTCCATTGTTCTGTTGATTACATACCGGTTAAAAAGCTCCGGTACGATCACGTCTGCAATTTTTGTAATTGCCATAAATCATCTTCCTTTCATACTGTTATAATGTTACTCCGACGGCTGCGGCCAGTGCCTTTGCCTGCTCCGGATTGGATTTTAAAAGTTCACCCTGTTTGGTCAGATTGAACGTCTCTTTTGCAAATGGGTTCGCAGTTCCTGCGCCGCCGGTGCCACCCTGTGGATGATACGGTGGCTTCGGCTGTTCCTGTTTGAACAGATGTGCCATTGTCTTATCTTCTTTGTACGGCTTTACTGCTTCCTCTACGCCGACCGGCTTACCCTCTTTGTCAAATGTGAACTTGTCAAGTCCACCAGCTTTGTAGATCAGATAATCCGGATCAAGTACGCCCTGCTTTGTGAGGGAATCTTTCAGCGCATAGGTCTTTGAGATCTGGTCATTGGCTGTCTGCTGATCTTTTAACTTCGTCTGCAGATCCGCAATGGTGTTCTGTAATGTCTCATTGTCTGCATTGTTCTTTTTCAGATCCCCGATTGTGGTATTAAGCGTTTTAATCTGACCGGCAAGATTCTCTTTTTCTGCCACGGCGGTATCATACTTACCTTTGTCAACATACTGACCAGATCCAAGGTCTGCGATTTTCACCTGCTTCTCCTTATTCTCCGGCTTTCTGTTATAGGCATTGACGGTATCAGACACCTGCTTATAGAGATCCTCGCCTAAAATGTCTTTTAAAAATTCCATAGTTTCCTTTCCTGCACCGTTTTTAAGCGTGGTGTCTCCACAGCAGTATGCAGTTTTGATGCCATACATAAGGGCAAATTGCCGCAGTTTAAACGTCATAAGGCTTTCGGACAATATAAAAACAGGACTGCCGGAGAAACTTACTTAGCGTCACCTCTGCGCTGTTCGGTTCATAGATTTCCGGTTGCCCTGTTATTATTGATTTTGGGTATGAAAATACCACCATATCATTTCTGACTGGTGGTAACTTTCAATTTTACATTTCTATCATTTTCCGGATCAGTTCCAAATCAGTCACTTCAAGTGTTACTGTTCCTTCCAACGGATCCATATCTTCAAAGCGAAGTCCTGAGAAGATCAATCTTTCACAAGACTGCTCTCCCTGCACATCTCCGACTGCTTCATATACTTTTCCGGTATTAAATGTATCATCTGACTGATACTCAATATTCTGGCATAAAATAAAGGATGCATAGATTTTCTTTTCACCTTTGCATCTTCTCCCAAGGACAAGTGTCATACTCTGGTGCTCTGTGATCTCTATTTTCCCAGCAAATTGTGCAAGTGGAAATCGTCTGCCAGCTGTGATCACATTCAATGATGCGTTTTGAACATCTAATGTTTTTATAAGTTTCACCATACTATCACCCCTGCTTTTCTTCAAAATGCGGACATTTTACATTTTTTCCATTCCAAATTTCAGATGGAAGATTTTTGGGATAAGCATCACAATATTTTGAAAAATCGTTTCTTGAGCCTCTGTATTTACTGCAGTTCAAACATACGCAAAACAGATTCAGCTTATATCTATCTATTTCATATGGTTTATATTTGCTCATGACAATTACCGCCTTTCAAATCTAGGTTTGACATTATATATTTCATACAATCTTTCCCAAGCAGCCTCTCCAAGTAATATGATCGCATCCTCTTTTTTCATTCCATGTTTCACTTCATCATAATATTTATCTTGTAATTCATATATAATTTCGTCATATGTATCACTAAATGTCTTGAAATCTGGAAGTTTTTCTACCTGTTCATTATATTCTAACACATATGTACCGTTTTCCCCACAGGTTCTGAAACTTTTGACTTTATAATTTACCAGCAGATACAGATCTTCTGGGGACGGTGGCGTACTCAATGGATGATTATGAGTAACATCTTTTCCTTTCATCATTTTAAGCTGATACTTCGTAAATTCTATAGTATCCTCATTTCCCAACTGGCAATTTACCGCTTTCCCATTGTCAAATATAACTCCAACCTCATGGTCGAACTTGCAGATTTCCGACTCGACCGTATCCACATTTTTACCCTTGAAATCATAATAGTTCGGGTTGCTTTTATTATTGTTTGTGATAATTCCCAACCGGTCTTTCGCTGCATTGTTACCATCTGCAAAAGAGGATTTCCACTCTTCATATGTCATATTGCCCGGTACATAATATGTTTTTCCATCTTCACCACGCGCTGCACGTTCTCCCGGCACTCCAAAATCATCTTCGAAGTATGGGCAGGTACACCCACGGCAGTTCGGATGGAACGGCGGAGCTGTCACACCAATTTCATACTGGCTCATTGGAAAATGTTGCCCGTCCATAGAACCACAAAGGCTGCATGTGAAACCATCCAATGTCTCTAACACCTCAAACTGCTCCACCCCAAGTTCTGCAAAACAATCCTTTTGCGCTGCATTGGAAAAGGCCGCCTGTTCTGTCATTACCAAGCGGCCCGCATTCTGTTTTGATACATTCATCTTCCGCGCCAAGGCATCAATCGTCTTCTGCGAATCAGCACCGGTGATGATATTCTGTACCATGGTGGTGTTCAATTCATTGACCAGCTTCTGTTTGTTCGTCCAGATCCGGTCTGAAAACGTTTGTCCGTCTGCCGCCCAAGGCTTATGGATCACTGTATCAATCAACCGGTCATTCGGAGATGCAAAACTCCATCCGGTTCCAATCCCCTTCTGAATTTCATAGGCAGTATGGAGAAACCCAGATTGATAAACATCACGGATTGTAGAATCAACACTATCAATCTGATTACCGAACATCACTTCCAATGACTGCTGCATTTGAAGCTTCAATGCCTCCAGCCGATTGATGTGTACTTTTGCGGAAGCATTTTCCAGTTCCTTCATCCACTGTCCATTGATAGCATTTTCTTTTCCATACCGTATGTACTGCTCGACATCCCATTTCAGTTCATCCAATTCACTGGAATTTAATAACCGACGTGCTTCCACAAGAGAAATCTCGTTATTATTTGCAAAGCGCTGATACCACGCATTGATTTTCGCTTCCATCTGCCGCTGCGCTACGAGATATTGCTTTTCGATATCCGCGTAGCACCGCAGGCCTTGCTGATGCTGGGATTCCTCTATCTGTTTGAAGCGTTTTTTCCAATATGCACCGTTTTTCATTCATCCTGCCCCGTATCGCCATCGTTGTTGTCCTGATTGTTATCTGTTTTATTCTGATTCGTAAATGCTCCCGAATACAGATCAGCTTTTTACTGCGCTTCTTTTTCTTCTTTTTCGATCTGCTTCAATTCTTCATCTGCATCTTCCACAAGCGGATGATTTTTCAGAATCGTCTTTTTACTTACAATTCCTACGGAATCCTTGCAGATCTGCGCCTGCTCCGTATCATTCTTGATACAGGTACGGGTCCATGTCTGGATGATCGTACCGCACTGAATTCCAAGAGATTTGCAGATTGCCCGGACAAGACGTGCAAAACCAAGCTTAAACTCTGTTTCCATCAATCCGGTTTTCATCTCTAATAGCGAATACATGAACTTCAAGGCTTCGCCCGACTGATTCCCGAAGTTCTCTGGCTGTGGATCAAATCCCTGCCCCTGTTCAAAGATTGCCTTTCTGGTGGCTTCTAAGACACTGTTCCTGGCTTCAATCGGAATCTCGATATTGAGAGTTGACACTGCACCGCCCTCATCCCCATCTACTTTGATGGTCTTGTATTTTTTCAAATCAGAAAGAAAACTGTTCAGATCTTCGCCGCCGTATCCGGATAACACAAAAATCAGTTCCTGTATATCATCCAGATCATTAATAAAACCGCTGTAGACCTTGTCATATACGTCTATCAGCGGCTTAATGTTTCGCAGATCATCTGTATGTATATTGTTGTTGTAAAACGGAATGAATGGCACTTCTCCGAAGTCGTGCCGGTAATCCGCTACCATATCACCGTTCTCAGGATCCACGAACATATCATAATAGGTCAGCAGTTCCAATTTATCACCGGTTCTACGCCGGAATGCCTGACACTCTGTGTCTGTCCAGTATTCGTATACCGTGTAATTGTCACCGTTCGCGTCATCAATGTCCGGATACACCCGCATGGCTCCGATCAGCCTGCGTTTAAGGCTCCGGTCAAACACCGGGATAATCTGCTCACTCGGAACAACCGCCCACTCAAAGCCGTTATCGCCCTGCCAGTAATGCACCCAGCCGATAGCGGCATTGGCGGCATTTACACACAGTTCCATGCAGTTCTTGGCATATTCATCCCCCAAGGCTTCTGTGATGCGCTTATTGTTTGCCGTACTGCCTACATCGAACAGCGGCGGCGCGGTAAAAGCATAGGCGGCTTTCTGATTCACGATCAGTCCGTGGAAGTTCCTTGGAATCCGGTTGTCTGCGTTGCGCAGCGGATTGTCAGGTTCTTCTTTTTTCTCGTCTTTCGGCTTATCCCGAAACAAGATGTCTGTCTCGTTACGGTAATACCGATCTGCTATATCTGCCCGCGTCACAAACGCTGCATGACCGGGTTCATATTTTTTTATTAGTTGTTTCATTGTTTCAATGTCCATTTAATTTCTCCCACAAAAAATGACAGGCTCGTTACAGCCTGCCATAATACCTATCGGTATATTCAATTTCTCCATTACCCTCGCCGTATTTCTACAAGCAGATTGTATTCTAGTAACATCTCATATAGGTGCGAAAGTTCTATCTTTTCATCTGCCAATGCTTCGCCCCTAAAATTACATTCGTAATCAATTTCATTGCTCTCCAAAAATTTTCTTATTCCATCAACAAACACCTGTTTTATAGATAAATGGTTTATTATTGCCATAATCTTGTCAATATCTTTATTTTTAAATGTTGATAGCTTATGAAGCTTAAATGTATCTTTGCTCAAATCAATAGACATAGGGGTACGTTCTTTTTTCAATTCTTTACACATATCATTAATCAATGTAATTTGACGGACTAACATATATTTGGTATCTGCCGCAATTTTCCCTGTATCTTTATTATATCTCCAAGATTGATACATTGCACCGCCGCCAAGAATTATCGTAATTATCAAAGAAATAATAGCCAATACGTCACTATACATAAAATATCCACTCTCCTTTCATCGTTATTATATGGCAAAAGGAGAACTGCTACAAGAAGTTGTTCCGCAGAAATCCATTCTTTTTTCCTTTCTTTGAAATCATTATATCGATTCAATCATGTCTCTCATTTCAAAATACCAATACCACCGCGGTTCTCATCCGTGTAAATTGCATACCGAATAGCATCCTGCACATCATCAAACTGTTTTACCGGCTCCCCGGTCTTTTCATTCCAAACATACATATAGATCTCATTCCGAAACCGACCAACATCATCTACAATCCGCAGCTTGTTCTGCTTATACAGTTGTGCCACTCGCTCAATTCCACTTAATACGGCTTTATTGGCATTGACCGCCCGCAACCCGTTTTTCTTGAACTTCTTTACATACTCCGGTCGGGCAGAATCGCAATAGAATGGGATGTTGCCATACTCGGCTTTGATTGTCTGCGCCTGTTCTAACCAGAAATCTATTTCCTCAAACTGGCTGGCAATCTCTCTAATCAAATAATAGCACCCCTGTTCATCTTTGCCGATCAGCACGATGGCTCCGAAATGTTCATACCCCCAGTCAACTCCTGCAATATACTTTACGAAATTGACATTTTGCAGTTCTGCCCTGCTGATATAATGGATTTTCGCATTAAAATCCCGATATACGGCTCCTTCGCCCATTACCCACAGCCCGTCAATATTGCGATCATAAAACATCCCAGACGGTGTTGTTTCTTTCATATTCTGCTTATAGCGCTCTGACAAAAACGTGTTATCATCCAGTCTGTATTGAACCGCCTTGATAGTCTTTCCATCAGCCTTGTCGATGAAATCTTTCTTCAACCAGTGCTCTGGGTTGTCCGGATTCGTGTCGATCAACATCCTTGCCCCATTACCGGAGCATCTGGATTTGATCTCGTCAAACACCTCCTGCTTTGCCATTGTTCCTTCATTAATATAGGCTCCATATGCTGTCATTCCTCGGATGCGCCCCAAATCATTGATCTTGGAGTGACCGAAGCAACACACCTGCACCCCGAACAGCTTAAAACGGTTGAATTTGTCAAAATGAAACTCAATACCGTATTTATTGGAAAGTTCAATCAGTACATTTCGATTGAGTGCTCCAAGATCGGCACCCGCCAGTATATATTGCGGATTCTCCACGCCCTGTGCGGCAGCTATTTTTTTGATCCTGCGAAGTTCATATAAAAACAGATCATTGTCAAGAACCGTCTTTCCGGTACGTTTTGCTCCGTGGTTAATCAACATGAAATAATCACTGTTTACAGCAAACCGGAATGTATCAAGCTGTTTTGGCGTATACAAATCACTCAACATCTTTTAATGCACCCTCTATCTGCTCAAAGAATTTGTTCAGCTTGTTCTCTCGATCGTCCTTACCTGCATCCGCTCTTGATTTAAGTAGCGCGATCTCTGCTCTCTGCTTCTCTGTCGCAAGATTCATGTGATCTGTAAGCCACTGCAAGGCTTTCATCCGATCGGCAAGCTTGATGCTCGCGCCATCCTTGCCTTGCTTAACCTCTGACAGAATAGAGCCATCTACATCCGAACTGTCTTTAAATCGAACAGTATTAACAATCTTTGTCAACTGCTTCTCTTTACCAGTATCCGGGTCCTTTATCTTTACTGGACCATACATTGCCATAACCGGCACTTCCTCTGTTCCAAATTCAAGGAAATCTGTCACATCTGCAAATGCAATATCCATGTACTTCTGGAATACATCTGCTTCACTTAGAAACTCTCTGTTTAGACGTTCCTGTTTCAACCGGAAGATTTCATCCCGGATGTAAGTATTTGTAAGTAATTGATAGCCATTACTTTGTGCTGTACGATAGTCACAGCCATACGCTTTCTGATAAGCCTTGGTAGCATTGAAACATCGAATGTAATGTATACAAAAAAGCTGTTGCTTATCGGTCAAATCAGTATTCTGTATTATCTGCTTGACTTCATCAGCTACAGCCTTTTTCGTTACACTCTTTTTGCTTTCCGAACGTTCGCTTTTCTTTTCCGAACGCTCGCTTTGATGTTCGCCACCCCAATGATATGTACTTTTCCATCTCCGAACTGTCCCGGCAGGAACATCTAGTTGACTTGCAATCTCAACCAGCTTCATTCCACCATTATACAGTTCTCGGGCTTTCTCTGCCTTTTGGTTCGGATTCCTTGCCAATAGTATCACCTGCCTGTTTCTTTTATAGGGAGAAGGGGACATCCCTATGTTTCATGATGTCCCGATAGTTAAAAGACACAAAAAGCGCAAGGGGAATCATATCAATTTCCTCTTACGCTCTTTCACGCTACAATCATACCACAGATAAGTGTATCATTGTGTATCATCTTTCATTTTTTTGATCAAAATCTCATAATATCCACCCGTCGGATTGAAATGTTTCAATGCCCTGGCATGAATCCGATGGACCTGTGCCCACTGATATCCCATCTTCACACAGATTTCTTCCCAGCTTTGTCTCCGAAGGTATCTATATGTCAATACTGCCTTTTCTGTCTCATCCTCTAAACGTTCAATATCTGCAAATATCTCTGCATACAGATCAATGCGCTCATATCTTGCCTTGATCAGCTTGCGCTCCAACTCGTCCAGCCTTGCAGCATAGTCAGAGAGATCTTTCTGATCATGTGCATGCGGCATATCATCCATGACAAGCGCCGGTGCCATCTTATCCGCTCTTAACTGCTCAATTTCTTCCTCTATCCGGCGTGCAGCACTGACCGCCGGTGTATATGATCGCAGATACTCCTTTTTCAGTTCGTTTTCATTCTCCACTCTTCTCCCTCCCTGTTCAATTACTACTCTATAGTAATTTTAACATGAGGATTTAGTGGATTTGTACCAATTTAAAGTATCAAAAACAGCATCATCAACGTTTAATATTTACTCTTTTATACTTTCAAAAAAGCCATTAAAATTCTTATAAATTTCTTCGGTTCCCCATTTTTGAATACAATAATCACATTTATCGGCATCTTTTATAGACTCAGAAAAGTGGTCAATATTAATTTGAACTTTTTTAATAATTTCCTTTATTTCTTCTTTTGTTTGAAAATAATCAACAAAGTTTTCATATGCATCAAATAAATTATTAGAAAAATCAGAAAGTTCTTTTCCACAAATAACAATGTTGTCTTTCCACACCTCATAATCTGGACTTGTAGGCGGAAGCGTAACCCAAAATTCTGTATTACACTCTCCGTCTATGCATAAATAAAATTTATCACGTTCATAATTGATGTCTCTGATTTCTATAATTCGATCGTTATACTCTGCTGAAACTATGCCAATATCAAATTCTTTCTTTATGGAAAGTCCTTCTTTTTCCATAGTTTTTATAAAATCCTCTATAAATTGATTTACAAATTTTTCTTTCTTTTCCCTGTATATATTATCACTTTCACTCATTACTTGAAAAAAATCTTTAAATTTTTGTTTTGCTTCCACTTTTAAAGACAAAATTTCTTTTTTATCTTCTTCCCCCTTTTCTGCAATTTCTTTAAATTTTTTCATATCCATATTCATACCTCCTTTATTAGACTCAGTATACGCTTATTTTTATGAATATTCAATTCAAACATCTACTATCTACCACACCATTTTCAACTGCCCGTTCTGTTCCTCTACAATCCGCCCCATCCGTTGCTTAATGATCCGCTGCACGATCCTCCGCTTTCGGTAAAAGCAATTCCTGCTGATTGGGAGAATACCGTGGTGTGCTTCCAGCATATCGTAGCTTGTCCCGATCACGATGGACTCTGCCAAATATTCCGCTATGAAGCTGTCTACCTGATTGCAGATTTCGAATACTTCCTCTTCGTTCACAAGACATTCCCCCTTTCATTGTAGCAACAAAAAACCAAGTACTCCGGTTGGCACTTGGTTTATACTACTATTTTATTTATTAACTTTATGCAGAAACTTCATTGACTAATTGAATTATCGCAACAGCCAACGCTACCACTTCAGTAGCTGCCACTACAATCTGCATTACCTCAACTTTTTTATTTTCGGTCTTTCTTCTTTTGATTTTTAAAGAATATAAGATCTCAATTACTCCCTTCATTGCTCCAAAAATTCCAAACGCAAGTACGATAAACATAATAATATTTAAAATCACCTTGTTGAACTTGAAGATTATAAAAACCGAAGGAGCCGCAAGAAACAGTCCCGTAACTAGGTCATCACCGCCTTTGATATTATCTGTACTAATCTTCCCAATTTCTATTAATGTTCCAAAAATTCCGAAAAGTAACAGTCCAATTGCTAATACAATCTCTACCATTCTATTTCCAAATATCTTAAAATAGACTTCGAAAAATGCCACTAATACAAACGTTATGCCTAATGCAAAGCCATCTATGCTACTATCTATTTCTTCTGAAAATATTACTTTCTTTTCCTTATCTTTTCCCATATCGCTCCCCCATTTTCATGCATAGTATAGCATCCATACCAGCTATATTCAATTGTCAATGTTCACATTTTTCGACAAATATATTGTCTGTTCTGCCAAACCATATTCTAAACAAATAAACGTTACTTGATCCGCATACACTACATAATAGGAGGTGCTATATGATCGCTTGGTTTTGTTATCTAATTCTAAAATTCAAAGATTTTTCGCACAGTTTCACCGCAGACACATAAAATATATAAAACCTCTCTGGTGATCCCATGCAAAACTGTTCAAACCTTTATTTTCTTTCAACACTTGCTTGCCAGCTTGCCGACTGCATGTCAGATGATGAAATTGCCATCCTCGCTGCTGATCTAGTAGTACCGAGTGACATGTTGGCAAATATTACTGCCAGAAATGCAGTCTTTCAAAAAGAATGATTTACCAAGAAAAAAAGAGAGCCTATTTCTAAGCTCTCTAATCATTTCTATGCCACCTGCATTCTTCTTTTTGCCCGCTCAATAGCCACATCACATATGGCATTGACATAATCAACAACTCTATCAGGTCTCTGAAGTTCCGACTTTCTGCTTTCAAGTTCTGCAAGCCATTCATTTCTCAATCGATCAATTTCTTTTGGATCAGTGCCATCAAACGCAAGTAATAATTCTCTCGTCATTTCGTCAAGCTTTTCATTCATAAATATTTCCTCCCCACCTACTTATCCATAACATAGAGTGTCTCGCCGTCAAACGCTTTGTCTGCATATATTGTCGCACTTTTATTTGTATGAGTATTTTTCAGTTTGATCTGAACATTGCAGTCATTCTCATCTGATAATACATCCTCTATCCTATATCCCACATATCGCCGAAAATCTTCCCCACAATACATAGGTTCCTTGTCATGTACCTCTTCCGAATCTTCTGGATCTGTAACCACTATTCCTTCTCGTTGTTTCATAGCTGTCATGTATCCCCAATAAAAGGCATCTTCCTGCACACCATTGACATATTCCTCAATTGCATCCTGAAACCCAGAATAACCATCCTTTGTCCGTTGGCTTGCCATTGGCTGATTTTCCCTTTCATTCTCCATGATTTCAAGAATCTTCTCGTATCTTTCTAACACCGCTCTATCCATAACTAAGCCACCTCCCCGTATACTACCCGACATTTATTTACATTGCCGTTTGCAAGTTCCAGTTCAATGACTGTTGGATATCCGTTCTCCTGTAACCATTCTTTTACCTTCTGGAAAACGCTTTCCTTATACTGCATTGTCACACCATCATGCCCATTCCGGCTGTATGCTGTTCTCACGATTTCATCGGTAAAGAGATCCAGCTTCTGAATGATCGCGCTCACCGCTTTATCATGAGGTCTACCAGCTTCTGAAAAAATGCCAAGCTCTTTTGCAATACCCGTACAGTCCCACAATTTCGGTGTATCGGAGATTACCTGAACATTAACAGGATAACCTGAATCAGAATAAATTCTTACTACTTCTGCAGCTATGTACTTGGAATCCACTCCGGCATCATGCAGGGCTTCCTTGATGTTCTTTACCATCATATTCACAGATGGAAGTCTCTCTTTCTTCGCACTCTGTACTTTTTTGCTTGTCTTGCCTGCCTTGAACTTCTTCTCTACCTGGATGAAATACCGGCGCACCTGCTTACCTTTCGCATTACGTTCGAGCATTGCCATTTCCTTGGCTGTGTCAAGTTTGATGATATGGTCTTTCTTGTTCTGACCGGAAGGTGCCGAAATTTCGGCGGCTTGAAAATCCTCGTTTTCTACTGCATCAATATCAGAAAATCTTCTGTCTATCCATTCACGATATCGGCTTTTTACACCCAAAACTTCGTGAAGTTCTGAACCATATACTACTTTCTCTCCGGTGCTTGTCTCATATACCGGCACCAATTCATTTTCAATTACTGTTAAATTCTGCATTTTGCAATTCCTCCTTGCAAAAACTGGTAGAATCCCTTACAATACAAAAAGATTCCTAAGTTTATAGGTTTCACTTTTGAGCAAACACTCACTCGCCAAAGTTACTGTGTTTGCTCTTTTTCTTTACACAAATCTTGCTCAAGCAACTCTTTAATATAGCCTTTAATTGATCTGTCAGATGTTATTGCTCGAATCTTTATCTTCTTATGAAAATCATCATCAATTTCAATCACAACTCTTTTCATCTATCTGTCCTCCTTTCTTATTGACAATCTAATGTTATCACGTTGTATTTATACTGTCAATAGTATATTTATTTCACATAGTTATTTTTGTTGCTATTTATTGTGCTAACTGTTATAATTGTTATATCAAAACACGAAGGAGGTTTGCTATATGACAAATGGTATAATAGCTTCAAAAATAAAAGAATTGCGAACTTCTCTCCGACTCACTCAAGCAGAATTCGCTGAATCAGTAAATACAACACAAGCTGCCTTGTCAGGATATGAACGGGGTGACAGAACTCCATCCTTAGATATTCTATACAGTATTTCAAGAAAATTCAATGTATCAGTTGATTGGCTTCTTGGCAGAAGTAAAATAAAAGATTTATCTTTTAATTTTAACACATACTATGATGTTTTAAACATGTTTGTGAAGCTATGCTCCACAAAATATAAAGACGAAACTCGAAACCTTGTCGCTCCATCTATTGTCAACTCGTCTTCTAATATCCATTTTATTGTTAGAGACGATCCTGTCTTTAATACATTTTTTACAAATTGGCAAAAAATGTATACTCTTCTTCAAGAGAATGTAATTAATACTGACATATATAACCAATGGCTTGAAGGTGAATTATCTCAATACAAAGATCATCCGATAAATGGAATACCATTTTGACCCCCGCCTACGTCATGTAAGCGGGTTTTTTGATTTACTCTTTGTATGCTAAAATACACTTATCTCATAGCAGAAAGAAGTATCCGCCAATGTCAATAATGCAAAAAATACTCAATTTATTCAAACTACCAGACACTGCAAGTTCTGCCACAACTGTTCAGTCAACGGCCGCATCCACATATACTCCAAACCCTAAAATGGAGCAATACTATAGACGTGAATCACATAAAAAAGAAAAGAACTTAAACATAACCTATCAAGACGTGGCTATTTATGATATGAACCCATTTGATTTAAAATCGCCGTTTATTTCAGATGGAAATTTTGTATGTATTGCCCTGTCCGATCACAATCTGGACCTTGCATATAACTATCTTCATGCAGCCAATAATCTAATCAAACCATTTCAGAAATACTACAGAGATTCTATTTTACCCAACACACTCCGAACAGACACCGTATATGAAGGTAAACTACCAACATCTCACCTTCGGCTTACCCCATATACTTCAACCATGCGTAAATGCAAATATCCATTTTATCTATGGTTACATGATTTTGACAATCATGGGTATATGTTTCTTTACACACTTTACTTTGATCAAAACGGAGAATGGAAAAAAGGAGACTTGTCCTTTAACAATAATAATTCAACTATCTCCTATCAATTTCAAATCCGTAATGATGGGCATGAAAATTATGTACGTCGCATAGATAAAACTTTATATAGAGAACCATACGGAACAACTACGCTTTATATGGATGATCGAAAGGCGAATAAGTAGCCCTTCCACCAATATTACCACACCATTCTCAACTGACCATCCTGCTCCTCCTCAATCCTTCCCATCCTCTGCTTCATGATTCTCTGCACAATCCTCCGCCTCCTGTAAAAGCAATTCCTGCTGATCGGGAGAATGCCGTGGTGTGCTTCCAGCATATCGTAGCTTGTTCCGATCACGATGGACTCTGCCAAATATTCCGCTATGAAGCTGTCTATCTGGTTGCAGATCTCGAATACTTCCTTTTCGTTCACATGCATTCCCCCTTTCAATTTTTGGGCAAAAAAATACCAACCATCATATTTGACGATTGGCATTGTCCTATTTTTTCTTTTTTCGCAGTTCTTGAAATCGCCCTATTGCAATAAACAATGTGCTCAAAACCTGCATTATCAATTCTGCGACATCCACAAAATGCATTTGCATATTAACGTAATCGCTGCCCTCTTCTATTGTTCCATATTGTGCATACAAACTATCTACTGAAGATCCAGAACTCAAACTCTGAATTCCATAAAAAACATAATCAATTTTTTCCTTAATCACTCCAAAATCCAAATTATAAAATTCGTTCATCTCTATGTTCTTGATTCCAAACTCCCATATGATCAGAATCAACAATATGCAGTATCCACATATTTCAATTTTTCTTGCCATAGAATCTTTCAATTTTATACACTTAAAATAAATATAAAACAACACTGCAACAACTACCGCAATAGCAACTAACATTAAAAACATTGCAAACATATTTTCTTCTCCAAATTCTTAATAATATAGATATATTAACAAACCCATCGTCAATATTCAATTGTCAATGTTCATATTTCCCGACACAATTAGGCAAACCCAAATTTTCGGTTTGCCTAATGTTTATCAACTATTTTTATACAGCCATGCCACCTTTACGCCAAATTACATGATATGATTTCATCTGTCCATCAGTTTGCATATACTCGATATCTCTAGGATACCCATGCTCTACATACCAAGAACGAACCATATCTATAACCTCTGGAACATACTTTCTGACTGTTCCTTGCCATTTTCCTTTACTCTCCCATGTATCTGTATACATATTCTCAGGAATATCCAATCGACGAATAATCTCATTTACCGCTTTGTCTGCCGGCTTTCCTGAACTCTGATAATAAATTCCAACGTTTCGAGCAATATGTACCGTGTCAAAATATTGCCGATCTGCTTCGATCATAATTGGAAGTGTCACATCTGCCTTTTCGTAGAGCGATTTCGCTGTAAGAAGCTGTATTTTACTATCACATCCAGCCGCCGCGAGCATAGGTGTAAGTATCTTAACTGCATTATTTACTGCTGATAAACTCTCCGTATGCACGTTCTTGGTTGTTCGCTGTTTCTTCATCTCATAATGTCCTGTCTGACGTAATGCAGGAAGTACTTCATCGGCAACCCAATCTGTAAATTTTTCAGCATTTGGCTTGTGACTCTTGAATACTAACTTATAGACACCACTTTCTGTGATAAAGTTTTCCCCAGTATTATGCAATTTTCTAAAGTTGTATTTAGCAACTTTAGAATTTGTCAGCTTAACTACCTGTTTATCATTCATCTTAGAAACAGCAGCTTTCACTCCATTTTCTCCAATTTCCAAACAAGCGCCTACATGATACGGATTGAATAACACCTGTCCATCAAATTCAAATACTTCAACTTCGTTTCCTTCAAAAATCATTAAATCGTTCATTCTATTTTTCTCCTTGAAAATACGTCTATTTTATAGTTTACTCATATAGATTAAATGATAACTGGTTTATTTATGATATACAAAAGTACAACAAATTAAAAAATATATTGCTTTTTCTACATATCTATCGCGTCCTTATACCGCCTCTCCTGTAACAATATCCCAACGCTCATCCTCAATGAACTGATTTCGGATAATCTCGTCCGTCAGATAGTGCTCTTTGCTTTCGCTGGTGTTTCAACCGTCCATCAGCTTCCGGATCATGTCCTCCTGATGCAGCTCTGCGATATGATCCCGCACGCTTTCTTCCGGGAATGCGATCTGGTAGGTTCGCTCCTTGATCCGGTTCGTGATGCGGTCATCATACTGCAGCGTTTCCAGAGATTCATTACTTGTGAAAATCGTCACTTTCCGGTTTATATAACGCTCATTGATGATCTGGTACAGCTTGTCATTGATCCAGTCTGCCGGCCGTTCCACTCCGAAATCATCAATGACCAGGATATCTGTGGTGCAGAGTGCATCCAGCAAACGGCTCTCACTGTATTCCGCGTCCCGCCGCCATGTATTCTTGATTTCCTGCAGGATGGTCAGTGATACCGCAAATTTGACTGCGTAGCTTTTCATCAGCTCGTTTGCAATCCCTGCCGCAATCCTTGTTTTCCCACTGCCCTTTGTCTGGGACCAGATAAACAGTCCCATCCCCTGCTCCCTCTGGTTCTCAAAATCCCCGAGGTACGCTTTTATGATCCGGCAGGCATCCGACACTTTCTTCCTGCTGTCCCGCTCCCGGTACACATCCATCCGAAATGTTTTCAGTTCCATTCCCCTGAATGCTTCCGGGATATCCGCAAACCGCAGCCGCCGCAACATGATCGCACGCTCCCGGCACTTACACGGCACGGCTGTTTCAATACCGTCCTTTTCGGTCAGAATCCATTCGCTGCCCTTGCAGACTGGGCACACATCAGAACCCTTCGAAACATCCGGAACATCCGCGTTCTTCAAGCAGTTCGTTGAGCGCTTTTTCACGCGCTCCAGTATTTCGTTGATCATGTTTTTCATCTGCTGGTCCATCATCCACTCCTTCCAGGTATTGCATAAACAGGTTTTCTTTCAAAAAGTTCTCCGGGTTCTTGATGTACCGGGCTGGTGTCTTTTTCCGCTGGCAGGCAATAGCATAATTCTCTGCCGCTGCAATCAGGCCAGCTTCCGACACTCCGGCATCAACCGCATTGCAGTATTCCGTCTCTGCCAGATAACCAATGCAGGTTTTCGGATAGGCTGCGGCAAAATCTGCAAACCGTTCCACGGGGGATATAGGGGGTGTGTTTCTTTCCTTCTTCCCTTCTTTCTTTTCTTCTATTGTTGTCGTTTGAATGTCGTTAGAATGTCGGTTGCCTGTCGGTCGCCTGTCATTTTGCTTGTCGGTTGTCTGGTACAAATCGTACTTAACCACTGTAAATACAGTAAATTTGTTTGTCGTTTTGCTTGTCACTTCGCCTGTCTTTTTCAGATGTGAAATTGCGGTGCGGATTTCGCGCTCCGTAAGCCCTGTTTCGCCCGACAGCTTCCCGATGGATGAGACAAACGATCCACGTGGAACCGTTGTCCCTTTGAAATTTCCATCCTTCCAGTTGGCTTTCAGAAGCATATGGATAAACAGCCGGGTTGTATTGATATCTGTGTACCATTCCCATTCCAGTAGCCCGCGGCTCAGCTTTATGTAGTTGCCATCCAATCACTCCACCTCCCGAATCAGCACTTCTCGCCACCTTTCAAATGTCATTTTCATTCCGCCTTCACAACAATTCCATACACCTTATACATCTTCCGGAACCGGATCACTCCCATCTGGTGAGCAATCGTATGGTGCTCCCTGCACAGGCAGATCTTCTTATAACCCGAATCATCCACCTTCCGGCGGTTATTTCCCATACCGATTGCATCTTCATGATGGATTTCCCCATCCTTGCCGCAGATGGCACACTTTTTATGCATTAGGCAGTAATACAGATACCGCCCGATATCATCCGTCCGGTCAATCGCATTGTCTGAAAGTGGGATTCCCCACTCTAAAGCAAATTCCAAGATCGTATTGATAAACTCCCGCGCGGTATCCATCGAACAGTTAGAAAGGCTGAAATAAGGATCTCCTGTACGGATCATATGCTCATACTTCATCCGTTCCTTCATTTCTTCCGGTGGATAGCCTGTCCAGTCTGCAATATCCCGGATCGTTGCATATGCTTTCTTCCTCTGCTCCGCAGAGATATGCCGCCCATCATCAAATCGGATCTCTGCATTCTTGATCTTCTTTCTCTGGAGCAGACCACCAAGTTTCATTCCCGGAACGGAAACAACAAGATCTGTTCCATCACTGTTTTCCCGGTACTGCTTCACATCTACCATCGTATACATCAGTCATCACCATACTTCGATTTCAGACTGTTCAGCATTGTACCAACATCTTCTGCTGATAAACTGTCCCAAGTCTTTCCGTTGCTCGTGATCCAGTATTCAAGATTCACCTTATGTTTGATGCACAGGTCTTTCAGTATCTTAATATTTGCCGGGCTCGGCTTCTCCTCATTCCGAGGAATGATGTTGTTAAAAGGCTGCATTTCTTCTTTGAGCCACAGGTTAAATCCAAGCCCCGTATGAATTGCCACACACTTTACAAAGGACCGGCACATACTGTTCCATACCCTCTGCTGGCTCATGGAATTATCCTTGACCGGATTGGAGCCATTCATCACCGGCGACTGCATTTCATACTCATTTTCATCAATTACAACCTTAATTCGTGTCTCATAACATCGATTTGTATTTCCTTTACTATCTGTGAAATCTTTTGAAACCATGCGCAAAGAACTTCCCGTTCCCTCATCCGGAATCGGCACCCAGTAAACTTTCTTTGCACCATTCTCATGCAGCAGATCAATACATTTCGCCCAATTGAGATACGTCATTCCATCCCGTTCCTGGCAATATGGAGTTACGTCAATTTTACGCATTTCTTCCCACGATTTAAGTGCCATACATCATATCCTCCAACTTCATTTCCATCTGTCCATCCCTGCCACTTCTATATGCTGCAAGGATATTTTTATTGTTCTCCTTTTTCTTTTCCAGGCAATCACATGGTTCACCCGGATCAAGATGTGCCCCACAATAGGGGCAGGGTCTGTAATACATCACACCACCTTCCGGAAGCATGAAACCATACAATCTTCACAGTAGATTTCTCCGCCAACGTCATAACAATAATCATCCTGAATATGATCCCCACAGCAGACGCACACCGGCCGTTGTTCCAGCCATTCGTCCTGCTCATCCTCATGCATCCGGAAGAAATCATAATTATCCGAGATCGTTTCCATTGTCGGCTCCTTCCTGCAGCAGATCATAAATTGCCTTTGCTTCACCTTTTTGCAGCAGGTCATAGATCCAGTCCGCTGTCTCATCATCCTGCCCGTCTATCAGCACCGCATAGATCTGCTCCATCGGTTCGTCCATAAGTGGACACGCTGCTTCGGTGTAAATAAATGATCCTGCATTGTTCAGAATCTTTTCTGCGTCCTTGCAGTGCAAATACGCACTTACAAGCGATTCGATTTGACGTAAATTCATATTTTCCACTTGCACATTAAATATATTTCTTGTAAAATAAAGGCATAGCATTTTTAATGCTTCAGACTGTAGACAAAGTCCTCGGCTTTTTGCCGGGGATTTT
>ULRH01011159.1_pt1 | contig 19356 bp, 17 predicted proteins | sample 1955271 | NCBI WGS metagenome assembly ULRH01 (sample SAMEA4835677, study PRJEB28245) | human gut metagenome | biome: gut microbiome; material: fecal sample | place: Denmark | collected 2008 | reverse complement strand
GACTTCCCCGTGGCGGAAGGAAACTCCGCTGGAGGTTCTCTGAATATGTACTTTCCTGGAGAAATCAGATGCGCTCGGTAGCCGTGTAGACGCAATCTCCCGCTTATAGGCGGATATCTTCCCTTATACCGCTGCTATAGGACGTTTGGAGAGAAATTTGAGACTTTCTTTCTTATTCCTAATAAGATTAGAGTGCATGGAGATTCGTCCTCTGAAGGGAAAATAAAAGGTCGTGAAGAATGCGGAAGACTCTGTTTTTTGGAATGGGTGTCTATCGGTTCTTTTTTTGTTGAGTGCGATTTGTTCGATGGCATTTGGGTGGGGCAGGAAAGTATAAAAAAAACTCCGGACTTCACAGCCCAGAGTTTTCTCGATTGATTTCTATAATATAATTAGGTTAGGTTAGTGAATCATTGTATTGGTGTCTTCTACGATCTTTCCACCGGAGAAAACACATCTGACGTTGATGTCCTTGTCCAAAATGACGATATCGGCGTCCTTCCCTTTTTGAAGGGTACCTTTGTGAGCTCCTATGCCAATCAGATTGGCTGGAGTTTCTGAAGCCATACGAATGGCATCTGCCAAAGGAATGGCAGCCTTTTTTACCATGGTCTGAATCAGTGTATCCATGGTAGCCAAACTACCAGCCAAAGAAGAATGGTCGGCCAGTTTACATACACCGTTCTCGATGATGTATTTGGGGTCATTGATTGGTTCTCCTGTGTATGCTGCATATTTCAGGGCATCGGTTACAAGACAAGTCTGTTCTACACCTTTCAGTTTGTAAACCAGCTTCAAAATAGTAGCAGGCAGATGAATTCCATCGGCAATTACTTCTACACTCATTCCATCGGTCAGGTATACACTTTCTACAGTACCTTCGTATTTATATTCACGACGTTTGTGGAATCCCGGCATGGCATTGTAGAAATGTGCTGCGTGGGTGAAGCCAGCCTCAAAGGCTGCTTTGATTTCCGGATATTCAGCTTCGGTATGCGTGATGGCGGTCAGTATGCCTTTCGAAGTTGTATATCGGGCAAAATCATGTGCTCCCGGCAATTCAGGGCTGATGTCCCAACGTTTGATACATTGCGTACTTTCGAGCAGGGGGATGTATTCCTCCGGATCAGGATCCTTGATAAATTCTTCCCACTGTGTACCCGCCATCTTTTTATTCAGGTAGGGACCTTCGATGTGTAGTCCTTGTATGATGCTTCCTTTTTCTGTCATTAACTCTTCGCAAGTGTTCACTGCTTTTTTGATATTCTCGAAGCTTGTGGAAGAGAGAGTTGGGAAAATAGAGGTCGCTCCATGTTTCAGATGGGCTTGTGTGGCTTTTTGAAAAGCTTCTGTTGTTCCTTCTGTAAAATCGTATCCACCTCCTCCATGTGCATGCATGCTGACAAAGCCTGGTACGATATACATTCCTTTGGCATCGATGACAGTAGCACCAATGACAGCCAAGTCACTGTTTGTCACTTCTAGAATTTTTCCGTCGCTGATAAGTACGGAACCGTCTTTCATCCATCCTTGTGGAGTAAGGATATGGCCATTTATGATTTGTGTCAACATAATCGTCGAATTTTTTTAGTAGTTAAAAAAGTGTGTTGGTACCTTCTACCAGCTTACCCATAGCCCATACGGCACGTACATTAAGGTCACGGTCAAGGGCCATGATGTCGGCGTCCTTTCCTCTTTCCAGGGTACCTTTCCGATCGAGTACTCCCATGATGCGGGCCGGAGTTTCGGAAGCCATTCTCACTGCATCTTCCAGTGGAATCTCGGCTTTCTGAACCATGGTACGAATCAGGCGGTCCATGGTGGCAATACTACCAGCCAGTGCAGAACGGTCGGCCAGTTTACATACACCGTCTTCGATGATGACGCGCGGATCGAAAGCTTCTTTACTGTCGCTTGCGGCACAAGCCAGTGCATCGGTAATCAAGGCTGTTTTTTCTACTCCTTTTATTTTGTGTACAAGACGAAGAATTGTGGGAGGTACATGAATACCGTCGGCAACTACTTCCACGGTCATATCGTCCATCAGGTAGATACTTTCTACAGTACCTTCGTATTTGTATTCACGACGTTTGTGGAATCCCGGCATGGCATTGTAGAAGTGAGTAGCATGAGTGTAGCCTGCATAGAATCCCGTATAGATGTCTTCAAATTCAGCTTGTGTATGTCCTACTGCTGCCAATACACCTTTTGAGGTGATGTATTTACCGAATTGCATGGCTCCGGGAAGCTCAGGCGCTGCATCCCAGCGTTTGATGCAATGGGTTTCTTCCAATAAAGGAATGTATTCTTCAGGGTCAGGGTTCTTGATGTTTTCCGGCATCTGTCCGCCTGCCATCTTCATATTAAAGTAATGTCCTTCCAAGTGAAGTCCAAGAACCGGACTGTCGGGTTCACTCATTAATTTTTCCGTGGTAGCCGCTGCGGCGCGAATCATGGGAATGGTAGAAGATGAAAGAGTAGGGAAGATACTGGTCGTTCCATGTTGCATGTGCGCCTTGACTGCCGTGCGGAAGGCATCTTCGCTTCCTTCCATGAAGTCGCGTCCGCCTCCTCCATGTACATGGATTTCAACTCCTCCCGGTACGATATACATTCCCTTGGCGTCAATTAGTGTGGCACCTACAATAGCCAGGTCACAATTGGTTACTTCCAGGATTTTATTGTCTCTGATGAGTACGGAACCGTCTTTTAACCAGCCTTGCGGGGTTAAAATGCGGGCATTAATTATTTGAGTTAACATATTGAATAAGGTTTGATTTCTTTGATATGTGCTGCAAATTTAATTAATTTGCTAATTAAGTGTGCACTTAATAATAATTTATTTATAATTTAAGGGTTAATTAAATTAAAAGTATACTCTTTTTGGGGTTGTGCAGTAAAGCGGAACATGTAAGTTAGCTATTGGAAGTAAAAAAACAGATATGAAATGGTGGTATATCTTTTTTATATTAGAAAGAGGAAAGCTATATTGAGTGTGTTAAACAAGCATTTTTAATAAATAAAAAGCGGAAAGACTAGATAAAATGAATTATTATTTGTATCTTTGTCGCCCGATTTATATGGTATTGCGACTTGGGAAAACTTAGTACATATAAAATAGAATTGAAGAACATGACGGAAAACTCGGCTGATTATGAGTTTTTATTAGCGAATCAGTTCTTTGCGGATATTGACGCCCCGGAAATTCAGAAGGGAAAATTGCAAGTGCAGTTGAACGTACGAAAAACGATGGGTGTTTATGTCCTCACTTTCCATATTGAAGGTTCCGTAATTGTCCCGTGTGACCGTTGTTTGGATGACTTGGAATTGCCGGTAATGACCGATGATACGTTGAAAGTCAAATTAGGGGCAGCTTTCTCAGACGAGGAGGATATGGTGATTGTGCCTGAAGAAGACGGCTATATTAATGTCGCTTGGTTTATGTACGAGTTTATCGCATTGAGTTTACCGATGAAGCATGTGCACGCCCCGGGAAAATGTAATAAGGGTATGATGGGGGCATTGAACAAACATTTGCGTACTTCAGTCGATGAGGAAGAAGAAATGAATGAAATGGGCCTGGACGATGAGGAGGCCTTGGATGATGACGCGTTTGAAGCACGTGAGATAGATCCGAGATGGAACGAATTGAAGAAAATATTAGATAATAATTAAATAAAAGTTTAGAAAAATGGCACATCCTAAAAGAAGACAATCAAAAACGAGAACTGCGAAGAGAAGAACTCATGACAAGGCAGTTGCTCCTACGTTGGCTATTTGCCCGAACTGCGGCGCATGGCATGTTTATCACACAGTATGTGGGGCTTGTGGTTATTACAGAGGTAAGTTGGCTATCGAAAAAGAAGCTGCTTTTTAATAACTTGACGCTTTGTTGAACATCTTTTGCATGTTCTAGGGAAATTAAAGCCGGAGAGCCATTTCGGCTCCCCGGCTGTTTTTTTATAGGCCACGAAATTAAGAAATGATGGAAAAAATAAATGCAGTAATTACCGGAGTCGGTGGATATGTACCTGATTATGTTCTGACAAACGAAGAATTGTCAAGAATGGTTGACACCAACGATGAGTGGATTATGACTCGTATCGGGGTGAAAGAACGACGTATCCTGAACGAAGAGGGTTTGGGAACTTCATATTTGGCTCGTAAGGCCGCTAAGCAGTTGATGCAGAAAACGGATTCGGATCCGGCTTCTATTGACTGTGTGATTGTGGCGACGACCACTCCTGACTATCATTTCCCTTCTACTGCTTCTATTCTTTGTGACAAATTAGGACTGAAGAATGCGTATGCTTTCGATTTGCAGGCTGCTTGCAGTGGTTTCTTGTATGCCATGGAAACAGCTGCCAGTATGATTCAGTCGGGGCGTCACAAGAAAATTATCATTGTAGGGGCAGATAAGATGTCTTCTATGGTGAACTATTCAGACCGTGCCACTTGCCCGATTTTTGGGGATGGAGCTGCGGCTTGTATGGTAGAAGCCACTACGGAAGATTATGGTATCATGGACTCAATCCTGCGTACGGATGGCAAAGGACTTCCGTTCTTGCACATGAAAGCAGGTGGTTCGGTTTGTCCTCCTTCTTACTTCACCATTGATAACAAGATGCATTATTTGTATCAGGAAGGTAGAACGGTATTCAAATATGCCGTATCTAATATGTCGGATGTAACGGCTCAGATTGCGGAAAGAAACGGTCTGAACAAGGACAACATCGACTGGATTGTTCCTCATCAGGCAAACCTGCGAATCATTGATGCGGTTGCTTCTCGTCTGGAAGTTCCATTGGACAAGGTGATGATTAACATCCAGCGTTATGGTAATACCAGCGCCGGTACGTTGCCGCTCTGTCTGTGGGATTATGAAAAGCAGTTGAAGAAGGGTGACAATATCATCTTCACGGCGTTTGGTGCTGGATTTACTTGGGGTGCCAGCTACGTGAAGTGGGGTTATGATGGAAATAAATAAAGAAAGAATTAACACTACAGATAAAAAACGCATCCCAATCGATGCGTTTTTTTGTCTGTGAACGAATATTTACTTATGCACAAAGCCGGATTTGTGAATATTGTGGGCAATCCGAATGTCGGAAAGTCTACATTGATGAACTTGCTGGTGGGGGAACGTATCTCCATCGCGACTTTCAAAGCTCAGACAACGCGTCACCGTATTATGGGAATTCTCAATACGGACGATATGCAGATTGTCTTCTCTGATACTCCGGGGGTGTTGAAGCCTAATTACAAGCTTCAGGAGTCCATGCTTAATTTTTCGGAATCGGCGCTGGTGGATGCAGACGTGTTGCTGTATGTTACCGATACGATTGAAAAACCGGATAAGAATGCGGAGTTCATGGAAAAGGTACGTGCCTTGAAAGTACCTGTTTTGTTGCTGATTAATAAGATTGACCTGACCAATCAGGAAAATCTGGTGAAATTAGTGGATGAGTGGCATGAAATGTTGCCTCAGGCAGAAATTATCCCGATTTCGGCCATGGCAAAATTTAATGTCGATGTGGTGATGAAACGCATCAAGGAACTGCTGCCCGACTCTCCTCCTTATTTTGGAAAGGACCAGTGGACGGATAAGCCTGCACGTTTTTTTGTGACAGAAATTATCCGTGAGAAAATCCTGTTGTATTACGACAAGGAGATTCCTTATTCAGTGGAAGTGGTCGTGGAGCAGTTTAAGGAAGATGCAAAGAGTATTCATATCAATGCCGTGATTTATGTGGAACGTGAATCGCAGAAAGGCATTATTATCGGGCGTCAGGGAAAAGCCCTGAAGAAAGTGGCTACTGAAGCCCGCAAGACACTGGAGCATTTCTTCCAGAAATCCATTTACCTGGAAACTTTTGTAAAGGTGGACAAGGACTGGAGAAGCTCGGATAAGGAATTGAAGAATTTTGGTTATCAATTGGATTAATATCGGCTGCGAAGCCGTAAATAAAGATAATTATGGGAAATTTAGTTGCGATTGTAGGACGTCCCAATGTGGGAAAGTCGACACTGTTTAACCGCTTGACCAAGACACGTCAGGCGATTGTGAATGAACAGGCCGGTACAACCCGCGACCGACAGTATGGAAAGTCGGAATGGCTGGGAAAAGAATTCTCTGTGGTAGATACCGGTGGATGGGTAGTGAACTCGGATGATGTGTTCGAGGAAGAAATCCGCAAGCAGGTGATGCTGGCCATTGAGGAAGCGGATGTCATTCTATTTGTGGTGGACGTGATGAACGGTGTCACCGACTTGGATATGGAAGTGGCAGAAATCCTGCGCCGTTCGAAGACACCGGTGCTGCTGGTGGCCAACAAAACGGATAATAATGATTTGCAATACAATGCGGCCGAGTTTTATTCGTTGGGCTTGGGAGACCCCTATTGCGTTTCGGCATTGAGTGGAAGTGGTACAGGCGATTTGCTGGACTTGGTGTTGAGCAAGTTCAAGAAAGATACGCCGGAAATTCTGGATGAAGATATTCCGCGTTTTGCGGTGGTAGGACGTCCGAATGCCGGAAAATCATCTATCATCAATGCATTTATCGGAGAAGACCGGAACATTGTCACCGAAATTGCTGGAACTACACGCGATTCTATTTACACTCGTTATAATAAGTTTGGATTCGACTTTTACTTGGTAGATACGGCGGGTATCCGTAAGAAAAACAAGGTGAGTGAAGACTTGGAATATTATTCGGTGATTCGCTCCATTCGTTCCATTGAAAATTCGGATGTGTGTATTCTGATGCTGGATGCGACTCGCGGTATTGAAGGGCAGGATTTGAATATCTTCTCACTGGTACAACGCAACCAGAAGGGACTGGTAGTGGTAGTAAACAAATGGGACCTGATAGAAGAAAAGACGGCCAAGGTGATGAAAGGGTATGAAGATGCTATCCGCAACCGCTTGGCTCCTTTTACGGACTTCCCGATTATCTTTACTTCTGCATTGACCAAGCAGCGTATTCTGAAAGTGCTGGAAGCTGCGAAGGAAGTTTATCAGGCACGTACGACCCGTATTCCGACAGCCCGCCTGAATGAAGAACTGTTGCCTTTGATTGAGGCTTATCCACCTCCTTCAAATAAGGGAAAATATATTAAAATCAAATATATTACCCAGCTGCCGAATACGCAGGTACCGTCGTTTGTGTTCTTTGCCAACCTGCCTCAGTATGTGAAAGAGCCTTATCGCCGTTTCCTGGAGAACAAGATTCGTGAACGATGGAAATTGTCGGGAACCCCGATTAACATTTTCATCCGTCAGAAATAAATGAAATAGGTTGAAACCCCCGGTTGTCCGTTTGAAAGAATGGATAACCGGGGATTTTTTTATAAAAAAATGTCATTTTACTTGTGGGTTCGAGAAAATGTGTTTACCTTTGCACACGCAAACGAAAACAAATGCCCAGATGGCGGAATCGGTAGACGCGCTGGTCTCAAACACCAGTGGAGTAACATCCATCCCGGTTCGACCCCGGGTCTGGGTACAGGTGAAATAGCTAAGCAATTGAATATCAATGCTTAGCTGTTTCCTTTTTACCTCGCCTGTTCCCGATTTGTTCCCAAAGAACTTCATTCTCTCCCTCGCTAAATGTAGTTGAATGACTTTAAATATTGATTGTTTTGCGATTCCACTTTTGGGGTAATATTTTCTGCATTCCTTAATAAAAAAAGCTAATTAAATTGTGCTGAATCAATTTTTTATACTATCTTGGAATCTAAAACAATTGTATGGTGTTCTTCTAACTAAATATATAAATTATAATTTCATGAATGATAGCAGTTTGAAAATGTGTATTGATTGTGCTAATAAACAATTTGATCCAAAATTGCCCAAAGGTATGTTTTATTGCCCATATGTAGCAAGTATTCTTCCTAATGGTATTGTATATGATAGTACTGATGCCATAGAATGTATTAGGAAAGGTGTTTTTAGAGAAATTAAGCAGCGTATTAAACACTAAGCTTATAATTTAAAGATCCTAAAAGACCAAAGAAGGAGTCGTATCATTACTCAATTCTGAGCTTGATACGACCCTTCTAAATGTTATAGCTATTATCTGAACTCGGATTGTCATTTTAGTTTTGAGATCATCACTTAAAGATACAAAAAAACTATATAATTCGCAGCGATTTGTGTTTGAATTAGTTGACTGTTTTATATTCTTTACTGAATATTTCTGTCCTAAGCTTGTTCAGTGATGACAAACAGTCGCACCTAGTTGCTGGAGATTTTCTATATATCACAGCCATTTAGAAAGGCAAGCTGGATAATCGAGAGCAAATCAAAGCCAGAGTGAAAGTCGATAATGTGCCGAAGGGACATTACAATCATCAATAGAAGCGAGGATTTTCGATGAAGATATAATATAATAAACTCCTGACTTCGTCAACGTGTCACCCAAAATTCATCATCGAACAATGGAGCGATACGTTGATGCCGTTTCATCAACATAGTCCTATTGATAGTCTGCTTGCTTTGAGGCAATGTAATCTGTATAGTCACTATAGTTTTAGCAAGTTCGAGCACCTTGTCCACACTCATATTTATGCCGGACTGTTTCAACAGACGTTCCAATTCCTTGTAAACTTTCAAGGCCACGAAGCAGATACAGACATGAGCCTCTATCCTGCGCCGTGTGAAGTGAAACATTGGTCTTATCTCAATCTTTGATTTTGATATGCGGAAGGCTCTTTCAACATGCCACAGGTTATGGTAGGCGGCATATACGTCATTGACGGATATATCCGTATTGGTAAGGTACCCTTTGAGACCATCCCATTTCGCATCTTTCTCCAGTTTCTCGTAATTGATGGTTACCTTTACATCTCCTTCCATTTTCAGGAACTTGTTGTATCCGCGCTTGTTGATATTGTCTTTGGTAAGTGTACCTCTGTGGTATGCCTTCTCCAGACGGCGTATCCCTTTCTCCCGGTTATAAGCATCCTTTCGGGCACGCTCTTCTGTATATCCGACCAATAATCTCTGTCCGTTGCCTTTATCGTATTCAACCATTTGGCAGTCTGTCTTAGGCTGTTCCAGTATCCATTCCTGTATCTTCCTGCTCTCGTTCCTGATTTTAGCACCGATGATATACTTGTAACCGTTTGCTTCAAGGTCGGCTATATTATCGTTGTTCATCAACCCCGAGTCAGCCACCACGATAAAATCTTCCAGCTCGTATTTCCTGACAAATTCCATCACTACCGGAAGCATTGTGTGTCCCTTGTACTTGTTGCCCTCATGAATGCAATACGCAAGCGGATAGCCGCCAATGCTGACCAACAGTCCCAATATAATCTGAGGGTTCTGATGACGCCCTTCCTTGGAGAAACCTGTTTTACGAAGCTCGTCCTCATAATCCGCTTCGAAATAGAGTGTAGTGACATCATAAAAAAGCACACCGATATGGCCGCCTAAAATCTTCTTTGTGTGAAGGACGCTTATGTCCTGAACTATCTTATGTTGGTTATCGCTCAGTTTGTCCAAATAACGATAGATCTTCGACAGGCTGACATCCTCATCAAAATAATTCTTCAGATACTCCACTGTGGCAGATTTGCTTGCAGGATAAGACAAGCGGGCTTTTACAAGTTGGCGGAATACCTCATCATCTATCCTGTTGAATCCCACGTTGTCAAAGACACGGTCAAGTATCAGGTCCGCTCCATTGATGGAGATGTTGGTTATGCACGAAAGCATCTGTTCGGCACTCAGAAGCTCTGCCTCACACTTCTTGCGTTCCTCACCGAAAAGATCCAGCCGTGGATGGCGGCGTGCCTGTTCCGCATCTATCCATTTACGGCCTTTCATTATGAGAGAATTTATCTCTTCTTGAGTACGCGCTATACCTATAGTGGCAAGCTCATTCATCTTACCGTTGATCTTTTCAACGACTATGACGCCTACATTGCCTGATTGATATTTCTTCTTACGTATAAACATGTTTTTTGCACCGTGTCACCCTAAAATGGGTGACACAAAATTACAAAATATTATTTATCAGCTAATTATAATATCGAGATTTTTTGAGTGACGAAGTCAGGAAGCGAGGATTTTCGATGAAGATATAATATAATAAACTATAGTTCCCATTTTATTTTATTAATATCTTCGTATGCATTCATATAAGTATAACCTTCTTTTTCTTGATATACATTACTTGCTTTACCATAAGTCGGCGCAAGATATCCATAAAAGCCATCATACCACCCATCATCCTCCTCATGAAATTGCCCTGCGGTTTTTCTATATTCTTTATACTCCTCAAAGGTCTTGAAACCTTTGAGTTGCATAACCTTAAGATCGAACCATTCTTTAGCGTCCATTGGATGTTTTATTATTTTGTGCAATAGTATTGTTTCATCAAAACCAATACTCAAAAAGAATTCCAATTTAGAAACGGGGTGACTGCAATAACATGGTGCTTTTTCATAAAAAGATTTTAGCGCAAACAGTTTTCCTCCAAGAAAATCATTTGCTTCAATATTAGCATTTTCTATTGGATTAAAAGGAGGAAATTCATTTTTATGAAGCATTTTGTAAAGTCTGATCAAATCCCAATCAACCTTTATTGTAGTATCAGTACAATTATGCGGTTTGTGCTCTAGTAAATATCCATCTAAAATTTTATATCTTTCATCGCTATGTTCTGAAAGATAATGATACTCTCCATCTTCTTTTATGATAAGAAGACCACCGAAACGTTCTGTTTGATTTCCGTACAATCCAATAACCTTCTCTTCAAAAGAATTATTTTCTTTTTTCTTTACTGAGGAGATAACAGATGAATTTAATGGTATGTTGAAATTGTTAATTTTTACATCTTCATCAAAACATTGATCAAAGACGTCGTCATTATCAACGTTGGTTTGGTCATAATCATCATAATGTTCATTATCACAATTCTCTTTTTTACTTTTCCCCCATAATTTATCAATCAGTACACCAAGTCCTATAAGCAACAAAAGTCCTATGATACCATCAATCGGATTACCATCACTATCCTCTGCTGCTTCGTGCATATAATATGCTTGAGCGAAAACTTTGCAACATAGAGAATGGAAAATGCATGCGGTCAGTAATAATTTAATTTTCATGATTTTATATTTTAACAACATAATACAAAGGATAACAGCCCCACGCATATGCGTGAAAACCATTACAACCTCTCTTGTTCACTTTTGAAGTTTTCCAGCTTCGTACATATAGGATGAGAACATAACGCCTTGACATTTCTAATATGCCTTGGAAAGGGTTTACTCAATTTAACTGCAAAATTAAAAAAAGCTATGATAATCCACTCAATTAAGGCATATTATTTCGGCTATTATATTGAATTATAGCATAAAACTCCTTATAATCTTGTTTTCCATAAACAAGCCTCGTCCGAAACAAATAGTTGCGCTCCTTTATTATTGTCAAGGATATTTGCAAAAAGAAAAGTGTTAAAAAACGATATTATAAATGGATTCTACCATTTCGATTCCTTTCTATTTTCCAATCATACGCCCCCTCAGCAACATCGCCCACCTCTTTGAGTGTGTGGTGATGTTTGATTTCATCAAAAGGCTGCTTTTGTTCCGCATAGCCACACAACCAGTCACCAATAGCCTTTTGCATTTCTGTCGTTTCCCCATATTCCTGCATCACGCTCTTGATGTCTGCGGCTTCGGATGGGGCAAACAATGACTTGTACTGCTCCGTTCCGAAATGAATAATCGCATTGATGGCTCGTCTGAACACTTCGCTTGCTTGGTAGAGAATATCGGCAATGGCATTCAGAACTTTCCGACCGGATTCCAAAGCCTCTTGTAACAAGCGGATTGTGTTGTCTTTCTTCTTCGTGGCTGTGAGAACCGTCTGACTAATGTACTGCTGCATATTCGTTTCGTGTTCTTGAAGTTGCCTGACAGCTTCGTTCCTCTCTGTGATTGATGAGCGACTTTGCGTCAAAGCCCTGTCTCGCTCGGCTTCGGCACTCTGTTTTGCTTCGACCAAAGCCTTTGTAAGTTCTTCCACCTTGCTTTTCACTGCATTGGGAAAGACTTTCTTGATGCGTTCGATTTCGGTTTTCAGTTGGGCGTTTTCCTTTTCAACCGCTGCGGATTTGCCGACCCCCACAATACTGCCGACACTATCCAGTATGCTGTCCATCTTAGCCTTGCGCTCGTCTTTGAGCTGCCTTTCCTTATCGGCAATCTCATTGTCAAGCGAAAGGCTGTATTGTTCTTTCGCCTTGTTCTCGCCCTCAATGGACAGTCTATCAGCTTCGGCTTTCTCCTTGGCTGCAAGGGCGGCATCCTTTTCGGCTTTGACCTGTTCGGCTTCCTGTTTCTGTTTGGCAATGATGAAGTCGTTTCGTTCCAGATGCTCCTTGTCTGTCAGCTTCTTTGAGATGCCCCTCTGCATCTCCAGACACTCAGCCAAAACGGTCTGCATTTCGCTCATGGCTTTCTCGTCCAATTTGCAGGATTTGCCTGTTTCGTGGTTCATCCAGTCCCAGACGATATGCGCATGAAGATTGGGCTTCCAAGTGGCAATGTCTTCGGGATTGCTGTAATGCCCCTCGTCACGGTGAATGAACACTTGCAGGGGTGTGATACCCCATCGTTCCTTGCACACCTCACAAAAATGCCGCAACTGTTCCATAGTGGTATCTTCCTTGATTACCACCACGCCCTCTTTGAGCGGAGTGCTGCCACGTACAATGGTCACCTTCCCGGTCTTTTTGTTTACCCGTTCCCGGTCTTTGGTCTGCATCGCCCGACCTGTCTTCTCCTTGACCATTGCGGCTATCTGATTGTAGCGTTCAGTGAGCGATGTATTGCCAAAGTCAGGTGCTACCCATGCTTCATTTTGCGGCATGAGGTCAGTGCGTATGTAGAACTTTTCTTTGTTGATACGGGCAAGGTATTCTGCTGTCCGCCTGTTATGCGGTTCGCTGCTGCCGATGTTGCAGGGCTTGATGTTGATGGATGTCTTCTGTGTCATAAGTTTACTTTTATTCGGGTTTCACAATGGGTTATTAGGGCAGAGCCTTAATCGGTGGGTGCAGGGAGAGGGCCACTTCCTGCTCCGGGTTCTTAGGGGTGGAAGCCACTGAGCGGAGTTCCCAAAGAGAGGGTCACTCTTTGGTCGGGTTGCACAGGGCTGACAGTCCTTGCCGGGTTCTTAGGGCAGCCCCATAAGTGGGACGGGGCAACGCCCAGCCCCTCGGGAGAGCCCACAACTACGGAAGCGAAGCGTGTAGTTATAGTGGGCTATATCTGGGCAAGCCCAGTCTATCACACCACGACAACTCAGCTACCAGCGCATACCGTATTTCTTTTCTAGCATATAATACTCCCTGCCGGCTGCTATGTGGTTCAATACATCTTGCAGTCGGTCGAGTTCTTCATGGTCAAGCAAACGAATGGCATTGATGGTTATCTTTTGCGTGGCAATTTTCCGGTATGCTATGGTGGTTCCGTTCATCGTTTCGTCACCGTCCGCATGAACAGAGCGGAGGTAGTCATTGACCGCTTCCGTCTGTTCCTTTGTTGGATATGGTGCTGCCCATTTGTCTTGAATATAGTCAACCATTTCGCTGACCGCTTTTGCCAATATCGGGTCTTGCTGTTTGATAGATTGTATCAATTCTATTTTCTTCATACGAATATCATTTAAGTTGGATTTTACGATTATTCATTCCATTGTTGATTTTGTTGACTCTGTTGAAGATGATTCCAAAAAGAGGGAAAAGAAAATTAAAGATGCAGTACACAATCTTTTTCCTTTTTTGGCAGGCAAAACTCTTTGTTGAAGTTTGTTGAGGGTATTGTTGAATAGTAACCCTCTTATTTATATCTCTTTCCTTGTATTTCATCATATTCAACAATCTCAACGGTAGTCTTTCAGTTTTTCACGGGTAACGGTATAAAAGCGTCCCACTTTCTTGGATGATGCGGAATACTTCTGCCCCGGCAACACGGATATTTGGTAAGTGGAATAAGACAATGCATTGGGTGCAGGTTCAAGTTTCCAACACTGTTGCAAGACGTTCCTCACCTGATGGCGTTCTACCCTTATCATAGAATAGTTGAACAACGCAAGCAGGTCATTGATACAGAAATCCACTACATCCACCTGCATGGTGTCCATAATATCAAGCAGCAGTTCTGCCATATCAAGCTCAATGCGACTCCGGTTGCAACGGATAATTTTCTCCAATGCTTCCGTGCGGATGAGTGACGGTGAAAACCACATGCGGCTTTCTTCTTGGGTGGTCAAATTTCGATGTTGCAGGTGGTACAGGAAAGCTGGAATTTCGTCTTTCAGTTTCTGTAAGAATGATGTGTCATCTTTTTCTAATCTGCTGACCTTTCTCACCCAATAACGTGTTTCTTCCGGCTCAATGTAAACGGGGAAATTCTCATTATTGGAACACAGCACGAACTTGGCGAAGAACTGCACTTCATAGCGGTCTTTGCCCTTGGCTTCCATCTTGTAGGAATGTGCCGTACTTAGGTTCTTCAACCGTTCACTATCCTCACGGCGGTTGAGCAGTACCTCATCCACAACAATCATCAATTTGCCCACCCAATCCGCATTGAACTGACTACGAAAATCCTCGTTAGTATTGAACGTGACATTTTCCTGAAATAACGCTTTTAAAAAATTAAGAAACGTGCTCTTGCCTGTATTACGTTCTTCAGATACTAACAGAAGTATCGGCAATTTCTGTGTCGGTTTCAGATATAACAGTTGAAGGTAGTCCATTCCCAACTCATACTGCTCACCAAAGATATGTTCCACCAAAGAACAGATATGTTGGAAATCCCCTTCTGACGGTATATGGGTTATCGGCTCATAAAGATTATAAAAGTTATTCACGTTATGGCGATAGTCCGTATGGCTGGGCATAGTGCAAAAACCGTCATATTTGGGTATATGAGCCGCTTCATCCTTGCTATGGTCTTGCCGGAACACACTCATCTTCCACTCCACACGCATTTTGCGAAATGAGCCATTCATCATCGGTTGGTTCAATATGCGGAACAACGTAGTGCCGATGCGTACATATTCGTCTTCTACTTTTCCGTTTTGTGGAACGGTATTTTCATTTACTTCCATCACTAACCGTTTTATTCGTTCCACCTAATATGCGTTTTACATCCGACAATCGGTATCTTACCTTACTGCCGACTTTGACGGCCTTCAGATAGTTCCGCTTGTTCCAATGCCATAAGGTCGCATCGCACACTCCACACATATCCTTTACTTCTTCCCGGCTTAGTAGCCGTTCTTCATCCGCTGCACGGAAAGCCAATGCCACTTCGTTTATCGCGCGATTGATGAGCTCGTCCGAGAATACGCGCAAGTCCTCGCCTGTAATCTCCAGTTTGATATTGGCTGCGCCGTTGGAGATAATCTGCATCAAGTCTGTCATAATCAAAATCAATACTGCCGGATTGTCCGGTGCAACCGCTTCGGCAGCATAATAAACGATTGCACCACCGCTCCCGTATCAGAACGATGGTGCAAAAGTATAATTGCATTTCACTAAAATTCAACAATTTACGTTTCGCTTATTTCGGCGAAACCGTAAACGAAAGAAACGAAATGGATATTGAATTAATCTCGTTTATCGCTATGCTTGAAATCTCATTTTAGCAAGAAATTACCGTAACACTAATACTGGATTATTCAGAAGTTGGTCTATCACGGGATGATAAATGCATCCATCAGTTACGGCTGTAATGGTCGTAACTTTATTTCCACCGTCTTTGGATGAAGCACCGCAATGATAAATCTGCTCATCGGCTGTTTGGTAATCAATAACAATATATCTGTCATGGAATATACCGCCGGATGTTTGCAGCGAAATAGAAACATTGGGATATTCCCGGCAGAAATCATTGAACTCCGCCTGATGTAGTCGATTGCCTATATTGTCTGAGAATACAGTAATCTTCACATCGGCAGAGACGTCTTTCAAGAGTACCAATGTCTTTAACCCGATATAATTATCCACCACGAATATTGTTTTCTTAGCTGTCGCATAAATCTGTTGGTAAGCCAAATCGGATTCTACAGGTTGGCCGTTGAGTATCAGCCATCCTCTCCGGACAGTAGGATTGCTAAAGTCCAGCATGACATTTGCCAGTTCCGATTTGGTTACGACATTCCCCAGCGTGTCTATGATGCTGGCAACCTTGTCATCGACAGCCGATAAGGATTTGCGCAAATCAAGCAAATCTTGTGTATTCTGGGTTGTCTGCAAAGACAGTTGGAGATACTCCCTTTGCCCCAACAACGGTTGGTTGTCAACAATGTAATCCTTCATCTGCTTAAAGATGCGAATCAAAGCTTTGCTCTGTTTGGTTGCCAACTCGCCTTTCAAGACAGTCATAAGCATATATATCCCTTGTTCCGTAAAGGCGTAAGGGTTATATCTGCGACCGCCCCAACTTGAGGTGGAATTTTTGCACCTCAAGATTTCGCACTCCTCATCGGTTAACTGGAACATGAAGTCTTGCTCGAACTTCTCAATGTTGTTCTTGACCTGACGATTGAAGTCTTTGGTGCTGTAACCATAGATTTTAGCCAAATCCATATCAAGCATTACGCGAACGCCCCGGACATAGTATATAAATCCTTTCAGGTATTCGGCATTGACTTCCTCTGCGATAATGTCTTTTTTATCCATATTTGCAAGCTATTATGTTCGTATATTTTTTAATTTGCTTTGGTAAGGTAACTCCGCCATTCATCAATGTATGTTCGTTCCATACCGCAGTCTTTTATTTTCCCTTTGTTCGTGCTATCGTTCAATTTCTTAATGGCTATTTGCAAGTTACGCACGCTTTTCAGGTCGCAGTTCGGCATTTCATTGGCAAGCAACCGATGGAATGTAGTCACATCGCAATGGCTTAAAAGCTGTTCTTCCTGCAATGCAAAATACAGCCTTGCCAAATCAGTACCAGTGTGTTGTGTGGAAACTCTTAGCTTGATTTTTTCCAAAAGCATTTCTTTATCGCCGAGCAGATAATTCCGTAAGTAAAGTGGCTGTTCCGTATTTGTCGGCATTTCCGTTATCGCTTCATTCACAACCCCTAATTCCTCAATACATGATTCCATCACATTCCCTTCTTCAATGGCTCTCTTCTCACGCTTGAAACTTTCCCAATCCTCTTTCGTCCGCATCTTGTTGCGGATGCTGCTTTTGATGACAACCCGAATCATGATTGCAGCTATTTTCTGTTCTATGAAATTGTTTCTCGGATTGTTCGCTTCTGCTTCAAGTTGATTAACCATCGTTTCATAGCACTTGCCATAATACAGCCATGCCAATATAGCCGGAACTATCGAATCTTTATCTATGTTGTGAAATTCATCGACCAATAATTTAGCGGTATCTGCATCTGCTGCATAATCTTGCATCTGCCGTTCATCGGCAAGGTCACCGTGACATTCCGTCTGATACCTGCGCATCAGCTTGGGAGCAAGTTTCATGCCTACTTTGAAAACTTTGTATAGTCCAATAGCTGATTTATCATTGACTTCCGCAACGAAACGGTCATATTCCTTTGGGTGACTATCAAGCCAATCTTTTATCTCCTGCTTGAAATGTTCAAAATCCTGTTGAGCCATAGTTTGCCTTTGTTTAGTCCAACAAATGTACGAGTTCCTGTTTCATCTCTTCGTCTATCTCTCTGTAACGGCGGAAAGCCTTGCTGCCTTCTTTATGCCCCGATACCGATGAAACCAAATCCGGGTCTTTCACCTTTTTATACATATTCCCGATAAAAGTCTTTCGAGCCGTATGTGTGGTGGCGACCTCGTACAGATACTTCTGCTCAGGCTTACGGGTCAAAGGATTAAGCACCGTAACGATTCTGTTCAGTCCGGCAAGTCTGAAAGCCTCCTTGATAGCCTGATTATATTTCTGCTCCGATATGAACGGAAGCAAGGTTTCTCCATCATAGTCTTTGTAACGTTCAAGTATGGTTTTAGCGACATCGTTTAATGGAACTCTCACCGTTCTTGGATTATGATTGCGTGTCTTTCCTTGAATGTACTCTAATGCACCATTCACGAGATTTTTCTTCGTGAGCTTATAAAAGTCGCCCACACGACAACCCACCACGCTTTGGAACACAAAAATGTCACGTTGCACTGCCAATTGTGGGCGCATAGATAAATCTGCTTCAAATAGTTGGTTACGTTCCTGCAAGGTTATATAAATAGGTGTGCCATAAAGACATTCTTCAATCGGAAATTTGTCAAACGGGCGGTTGATAGTCTTACCTTGATTATAGCACCATATAAAAAAGGTACGTATGCGCGAGAAGCAATCAATGAGCGTATTCTTTCCTCTGGGTTGTGGAGTACGCTTTTCGGGAATAGTAGCGTAAATCTCAGGATATTCTTCGGCGTAAGCGTGTTCATTCTCCATAAAATCCCAAATGTCTGCAAGCGTATCTTTGGTAACTGTATTTATGTCCAGTGAAAAATCTTTCATGCCCCTCCTTGTTTCTCTGATGAACAGTTCATAGCGCATGAGAGCCCTTTTTACCACACGGAAATTCTTTTTTCTCACATCTGACAAACTATGCTTTTCCAAAAACTCATCAAACAGTTCGGCAAAAGTTAGTGGATTTTCAGCGGCCAGTTCTTCTTCCGTCTTGTATTTGTCCGGGTGATGGAATCTGTCTATCACTTCTCCTAACCATTCGCTGTCGGCATCATCCCTATATTCTCTTTCAATCATTCGGGTCAATGCCTGTACCTTATGGTTCAAGTCTGTCTTTTCATCTTCCGGTACTAAAGCCACACGGTCTTTATATCCCTGCTTTTCTGGGCTCCAATGGTTGGGGCTAATGGAAAGCTCACTTGCCGCCTTGATGTCTTTCTTTCCGTCACGTAGGCGGAAATAGATGGTGGCTTTGGTCTCCAAATCATTCTTCTTTGCCGTTTTTCGTATGAATGCAGTCACTTTCATAAGCTTCGATTCTATTTCTGGATTGAACACTGCAAAGATAGCGAATTGTTCCCAATTTGTTCCCGTTTATCCCCAATTTGTTTCAATCAAATTAAATTGAATCAATTTTATATTCCAATATAAGTATTTAATAATCAGTTTAGTTTAGTTTAAACTTCATCGGTTTGCTATTTAAACTGATTGTTCCAGATTTAATATTTCAAATGCGGGTCTGGGTACTTCAAATCCTTGATAATCGACTGATTATCAAGGATTTTTCTTTTTATCGAGCGTACTAAAAGTGTACTTCCTGACGAAAAGAAAAAGAGGGCTCAACGTAAAAATCTGAGGGATTCGTTGATTAAGCATAA
>ULRH01014139.1_pt1 | contig 19593 bp, 12 predicted proteins | sample 1955271 | NCBI WGS metagenome assembly ULRH01 (sample SAMEA4835677, study PRJEB28245) | human gut metagenome | biome: gut microbiome; material: fecal sample | place: Denmark | collected 2008 | reverse complement strand
TTACCTGTGAAAACTTCGTCACTCCTGTCAGCAGGACGAACTGGAGATCCTCGTCCGCAGACTTAAACACCGAATAAAAACCTTTCAGTATCTCCCTGTGCCAGTCCTCCAACAGGCGTTCCTTGCCGTCTACCTTCATTGAATAGTCGGTATCCAACACATCGAGTATCGGCTTGTCGTATTCATCAATCAGTACCACGCAACGGCGTCCGTGCTGGCGGTGGGCCTGTTGCAACACGTAGGCGAAACGTTTTCCCATATCCTTGAACTCCGTCGTACGGCCGTATACCTTTTCCCAAGTGCTGACCGTTCCTTCTATGATATCCTCCAACTTGCCCGATTCGGTGAAATTCGTCCCGTTGAAATCGATATGGAACACGGGATATTCCGCCCATTCGGTCTCCAGCCTGTCGATGGCAAGCCCCTTGAAAAGTTCTTTCCGCCCCTGGAAATAGCATTTCAGGGTAGATACCAGCAGGCTCTTGCCGAACCGCCGCGGACGGCTCAGGAAATAAATCTTTCCTCCTTTTACCAGCCGGTAAACCAGGCCGGTCTTGTCGACATATACATAACCGTCTTCTATAATTTTGTCGAAGCTTTGGATTCCTATCGGATACTTCATCATACGGTGCGCTTTATGGTTTACGCAAAGAAACGAAATTATTCTGAGACAAGCAAGACGTAGCAAACGGAAATTAAACACGAAAACACAAAGACACAGAAAAACTTATTCCAGTAAATCAATGAAATAAGATTCTGATCTTTGTGTTTCTAATTCTGATTCTTTTTGGTCTTAATCAAAGACGCACAATGCTCATGATTTTCTCTAAAGCTCCCGCATTATTCTTAACATAATCGCCAGCGGCTTTCCCTGCCGATAAAAGATAAGCTTCTTCCGAAAGAAGATGATCCATCTGCCGATGAAAGTCGGCTTCGCCCTGAATCTCTAATCCGCCACCACATCCTTTCAAGCCTTGTGCCTCACGGAATTTATAATTATTCGGTCCGAATATCACTGGAATGCCATATACTGCGGCTTCCAATGTGTTGTGAATACTTACCCCGAATCCTCCACCGATATACGCTATCTCTCCATATCGATAAATAGACGATAATAAACCAAAACAATCAATGATAAGACAGTCTGCTTGACCGACATTCTCTGGTGTAGCTTGCGTATAACGCACTGCCGGACGTTGCAGCTTGCTTTCTATCTCATGCAGATGACTTTCGTCTATAACGTGCGGAGCAATAACCAACTTCATTTCCGGATGAGCATTGAAATAAGGAATGAAAATATCTTCATCGGGTGCCCACGAACTGCCTGCCACCAGTGTCTGGTGATTATTTCCTTTGAATAGTTTCACCAACGGAAGTTCTTTTGCTTCCTGACAAATCTCCAATACCCGGTCGAATCGCGTATCACCTGCAATTGTAGTATTCTTTACACCGACATTTTCCAACAGATGTACCGATTCTTCATTTTGCACAAACAGATGAGAAAAACATTTCAATACATTCCGATACGTTGCTCCATACCAACGAAAAAACACTTGGTTCGGACGAAAAATAGAGCATACACTGTATACAGGTATTCCGCGGCGATGTAATTCGCTTAAGTAATTTTTCCAGAATTCATACTTAATGAAAAACGCCATGCATGGACGTGCCGCGTTAATAAACCGACGGACATTGCGTGGCGTGTCAAGTGGCAGGTAACACACGACATCGGCTCCTTTATAATCTTTGCGTACTTCATATCCCGAAGGCGAAAAGAAAGTCTGCAATATCTTATATTGCGGGAAGCGTTTGCGGATCAGTTCAATCAATGGCCGTCCTTGCTCGAATTCGCCTAACGATGCGGCATGAAACCAGATATATTTCGCCTGTGGGTCGATTTGCCGTTTCAAGACGGAAAAGGCTTCTTTCTCGCCTTTCACCATCTTGGAAACTTTCTTATTGAAAAGTGCAGCCAGACGGACTGCACTTACATATATATATATGGCCAGATTGTAAATCATTACTCCGCTTGTTTAAGCGCTTCTATCGCACGACGTATACGCTTGATTGTTTCTTCTTTGCCCAATAATTCCGTAATGTCGAACATGTGCGGTCCCTTGCATTCGCCTACCACAGCCAGGCGGAATGCATTCATTACATTGCCCATATGGTAACCTTTTTCTGTAATCCAATTTATTACAATGTCTTCCGAAGGTTTTGATGTGAAATCATCGATGGCATGCAATACATCTACCAGTTCATCCATGATGCGGGGCGTATCGGCATTCCAACGTTTTTTTACATCTTTCTCGGCGTAAGTGTCAGGAGCTGTAAAGAAGAAGCGGGCTTGGTCCCATAATTCCTTTACAAAGTTTACACGGCTTTTTACTAAAGATACGACTTTTGTCAAATAAGCATCGGAATAGTTCTGGACCAATACGCCGTGGGCTTCCAATACAGGCTTAAACAGTTCGGCAATCTCCTCGTCAGGCTTACGCAAGATGTATTCATGGTTGAACCAGATGCCTTTTTTATAATCGAATTTAGCTCCTGCCTTGCTACAATGGCTTAGGTTAAACAGGTTGACCAGTTCTTCCAAAGACATAATTTCCTGGTCATTGCCTGGATTCCAGCCTAATAATGCCAAGAAGTTAATGACAGCTTCGGGCAGATATCCCGATTCGCGGTAACCCGAAGATATTTCACCCGTCTTTGGATCGTGCCATTCCAGCGGGAATACAGGAAAACCTAAACGGTCGCCATCGCGTTTGCTTAACTTGCCGTTTCCTTCCGGTTTCAACAGCAAGGGCAGATGGGCAAATTGAGGCATTGTGTCTTCCCATCCGAAAGCACGGTAAAGTAATACGTGCAACGGAGCCGAAGGCAACCATTCCTCTCCTCGGATGACATGGGATATTTCCATCAGATGATCATCCACGATGTTTGCCAAGTGGTAAGTAGGTAGCTCGTCTGCCGATTTATACAGCACCTTATCGTCCAGAATCGAGGAATTGATTTTCACGTCGCCACGGATGATGTCGTGTACATGCACATCTTCATTCGGTTCTATTTTGAAACGTACTACGTATTGTTTGCCTTCTGCTATCAATTTGTCGGTTTCCTCTTTCGGCAAAGTCAATGAATTGCGCATCGACATACGGGTAGAAGCATCATACTGGAAGTTTGGAATCTCTTTCCGTTTCGCTTCCAGTTCTTCGGGTGTATCGAATGCGATATAGGCTTTGTCGTTATCAAGCAATACCTTTACATATTTCTTATAAATGTCCCGACGTTCCGACTGACGGTACGGACCGTAATTTCCTCCAAAACTAACTCCTTCGTCAAACTTGATTCCCAACCATTTAAACGACTCAAGTATATACTCTTCCGCTCCTGGTACGAAGCGGTTGGAATCGGTATCCTCGATACGGAAAACCAAGTCGCCCCCGTGCTGACGGGCGAACAGATAGTTGTATAAAGCAGTGCGTACACCGCCGATGTGTAATGCTCCTGTAGGACTTGGAGCAAAACGAACTCTTACTTTTCTTTCTGCCATAGTGGTTTTATCTAAAAAATACGCCGCAAAATTAAGGTATTTTTCCCGTTTTTTTCTTATTTTGCGGGCAAAATATCCGAACAACATGAAAAGTTTCCAAACAGAAAGTCAGTTTTCGTACAAGAAGTTCTTCTATAAGTGCGGCATTTTCCTTGCCGCAGTGCTCATTATTGCCTACTTTTTACCCCGTGAAGGGCAGTTTAACTATCAATTTGATATTAACAAACCATGGAAATACGGGCTGTTGCAAGCCTCGTTCGACTTTCCCATTTATAAGGGAGAAGACGAAGTAAAGCGTGAACAAGACAGCATCATGGCTAATTATCACCCTTATTTCCAATTGTCGGAAACAGCGGGTAAGCAAGTCATTGCCCAATTTAAGACCGATTACAACAAACAACTCCGGCAAATCATTCCCGACCCTACCTATTCACATTACATCGAACGGAAATTGGAAGAGATTTATGCGAAAGGAATCGTTCCTGTCGAACAATTAGCCCAACTGCATAAAGACAGCATCCTGAGCATACAAATCGTATATCAAAACACATCTATCCTGCAAAGCGTCAGCGAAATATATAGCACGAAACGGGCTTACGAAGCTTTGATGAACGTCGACACGTTACGTTACAACAAATCTTTGTTGCAACGCTGTAACCTGAACAATTACCTGACGCCGAATCTTATTTATGACGCCAACAAGTCGGAGCTGGCGAAGAAAGACTTGCTCTCCAGTATTTCGTGGGCAAAAGGGTTTGTCATGAACGGCCAGAAGATTATCGACCGAGGCGAGATTATCAACCAGCAGACATATAACATTTTGAAATCACTGCAACGGGAATGGGATAAGCGAAACGAAACAACTACCGAGAAACGTCTGACTTTGCTGGGGCAAATTCTTTTTGTCGCCATCATTGTCGGTTGTTTTATGATGTATCTGGCTTTGTTCCGCAGAGACTATTACGACAAGAAAGGAAGCCTCAGCATTCTGTTCTTCCTTATTATATTCTTTCCGGTCATCACATCGATAATCGTCTCACATCCTTTTATAAGTGTATATGTCGTGCCTTTCACGATGTTGCCCATGATTGTACGCATTTTCCTCGATTCACGTACGGCCTTTATGGCGCACATCTTGTCTATCCTGCTTTGTTCCATCTGCTTGCGTACGCCCCACGAGTTTATCCTCTTGCAAACCGTAGCAGGTATGGCGAGTATTTATAGCTTGCGTGAGTTGTCACAACGTTCCCAACTGTTGCGCTCCGCTTTGATTGTCGTAGCCGCTTATTCTTTGTTGTATTTGGCGCTCGACCTGATTCATGTCAACGATGTGTCACAATTAAGCACAAGCATATACTTTAACTTTATAGTCAATGGCATTCTCTTGCTGTTCACTTATCCGTTGCTGTTTATTCTTGAAAAGACATTCGGGTTCACTTCGAACGTTACCTTGGTAGAGCTTTCGAATATCAACAACAAACTGATGCGCGAAATGTCGGAAGTAGCTCCCGGCACTTTCAACCACTCCTTGCAAGTGGCAAATCTTTGCGCGGCAGCCGCCAACCGTATTGAGGCAAAAAGCCAGTTGGTGCGTACTGGAGCCATGTATCATGATATCGGCAAAATGCTTAATCCCGCTTTTTTCACTGAAAATCAGTCGGGCATCAACCCACACGACCAGCTCAGTTACAAACAAAGCGCACAAATCGTAATCAGCCACGTGACCGACGGCATTAAGTTAGCCGAAAAAAACAACTTGCCCGAAGTCATCAAAGACTTTATCCGCACGCACCACGGAAAAGGCCTGACCAAGTATTTTTATATATCCTATCAGAATGAACATCCCGATGAAGAAGTAGATAAGGAAGCGTTCCGCTATCCGGGACCTAACCCTTTCACTAAGGAACAGGCGATTCTGATGATGGCAGACTCGGTAGAAGCCGCTTCGCGCAGCCTGAAAGAATACACGGAAGAAAGCATATCCAACCTGGTAGACAAAATAATCGATAGCCAAGTGCAAGAAGGTTATTTCAAGGAATGTCCTATCACTTTCAAAGATATAGCTAATGTAAAAACTGTATTTAAAGAAAAACTGAAGACCATGTATCACACCCGCATCAGCTACCCGGAGCTGAAAAAATAGAAAGGGAATCTATACCTATATACTAATGGAGCAACCTACAAACAAAAATACCTTGCAAGACAAAGACATCCTGGACCTGCTGGACACAGCGCCGAAAGAAGGATTCCGCCTTCTTTTCGACACATACTATATGCGTCTTTGCCTGTATGCTGTGCAACTGACCGATTCTTTTGAACTTGCGGAAGATACCGTTCAAGATTTTTTCGCCGACCTATGGGAGAAGAAATACTATAAAGGCATCCGGCAAAACCTACGCCAATACTTGTATTTCTCGGTAAGGAATTCCGCTCTCTCTGCTTTGCAAAAGAACCGCATGGTTTCAATGGAAGAAATAGCCAACTGCGAATTCTTTCCGCCCGAAGACTTAATAGAAGAAGAGGAAATGGAAGAACGCAGGAAACGCCTTGCCCGCGAAATGCAAAAACTCTCACACCAGGAACAGGAAGCGATAAAAATCGTCATTATGGAAAACAAACGTTACAAGGAAGCAGCAGAAGAACTGCATATTTCCATCAATACCCTAAAGACTTACTTGTCAAGAGGGCTGAAACACCTCAGAAGGGAATACAAACTAACATGTTTTCTTATCCTCCTCAGCCTGTCAGCAACAATCTGCCAACTGGCTGCCTAACGAATCATCGAACTACTAATTAATACCTATGAACAATAAATATAGACTTAATAGAAAAGAAATCGAACAATATCTGGCAAGCCGTGAGGAAGAATTTCTGTCGGGACATGATACCGGACAAGGATGGGAAAGACTGCAACGCCGGATTGCCAGAAGACGGAAGAAACGTGTGATTACACGTCTCGCCTACATGGCTGTATGTCTCATTGCCTTAGGGGGCTTTTCCGTATGGCTGTCGCAAGAAAAAGAACAGCAAACACTTGCTTTACAAGAAACAATATCGGCATCCGCCGATGATTTTCCGGAAAAAGGCGAAAGCAAAGCCATCCTGTTCTTGAGCAACGGAGAGAAAATCAATCTAGACCAAAACCATTCTTTAACCGATAAGAAAGATTCCGCCCTCTTTACCAACGACCGCCAAGAAGGTATCTTGACTTACCGGAAAACAGCCGAAGCAAAGCCGGTACAAGAATATAACACTTTGGTCATTCCTAAAGGAGGTGAATACCAGTTGGTCTTATCTGACGGGACACAGATATGGCTCAACTCGGAAAGTTCACTCAAATATCCCGTCTCGTTCAAAGGAGAAAACCGTGAAGTGATATTAAAGGGTGAAGCTTTCTTTCACGTCCCCCAAGATACCGCTTCCCTTTTTACGGTACGTGCCTCGAATATGATTGTTGAAGGAACTGCATCGAAGTTCAACATTGCTGCTTATCCGCAGACTTCCACCAAAACCACCCTTGCCGAAGGATGCGTCAAAATCAAGACTCCATTCAAGGAACTTGAATTGTTTCCCAATGAGCAAGCCATCCTTTCTTCGGATAATCAACTGACCACCCGCGCTGTAGACGCTCATCTGTACACGTGCTGGACAGAAGGGATTTATGAATTCCGCAACACTTCACTCGAAGAAATTACAGCACAACTCTCGCGCTGGTATAACGTAGATATGCAGTTTAAATATCCCGAACTGAAAGAAAAACACTTTGCCGGTGTCATATTCCGTAAAGAAGAACTGAACATGGCTATCGAAACCATACAGGCTGTATCGGATGTTAAATTCATCCGCCAGGGAAATGTAATCTTTATCGACCGCAAGGCAGGACGGAAAGACAAAAACGTTTATACCATAGAGCACGTGTAACGGCAAGAAAGCACGATGCCGCCGTCACCCATTTTCCAAGAAATGCACTCTTATAAGCGAATTAACTTAAGTTATCCACTTTAAACTGCATTTCCGATGAAAAAGACGATTTATTTCTTGTTAGCAGGCTGTTTCTGCCTTGCCAGCTGTGGGCAGAAACAAACAGAACCTGCCACGACTGTACACCTGAAAGGTCAATTGACAGACATGGGAACCGTCGATGTCCCCATGCGTTATGACGGCGCGTCAAGTTTGTTAGGCAATAGCCGGGACATCTTGTTACATACCGACAGCGCAGGATACTTCGACACGATTGTCACGATAAAAGAACCTGCTTATTACAGCATTTGCCGCAATACACTGTATCTGACGCCGGGCGATGACCTGACCTTGAAAATCACGCAATCCAACCAGGAAGCCGAGTTCCAAGGCATAGGAGCCGAAGCAAACAATTACATGAAGTATCGTCTCTTCCCGAAAGGAGGCTCGTTTCTGGAAGCGGGAGGAAACTTGCGCGGCTCGTTCGACGCGACCAAAGCCCTTATTGACAGCCTTGCCGCCGAACGGCAAAAACAATTAGACGGGCTGGCAAACGTTTCGGCAACATTCAAAGAACTCGAAACGGCACGCATCCGGGCGGACGTGGCGAACAGTTACATTTGCTATGGAAGTTACGCCGACGTGGAAGACCGTGCAGCCTTTGCCGCTCAAATTACTCCTTACGTACAACCCATTCTTGCTGGACTGAACAACGACGCCTATCTGGATGTGGCTGTAGTCCGCGATGTCCTGAGCTACGCGTTCGGCCCGATGAAAGACCAATGGGCAAGCGGCATCGAATTCTCTCCGCGCATGAATGAACTTTACCGTTCAGCCGAATGGATAGAAAAGCTCAACTCACAGGTAACCAAGCAATTGACAGACAGCGTAACCGCCTATGCGGCAACCTTAAACGACTCCGCCTTTAAAGCAGAGGTTATCGCCAAAGTAGAACAATCGGGCAAGCTTTTGCCCGGACATCCGGCCTTCGACATTGAGCTGGAGGACACGGAAGGCAATACGATTCACTTAAGCGACTTGAAAGGCAACGTCTTGTATGTAGATTTATGGGCGACCTGGTGCGGCCCGTGCAAGCAGGAATCTCCTTATTTCGAAAAGCTGGCCAAAGCCTATGCCGGCAAAGCCGTTACATTCGTGCCCGTCTCAACGGATACCAACAAAAAAGCGTGGCTGTCCTATCTTGCGCATGAAAAGAAAGCGCTAAAGCAGTATAATTCTGTCGATACTTCCCTCCGCACCCACTGGGAAATACATTACATTCCACGCTTCCTGGTTATCGACAAAAACTTCAATATCGTCGACGCGTATGCTCCCCGTCCTTCCGAAAAAGAAAAGATTACGGCTTTGCTCGACCGTCTGTTAGCCGAATAAAGATTCCCTACGTATTTACAGGACAATCATCACAGAGGCACATAAAGAGGAATTGAAAAAGACTCTTTATGTGCCTCTGTGTTTTCCATAAATCGCCCCAAGGGCGGATCAATCCGTAAACCCGGTTGCAATAAGCGGCGTAACCTGCCTGATTTATCCATGAGCGGCAAGCAATATAACTGCGGGATCGGTACGATTAGTAATCGTACAGCGTGACGATTAGTAATCGTGCGGCATGACGATTACTAATCGTGTTTCCGGTGCTGTTTTATTCTGTCTTTTTATTCATCATCCAAACCTGTTGTATAAAAACATTTCGTTTTCTCTTTTCATATTTTTTCATACTTATTGTCACCTGTTTTTTCATTTACCTGCTCTTATCTATAAATCATCTACAAGAATCTTAACATAATTATATAACTAAATTCATTTAAAGACTGTAACCATGAAAAAGAAAAGGTTAAGCGAACAATCCGTTCTCCAATTGATTTTAAGGGGAACATGGGTGCTGGCATTGTTACTTTGCACGCACTTGGCTCTTTTTGCACAGGCCGACAAAATGATTACCATCCGTAAAAGTAACGTGCCGATACGCGAAGTGCTGGAGCTGATACAGAAAGAAGCAGACACGCACTTTGTTTATGACGAACAAACGGTCAGTCCGCACATCCGCGTCACTTTGGATTATTCTTCTCCCGCAAAGCTGTCGGAAGTATTGGATGATTTATGTAAACAAGCCTCTATACGTTATGAGGTAAAGCGAAACTTGATTTTGCTGTTGCCCGTACGGAAAACAACGCGGCAAGAAGACAGTTTTATGCTAAATGGTACCGTGACAGACGAAAACGGCGAAAGCCTTATCGGAGTAAACGTAAAAGTTGGCGGAAGCAAGACGGGTACGGTTACCAATATGGACGGGCACTATGCCTTGCGCGTCAAACCGGGCGACTTGCTGACATTTACGTACATTGGCATGAATGACCAGGCCGTAAAAATAAAAGGTAACCGTAGAACCATCAATGTTGTCATGGAATCAAATGATGCCGCTTTAAGCGAAGTAGTGGTGACCGGATATCAGACCTTATCGAAAGAGCGGGCCACAGGTTCGTATACTGTACTGAATGCAGAAAGTACAAAAGGCAAACTGGAAACTAACATTTTGTCGCGCATCGAAGGGCTTGTGGCGGGTATCAACCGTACGGGGAACAGCGATGAGGCTATCGTTATCCGTGGTATTACGTCTATCAATGAAGCCACCACTCCGCTTTATGTAGTAGATGGAATGCCGTACGAAGGAGAACTGGCTTCCATCAATCCGTCGGATGTAGAAAACATCACGGTTTTAAAAGATGCTGCGGCCAGTTCTATTTACGGGGCACGCGCTGCCAACGGTGTAATTGTCATTACTACCAAGCGGGGACAAGAGGGCAAGACCCGCATCAGTTACAACGGAAGCATTAAATTCACTCCCAAACCCGATTTAGACTACTTGAATTTGATGAGCAGTTCGGAACTGGTCGATACTCAAATCGAAGGTTTCAACTACTATCATGCCGATTATGAAAACCTGAATCAACGACAGGCATTGAATCCTGTCGTATCCTTATTGTACCAGCACGAACGGGGCAATTTGACCGACCAACAGTTAGAACAAGCCTTGTTGCCTTACCGCACACAGGACAACCGGAAGCAGATAGAAGACGAGTTTGCCCGTACCGGACTGACTCATCAACACAATTTGTCGCTTTCAGGAGGCTCGCAGAAGAACCGTTACATTGTATCAGTCAATTATACAGGGACATATCCTAATCAGAAGCACCAAAGCTCCAGTCGTCTTGGCTTCAATCTGAAAGATGACATGGAATTCTTCGACTGGATGTCGGCGTATATTGGTGTACAAGGCAGCTTCACTAAGACGCAGGGGGATACGGGAGCGGAAAGCAGTTACAGCACGCTGATGCAGAATTATCCCAGTTATTATATGCTGCGCGACGGGCAAGGAAACCCGCTGAACTGGCAACGCGGCAAATCGGAATACGAACTGGAACGCTTGCAAAGTATCGGCTTGATGGACGAACACTATAATCCGATAGAAAACCGTCCGTTGGAAAATTATGATAACAGCAGCAACTATTACCGTATCTTTGTCGGTGTCAACTTTAAAATCATCGAAGGACTGACATTAGACTTGAAGTACCAGACGGAAAGCACATCCAGCAAAAACCGTTATCTTTACGATGCACAGTCGTACACGGTACGCAATATGGTAAACGATGCCGCCCAATACGACCAGGCTACCCAAACGCTTACACTGAATATTCCTAAAGGAGGGCAATTGTCGGAAACACGAGGGGATGCCTATTCGTATACGTTGCGTGCTCAGTTGAATTTCAACCGCTTGTTCAATGGCAAACATAACGTCACCGCACTGGCTGGAGCGGAACGCCGGTTGGTACGAAGCAGTTCGACCACTGCACTCTATTTGGGTTATGATGACAACAGCCTTGCCTATAGCCCTTTCAATCCGTTGATATTAACCCCGTTAAGTGGAACAGAAGCATTGAACGGATATTTTACGTGGTATTACACCAGTAATAATTATCTCTTGGCGGATGAAGACCGTTATGTCTCATTTTACGCCAACGGTTCGTACACCTTCGACGAAAAATATTCACTGACCGCCAGCATGCGTATTGACCAATCGAATTTGTTCGGAACCGATCCTAAGTATCAGTATCGTCCGTTGTGGTCGGTTGGGGCAGGATGGCAACTCGGACATGAAGAGTTTATGAAAGACATTTCATGGCTTAACCGTCTGAACTTACGCTTGACGTATGGTATCGCGGGAAATGTGCCGAAGAACGCAGGCCCGTATCTGAGCATCACCAATACCGGCTACAACGACTGGGTGGGTGGTATTGGCTCTTCTATTTCCAATCCGCCTAACGACCAATTGCGTTGGGAAAAGACTTCTTCGGTGAATGTCGGCGTAGACTTCGCCCTTTTCAACTCGCGCCTAAGCGGAAGTATCGATTTCTACAACAAACGCACAACCGACCTGTTAGGCAACCGTAATGCCGACCCTACCTTAGGCTGGACAACCTTGATGCAAAACTATGGCAAGATGAACAACCGGGGTGTGGAAATCGCCCTGCAAAGCGTCAACATCCGGAACAAGGATTTCACATGGGGAACCAACTTCATGTTCGGCTACAATAAGAATAAGCTGTTGAACTTAGAGGGTACTCAAGAAAGCGTGTTCTATTACACGGCTTACGACGTAGACGCCATTGGCTATCCGGTAAACAGCCTCTTCAGCTACCGTTATGCCGGACTGAGTCACGAAGACGGAAGTGCTTTGGTTTATGACAAAGATGGAAATAAAGTGGCACAGGTCAGCTCGGTGGATGAATTGGTATATTCGGGTACACGTACACCGAAATATACCGCTTCGTTAAAGAACTCATTCCGCTACAAAGATTTCGATTTGTCGTTCATGTTCGTATACTATGGTGGCCATGTAATGCGTGATGTAACGCAGACGTATATGAGCGGCGCACCTACCGCCAACCTGAACCGCATCAACTTGAACCACTGGAGGCAACCGGGCGATGAGAATATCCCAGGAGTAGGACCTGCCTTCAACCGGAATATTTATTACACGCAGGCACAAGCATGGTATGCCGCCGATGTACACGTGAAACGGGCAGACTATATCAAATTGCGCGATATCTCTCTCAGCTATAACTTACCTTCCAGATGGTTGCGGCGCTTTGCCATCAGCTCGGCTGCCATTACCTGTCAGGTCAGTGACGCCTGGTGGTGGGCGGCAAATGGCGACATCGACCCGGAAGCATACGCTGTATCGGGCTACGGATGGGGCTCACTCACTTTACCCAACCCGACAACTTATACCATCGGATTATCCATCAACCTTTAAAGCATAATGATATGAATAAAAAAATACTGACCTTGTTTGCAGGATGTTGTCTGGCTTTCGCTTCGTGTGACAACTTTTTAGATATTCAGCCGAAAGGAATCGTCATTCCAAAGACCTGCGAAGACTATGAAACCTTGCTCAACGACGCGCAGCTGATGAAAGCGTCTGAATCGTATCCTATCTATCTGACCGATGACATCTTCATGCTGGATGACGATGACATGACCGGCGGATTCAACTACATGGAACTGCCCAACCAACGCTTGTACACTTTTCAATCGGAAGTATTCGGTGATGGCGAGACAGATGGGTTATGGACTTATTCGTACAACCGTATCTATACCTACAACGTTATCATCAATAATGTATTAGGTTCGAGCAACGCTACCGAAGAACATAAAAAACAAGTACAGGCAGAAGCCTTGGTAGGACGCGCCTTCGAATACTTGACGCTGGTCAACGCTTACGGCAAGCATTACGATGCAGAAACAGCGCAAACCGACCCCGGCGTGCCTCTGTTGTTAGACGAAGACATAAACAAGAGCAATCTGACGCGGGCTACGGTACAGCAAGTGTATGACCAAATCAAAGCGGATCTTGACCAGGCCTCACTCAATTTGCCTGAACGCCCCGTATTGAATGCCAACCGCGCTTCACGTCCTGTAGGCTACGGTATGCTGGCGCGTATGTACCTCTATATGGGCGATTACGAACAAGCTTTAGAGAACGCCCGACTTTCGTTGGAAAACAATTCCACTTTGCTCGACATGAAGCAATATAACGTGGTAGACCCTGAACAATACTTCGGACGCACCGATTTGCCACAAGACCCTTCCGACAATCCGGAAAACATCTATGTGCGACGGATGCCATATGTATACGGAGTCAACTCCTCGGTATATGGCTCTGATGACCTTATCAACCTGTACGACCACGAGAATGACAAGCGTTACCTGCTTTATTTCACCAAACGTTTAGGAACTACTACTACCGACTACGACCTCTATGCGCCTTATGTAGCACTCAACATTGCCATGGGCACACCTGAAATCTACCTGATTGCGGCAGAGTGTGAAGCAAGAATCGGCTCGAAGGACCAAGCGATGGAATATATCAACACGTTGCGCGACTATCGGATTGTAAATAATACGCCAATCAGTGCCGACAGCAATGAGGAGGCTTTACGCCTGGTATTAGAAGAAAGACGGCGCGAACTGACCATGAACGGGTGTATGCGCCTTATCGACTTGAAGCGTCTGAACAAAGAACTTGAATTTGCCAAGACCATCACACACCGCGCCAACGGGGTAGACTATACATTGGAGCCTAACAGCCCCAAATATGTATTGCCTATTCCGCCTACGGTATTACGTTATAATCCGGACATGGAAGACAATCCACGCTGAGAGCATAAGAAGCTGTTTTGAATTTATCGTGTGATGATTTGGGATGAGTTTTTGAGGCATTTTCGCTTCTGTGATGAGGAAGATAGCGGGCTATCTGACGAAGAACAGGAGCGAAAAGGACCAAAAAATCGCCCAAAGCACACACGAAAACGGATACATCAAGCCAAGAAAAACTTTTTGGAGAAATTCAAAACAGCTTCTAAATATGACGTTTATCCATCACAATGCATAAAGATATGAAAGCAAAATACTTATACCTGACAGCAGTCACCTCATTCATGGGATGGAGTTGCAATACCCCTCCCCGTACAATAGAAGGTACATTAGAAGGAATTGAAGCAGACTCCGTCTTTCTGTACGAAGTAGCCAATGAACACTATGGCAGCCTGGAATACAAGGAAGCGATTCCCGTTACCGCGGGGAGATTTACACTTCCTGCCGATAGCCTGACACCCCAATTGTATGCCTTGTCTATCGAAAATGCACAGACTAAAGGCTACGTGCGGACATTCGCAAAAGTGTTTCTGACGCCATCGCAAACAGACATCATTTTAAGCGAAGACCCATACGGACAATTACAACTCCGTGCCTCCGGCTCCGCTTTGACCGAAGGATACCAATCGTTTATGGACGGCTTGGCTGATGTAGAAAACCGTGCAGTCCTGGATTCGCTGGATTACCTTTTCTATCAAGCACGCGAAAAAGGAGATACTGCCACGATGGCGCAAATTAAGAACGTGTCTGCTCCTTACTATGAACAGGCAGGAAAAGCCAAACAAGAATATCTGCAACAAACTTTCTCGAAACAAGACACAACCATATTAGGGCTTTACTGGTTTTATAGCTACCAGTTTCAAAACCACACCTTTAATACGAAGGAAGAAATCGCGAATATTCGCAATAAGCTGGAAACGTATGGAGCAGATGCCCGCCAAAGTGTGTATTATGCTCGGATAACGAATACGTTAGACCAATTAGAAAAATGTGCCGTAGGTAGTCTCGCTCCTGAAATAGAAGGTGTAGGCCCGAATGGTAATCCGGTTAAATTGAGTGACTTCAAAGGAAAGTATGTGTTGGTGGACTTTTGGAGTTCTGGATGTCACTGGTGTCGACTGGAAACTCCTAATTTACAAAAAGCCTATCAGACGTTCAAAAACAAAGGTTTCACCATACTGGGTGTATCTTCCGATTTTCGTAAGCAAGATTGGCTGGAGGCCATCGAAGAAGACAATAGCCGATGGAATCAGTTGCTGCTTCCAAGAGAATCGATACGCGAAGTGATGGAGACATATTGCATCGTAGGTATTCCACATATCATCTTAGTCAACCCTAAGGGTGTCATCATAGCCAAGGAATTAAGAGGTGAAACCATCTTTGATACAGTCAAAGAAGCCGTCAACCGGTGAGTGTGAGCTAAGCATTATAGATTCGGTATGCGGTACCGATGTATAAGTGCATGACTTTACATTCAATCGTTGGGTTAGAATATACCTTCGAATTTTCACATACATACAAGTGCCGATAAAACAGTCTGCCTCCTTTTTATTAGGGGAAGCAGGCTGTTTTTATGCATTTATCTCTCCTTCGTTGTTCAATTTCCAGACTACAGACCGGCACATTTTCGTACCTGACTCATTTTGACTCAAATAAAAAACATTCAAGCTGCTGTAAACCAGTTGTTTTATATGTCTCGTTTCAGTAGCCGGCGCAATAACAAGACAAGGGTTTTATCCGGCTTGGGGCGGGGGAGGGACGGTGAGCTTAACGGCTTGAGTTAGAACGATTTGAGTTTTTTAATTTATAAATTAAATTTAATTTGTTATGAGAAAAAAGTATTTAAGTGCACTGCTGTTCGGAGCGCTTTTGTTCGCTTCGGCAGGAACTTTTACCTCTTGTAAAGACTACGATGACGACATCAGCAATCTGCAGTCACAAGTGGACAAGTTGGCTACCAAAGAAGATATGGAAGCTAAACTGAACCAGATGCAGACAGCCGTAACAGAAGCGCAGACTTGCACAAGAAGCTTTGAGCACTGCTCAAGAAGCATTGGAAGCTGCTCAGCAGGCAGGAGACGCTGATGCCATCGCAAACTTGGAAACAAAAGTTGCCGATCAGGAAAAGAGAATCGCGGCATTGGAAGAAGCCTTGGGCGATATTGACGCGTTGAAAGAAGAACTTCAGAATTCTGTTAATGGCCAGATAGAAGCTTTCCGTACCGAAATGGACGAACTGATTGAAAAAGTAGAAGGCTTGGTAGGCAAGCTGGCTGACATGGTAACTAGCGTTGAACTGGTATATTCTAATTCGCTGTAAGATAATCAACACGGCTTGACATTGAATATGATGTCTGTAATTGAAAAGGCAAATGTATTTGGCGAAGGTTTGCCGGGAGCGATTAGTTTTACTGAAGGTGTTCAGAAACAAGTTGGTTCAAGCTTTATTGTCCGTGTTTCTCCTACTAATGCAGTGATTACTCCGGAAATGATTTCTTTGATTAACGCAAAAGGCGAAACATTGGATGATTTTCTGAATATCGATAAAGTAGAGAAATATAATCAAAACTTCTTAGGTAATACAACTACTCCTCAAACCCGTGCAGAAGGAAATAGTGGCCTTTGGAAAGTAACTGTTTCATTGAAGAACTACGATAAGGATTCTTTCAATGCCGTTACGATGCAAAAAGACGGTAATGTATATAGATATGTTAAGTTTGCAGTTGAAGTCAACAACACTTTAACCACCGAAGAAACAGCAACCCGCGATGTAATTTCTGCATACGACTTGCAAATCGGAAAGACTGAGTTTGAGCCTTTGGCTACATTGAACTATTGGGTTAACGAGAAGAATGTAACAGAAATCCGCAACCGTTATGCTTCTACAGAGACTATAGCTCAGGGTGGGTTAGGATTGAGTACAAATAAGGCTGAATGGAAATGGATTGACGATGCAGACGTTGCTCCTGCTGTTAAAGATGACGGTACATTGGAAACTGGAGCAAAAGCCAATGCCATTCAGGCAACAGGAACCCCTGACGATAATCGTAGCAATATAAACTATATTTATCCGGCTGTACAAGGTGAACCTTTCACTATTTCAATTGATGCAGTAGGTAATACAACTTACGCTGACTTGAAATCTCCGGATCAAATCAAAGGTATGTATGTAACTTTGGATACAAGAAACGCTGTTGAATCCGCTCCTTCTGAAATCAATGCATGGAATAGTTACACATATACTGGTTTGAATCAGGTTGTAGAAGGCACTTCTACTCAAATTACGATTAATGGAAGCAATGTAATCAACGATATCATCGGTCTCCGTGTATATGCCGTTAATATGGACGGTACATTGGTTGACCCGGATGGTCGTGCTTTCTATGTACGTTTGGGTAGCGCAGCTGCAGACTGGAATGCTGCCAATACCGTTATTACTCCGGATGCTAAAGATGCAACCAAAGCAGATGAAGAAAAATCTGCAACTCAAAATGTTACTTTGTCTAAATTGACAGGTGCGTCTACAATGAGTTGGACTACAGATAAGGTCAATAATGTAACTCCTGCATTCCATGTATACTTCCTTGATAAGGACAATAAGGTACTTTACTCTACTGCCGACGGAAATACAGGTTTAGGCTCTGTTGCATTCGATAAGGTTGCCAAGATTTACACAAAAGCCTACTCAGGGTGACTGGAAGCTTTACGAAGATGACAAGACTTATAACGGTACAATGACCATCAAGAACGCTAATGACTTTGTATTGGCTACTTTGGATGTAACCATGACGAAGACATTGCCGACTACATTGCCGAACGGATTCTCTATCAAGACTGCTCAGGTACAAGATGGTATCTATAAGTGTTACATGATTCCGATGTTGAACGGAACTGAAACTTGGACAGCAGAAAAAGCTAACCAAGGTAGCATGAAGATGACTGAGGTATTTAACTTCGGTGATGGTGTTGGAAGCCAATACAACATCAGCTTCGCAACTTCGAAGAAAGAAAACAATAAGGATGTAACCAATACAGTAACAGGTGATGGCTATTTGGTTGTTGATAAAGCTTACATCAACAATGAAACTCAACACGCAACTACTGTAGTTTACAATTACGGTAAGATTTCTTCTAAGAAGAACGCTAAGGGTGAATACGATGATTGGACTGTAAAAGCAGCAGACTTCAATACTATCTACAACTGCATCTATAATGACACTTATACCTGGGCATGGGCTAACAATGCACAGCTTGGAGGTGACTTTGCAAAGACAGACAAGAATGGTAATTACATCAATAGCACTCCGTCGACAACATTGACATACGGTACGGACTATACTATGAAGAATCCGAATGGTTCAGCATTGAATGTAGATGCTGCTATTTATGGAACAAGTGCATGGGATAGCGAATACAATGCAATGTTGAGTACTTCTTATAAGAGTAGCTTGAAGATTACCAGTGCTACATTGACAAGTAATGCAAACGGTGAAGAAGAATACTTCGACGTTCAGGTTGTTAATGGTCATATTACTGGATTCAAGGCTATTGCATTGAGTTCTACTACTAACCCGACCGCAGATGTACCTTCGACATTGACTATCAAGGCAAAGGATATGTATGGTCACGAAGTTGTTATCAAACTGGCTATGACAGTAAAGAAACGCTAATCGTTCATTCTATAATAAAAAAAGCGGTGCCATATGGTGCCGCTTTTTTTATTACTGTTAAGTAAAACTACAGCAATTCATTTAGCTGAGCTGTAAATTACACCAATAGGCTCATTCTCAGACAACTTTCCATTCTTCCACCGTCCCCGTCTCGGAAGAGAAGTCCACACCTATTTTATATATCGTTCGCGGGTCTGCCTCATACGGTCGTGCATAGCCTTTCGCCTCTATTTGTGTCAAAGCCTCGTCCGCGGAACCGTCGCGTTTGAACTCGAAGATATATACATAGTCAGGCGTTTCCACGATGCAGTCCGAACGTCCCTGGCTCTGTTCCTTCTCGGTATAGACCGTGTAGACGCTTATCAGGCGGAAGATGAGGTAGAACGTGTAATGGAAATAGCGCTCCTTCTCGCGCTTGTTCCGCATGGTGTAAGGGATGCCCGCCAGGAAAGAGGTGAACAGGCCGCGCAGGCTTTCCGTGTCACCCTGGCGCAAAGCTCTCACTACATCTCGAATCCAACTGTTCAGGTTCTCTTCCGGTTTCAGGTAATTGGACGCGACCAGCGAGACGAAGCCGTTCTTCACTTCATTGTTCGGGAAATCGAGCAGGAAGGTGCCGAATTCCATATCGCAATCCTTGACGGTCAGGTAACCGCTTTGGTAAATCATCGGGAG
>ULRH01052099.1_pt1 | contig 19858 bp, 19 predicted proteins | sample 1955271 | NCBI WGS metagenome assembly ULRH01 (sample SAMEA4835677, study PRJEB28245) | human gut metagenome | biome: gut microbiome; material: fecal sample | place: Denmark | collected 2008 | reverse complement strand
GGTTTTTTCGTTATCTTTGTTCGCTGATTTCGAAAGAGAAAAAAATAAATATTTAATTTGTTACAAAATGAGAAAATTGAAACTTTGGGCACTCGCACTGATTAGTGTGCTTTTCTCGCCGGTGAAAGCCGACGAGGGTATGTGGCTTCTCCAGTTGATGCAGGAGCAGAACCTTGCCGACCGCATGAAGGCGCAAGGTTTGAAAATGGATATCGATGATATTTATAGTCCGAACCATGTAGCGTTGAAGGATGCTGTTGGTATCTTCGGTCGTGGATGTACGGGTGAAATCATTTCGCCTGACGGATTGATTCTGACCAACCACCATTGCGGATACGATGCTATCCAGCAACACAGTTCGGTAGAGCATGATTATCTGACCGATGGCTTTTGGGCAAAGAACCGTTCGGAAGAACTTCCTACTCCGGGATTGACCTTCAAGTTTGTGGAACGTATCGTGGATGTGACTGACCAGGTGAATCAGGACATTAAAGACGGAAAGGTGACGGAACTCAATTCGTTCGGTTCGGAATACTTGAGCAAACTGGCGGATGAGGCATTGAAGAAGAGCGACCTGAAAGGAAAACCGGGCATCTCTACAATGGCATTGCCTTTCTATCAAGGTAACAAGTTCTACCTGTTCTTCATCAAGACGTATAGCGATGTGCGTATGGTGGCTGCTCCTCCTTCGTCTATCGGTAAGTTCGGCGGTGAAACGGACAACTGGATGTGGCCTCGTCATACGGGCGACTTCTCCATGTTCCGTATCTATGCCGACAAGAACGGCGACCCCGCTCCGTACAGTGCCGAGAATGTTCCTTTGAAAGTGAAGAAACACCTGGCTATCTCATTGAAAGGTCTGCAGGAAGGTGACTATGCGATGATTATGGGATTCCCCGGAAGCACCAGCCGTTATCTGACTCAAAGCGAGGTGAAGCTCCGTATGGATGGAACCAATACGCCGCGTATTCAGGTACGTGAAGCCCGTCAGGAGGTATTGAAGAAAGAGATGGCGGCAAGCGACAAGGTACGTATCCAGTATGCCAGCAAGTTCGCTTCGTCCAGCAATTACTGGAAGAACTCCATTGGTATGAACAAGGCTATCGTAGATAACCGTGTATTGGAGACTAAGGCAGAACAGGAAGCCAATTTCGCTAAGTTCGCCAAGGAAAAGAACAATGCCGATTATGCTTCGGTAGTGGCTAAAATCGATGAATATGTAGCGAGAGTGACTCCGATAGTCAAGCAGATGACCTATTTCAGCGAGACTTTCCGTTCGGGTATCGAATTTGGTGCTACGTATCTGATTTTCGATAACTTGAAGGCAGCCCTCGAAAAAGGAAAGAAGAAAGATATTGAAAAAGCCATTGAGCAACTGAAAGAAGGGTATGCCAATGTGCATAACAAGGACTATGACCACGAAGTAGACCGCAAGGTTGCTAAAGTCCTGATTCCGCTCTATGCCAAGAGTGTACCGGCAAGTGCGCTTCCGGCATTCTATGAAACCATCAAGACGAAGTTCGGCGGCGATTATGATGCGTATATCAATGCGTTGTATGACACCAGCATCTTCTCGAATCAGGAGAATTTTGACGCGTTTATTGCTAACCCGACGGTAGAAGCCATCAACAACGATTTGGCTGTCCAATATTCAACAAGCAAGGGTGCGATGGCAAAGAAATTGTATGAAGATTACGACAAGGCTTGTGGCGACATCGATTTGCTTCACAAGACTTACGTGCGTGGTTTGTGCGAAATGTATGCTCCTACGCCGAAAGCTCCCGATGCTAACTTTACCATTCGTTTGACTTATGGTAATGTGAAATCGTATGACCCGAAAGACGGTGTACATTATAAATATTATACCACATTGAAGGGTGTCATGGAGAAGGAAAATCCCAACAATCCGGAATTTGTGGTTCCGGCAAAGCTGAAGGAACTTTACGCTACAAAGAATTACGGACGTTATGCTTTGCCTAACGGTGAAATGCCGACTTGCTTCCTGACTACGAATGACATTACAGGCGGTAATTCGGGGTCTCCGGTGATGAACGGCAACGGTGAACTGATTGGTGCCGCTTTCGACGGTAACTGGGAATCACTTTCGGGTGACATCAATTTCGATAACAATCTCCAGCGTTGCATTGCCGTAGATATCCGTTATATATTGTTTATTGTGGAGAAATTGGGCGGATGCAAGAACCTGATTGATGAAATGACGATTGTAGAATAAGTTTTTTCACCACAGATTACACAGATTATTTATGTTATTCATACGTGATTATGATAATTGTCAATTAAAATAATCTGTGTAATCTGTGGTGATTCTTTTATAAGCATTATGAGAAAATCCCTATTGATAACATTCCTTTCCGCTTGCTTTCTGACTTCTCATGCCGATGAAGGCATGTGGATGCTGACCGACTTGAAAAAGCAGAATGCGGCGGTAATGCAAGACCTTGGGCTGGATATCAGCATTGATAAGGTATATTGTCCTGAAGGAATCAGCCTGAAGGATGCAGTGGTTCATTTTGGCGGAGGCTGTACGGGTGAAGTCGTATCAGCGGAAGGGCTGGTGCTCACCAATCACCATTGCGGGTATAGCTACATTCAGCAACATAGTTCGGTGGAACACGATTACCTGACCGACGGTTTTTGGGCAAAGACCTACGCTGAAGAACTTCCTTGTGAAGGGTTGACCGTGACGTTCATCGACCGTATCCTGGATGTAACCGATTATGTGCAGGAGCAACTTCAAAAAGACGAAGACCCCGAAGGATTGAATTATCTTTCACCTTCGTATCTGGAGAAAGTGGCAGGCCGTTTTGCCAAGAAAGAAAAGATTAAGGCCGATGATTTCACGGTGCTCGAATTGAAACCATTCTATGGTGCCAACAAGTATTATCTTTTTGTCAAGACCGTTTATAAGGACATCCGTATGGTAGGTGCTCCTCCTTCGTCTATCGGAAAGTTCGGAGCTGATACTGATAACTGGATGTGGCCGCGCCATTGTGGCGATTTCTCTATCTTCCGCATCTATGCGTCAAAAGACGGTAAGCCTGCTCTTTATTCTTCCGATAATGTTCCTTTGAAGGTAAAGACGCATCTGACCATTAATGCCAATGGCATCAAGGAAGGTGATTTTACCTTCGTGATGGGTTTCCCCGGACGCAACTGGCGATATATGATTAGTGATGAGGTGGAAGAACGGATGAATACCACCAACTTCATGCGTGATACCGTGCGGGGCGTGCGCCTTCGGGTATTGGGTGAAGAAATGGCGAAGGATGCCAAAACACGTATTCAATATGCCGCTAAGTATGCTTCGTCTGCTAACTATTGGAAAAATGCCATTGGTATGAACGAAGGTTTGGTTCGCTTGAAGGTGCTCGACCGAAAGAAAGCGGAGCAAGAACGTTTGTTGGCATACGGACGTGAGACGGGAAATGATTCGTATCGTCAGGCATACGATGCCATCCGGCAGATTGTAGCCAAGCGCCATGATGCCGTCTATCATCAGCAAGCCATTTACGAGGCATTGATGTTGGGGACGGAGTTTTCGAAAGTGCCCGATACGGACGAATTGTTGAAGGCTTTGGAGAGTGGAAAGAAGAAAGCGATAGATGAAGCGGTATCTGCATTGCGGACAAAGGGAGCGAAGTTCTTCAATAAGGATTATAGTCCCGAAGTAGACCGGAAAGTTTCCAAGCAATTGATTGCTCTTTATGCCCGTTTGGTTCCATCGGCTCAACATATCGGTATCTTCAAGGTAATCAACGAACGGTTTGGAGGAAATACCGACGCTTTTGTGGATGCTTGTTTCGATCGTTCTATTTTTAGCAGTCCGGAAGCTTTGGAGGACTTTTTGGCGCATCCCGATAAGAATCAGTTGGAAAATGACTTGATGGTACAATATGCCTGTTCGGTAAAGGAAGGTTATCGGGCTACGGGTGAAGAGATGAAAGCCGAGACAAATGCTTACAACCGTGCACATAAGACATGGGTGGCAGGTATGCTTGCCCTGAAGCAAAAAGAAGGAAAGGCGATTTATCCCGATGCCAATTCCACGTTACGTCTGACTTACGGCAAAATAGGCTCGTATGAACCTGCCGACGGAGAAGAATACCTGTATTATACGACATTGAAGGGAGTGATGGAGAAAGAAGACCCGGACAATCCCGAGTTTATCGTGCCCGATAAGCTGAAAGAGTTGTATCGCACGAAGGATTTCGGTCCGTATGCAATGCCCGACGGACGTATGCCGGTCTGCTTTGTAACGGCAACGGATAATACGGGAGGCAATTCGGGTTCACCTGTTTTCAATGCCCAAGGCGAACTGATAGGTATCGGTTTCGACCGGAACTATGAAGGCTTGACGGGCGACATCGCTTACAATCCTCAACTCCAGCGTGCCGCTTGTGTGGACATCCGCTATGTGTTGTTCATTATTGACAAGTATGCAGGCATCCAAAGGTTGATAGATGAAATGACGATTAAGAAGCTGTTTTGAATTTATCGTGCGATGATTTGGGATGAGTTTTTGAGGCATTTTCGCTTCTGTGATGAGGAAGATAGCGGGCTATCTGACGAAGAACAGGAGCGGAAAGGACCAAAAAATCGCCCAAAGCACACACGAAAACGGATACATCAAGCCAAGAAAAACTTTTTGGAGAAATTCAAAACAGCTTCTAAATAAAAAATGAAGAATGAGGAGTGATGAATGTACGGATTGTGCAATTTTTCATTCCTCATTCTTCATTTCCTGCGGAATGCGGAATGCTGTATAGAGTTCAAGTACAGCGGCTATGGTGAGGCAGAGCACCCATTCATTGCGGTGCCAGATGAGCATCATTACACCTGCCAGCACTAAAAGAGCAGCTCCTAACATCTGCTGGCGGCGCAGGCGCTTGATGACGATATTTTCTCCATCGTATCCGCTCGTTACTTGTACATAAGCGAATAAAATGGCTCCTACAAGGTAGATGTAGGGTGCCCATATCGTATGGGTAATTTGGATAACCGCTCCGGCCAATAACAATAAGGCTCCCACAGTTGATATAATCGGATAATATTTATTTTTCATTTTTCTGGTTTAAGTCTTCTTCAAAGATATAGATGTCTTCGTTTTGCTTCTTCATCAAGTATTTTTCCCGTGCGGCTTTTTCCAACACTTCGGGGTTGGATGTAAGCTCTTTCAGCTCTCGGCTGCTTTCTTCGTATTGGTTTCGGTAATGTTTGATTTCGCGTTTTAACTCAAAGATTTCACGTTTGTGCTTGACACGTTGTATCAGACTGTTCTCCTCGTCCAACACGCCGATGATTAACAGAAATGCTAAGATGGTTATCAGGTACTTATGACGGCGGACATAATTCCACACAACTTTAAGTTTGCTCATAATCGGATGGTTTATGCTAAGATGACGCGGCAAAGATAAAAAGATTTCACGGCAAATCGGTAAGAAAAACCGATATTTTTATATACTTTTGTGCGGATGAATCACTAATCGTATTAAAACAAGGACATCGGAAGTATGGAGAATTACATCGTATCGGCACGCAAATACCGTCCTTCCACCTTCGACACCGTCGTGGGACAAAGGGCATTGACTGTTACTCTGAAGAACGCTATAGCCAACCACAAGCTGGCACATGCCTACTTGTTCTGTGGGCCTCGAGGAGTGGGAAAAACGACTTGCGCCCGTATTTTCGCCAAAACTATCAATTGTTTGCATCCTACTCCCGATGGGGAAGCGTGTAACGAGTGTGAGTCGTGTGTCGCTTTCAACGAACAACGTTCTTACAACATTCATGAACTGGATGCGGCTTCGAATAATTCGGTAGAGGATATCCGTTCGCTTATCGAGCAGGTGCGTATCCCGCCTCAGGTAGGGATGTATAAGGTGTATATCATCGATGAGGTGCACATGCTTTCGCAAGCGGCTTTCAATGCCTTCCTGAAGACATTGGAAGAACCGCCCCGTCATGCCATTTTCATTCTTGCTACGACCGAAAAGCATAAGATACTTCCTACCATCCTGAGCCGGTGTCAGATTTATGATTTCAACCGTATCGGTGTGAACGATATGGTGGAGCATCTGGAGAACGTAGCTTCGAAAGAACATATTGAGGCAGAACCCGAAGCCTTGACGGTAATCGCCCAAAAGGCAGACGGAGGTATGCGCGACGCTTTGTCTATCTTCGACCAGATAGTGAGCTTCACCAATGGACACATCACGTATAAGAGTGTCATCGAGAATCTGAATGTGTTGGATTATGAGTATTATTTCCGGTTGACCGATTTTATATTGGAGAATAAGGTGTCCGAATGCTTGCTCACGTTCAACGATGTGTTGCAGAAAGGATTCGACGGAAATCATTTCATCACGGGTCTGGCTTCACACTTCCGTGATTTATTGGTGAGTCGCGACCCTTCCACGTTGCCTCTGTTAGAGGTAGGAGCTTCTATCCGCGACCGGTATCTGGCGCAAGCGCAAAAATGTACCGCCCCCTTCCTTTTCAAGGCAATGAAGCTTTGCAATGATTGTGACCTGAATTACCGGGTAAGCAAGAACAAGCGCTTGCTGATAGAATTGACCCTGATTCAGTTGGCACAACTTACCGAGCCTGATGCGGAAAGTGAGGGGCGTAGCCCTAAGCAGACTCTTAAACCCGTATTCAGTCAAGCCCAGCCTGCTCAAGTGTCTCAACCGGCGGCTGGAGCATCCGTTTCCGAACCTCGGCCTGTTTGCCAGCCTCAGCCAAAGCCCGCGGAGACAAATGCGGTACACTCCAGTCCGCTCCCGAAGATGGATATAGGCAATAAGATTCCGGTAATGAAGGCAGGAAGCATGAATATATCCATTAAGCGTCCGTATGCCGCGCAAAAGAATACGCATACCGCACAGGCGGGTGTGAAGCCTTCCGTATCCGATGAACAGGCATACGAGGACTACATCATCAATGAAAGGGATTTGAATGTTTATTGGACCGAATATGCGGTGAATCTTCCGAAGGAGGAAGCTGCCAACGCTGCGCGTATGCGCAACATCCATCCGCATTTGCTGGAGGATGGGGTAACTTTTGAGGTAGTGGTAGATAATGGCATGGTGCAAAAATATATGCAGAACCTAAGTGCAGGTATTGAAGCGCACTTGCGGGGGCGGCTCCATAACCGTAAAATCACAATGAAGGTGCGTGTGAGTGAGCAGGGTGAAAATGTACGTGCTTATAGTCACTTGGAACGTTTTCAAATGATGAGCCAAAAGAACCCCAGTCTCTTGAAACTGAAAGAGGAACTGGGGCTGGAACTCTCTTGATAATCGTCAGTTGCTGGTTGTAAATAGTCCAAAGTTTCTCATCCGATACGCTGCCAGTTCTTCATATTTTGTGCCGGGGCGTCCGTAGTTGCAATACGGATAGATGGAGATTCCTCCGCGCGGGGTAAATATGCCTGTCACTTCGATGTACTTCGGGTCCATCAGGCGGATGAGGTCTTTCATGATGATGTTTACACAATCTTCGTGGAAATCTCCGTGGTTACGGAAACTGAAGAGATATAGTTTCAGGCTTTTGCTTTCCACCATTTTCATATCCGGCAGATAACAGATGCGTATTTCTGCAAAGTCCGGTTGTCCTGTAATGGGGCAGAGGCTGGTGAACTCCGGGCAATTGAACCGCACCCAATAATCGTTTTCAGGGTGCTTGTTGGTGAATGCTTCCAGTACTTCGGGTGCATAGTCTTGTTTATAGGCGGTAGTCTTGCCTAAAATGGTCAGTTCGTCTTTTCTTTCCATCTTTTTTATTCGCTAATGTGTTTATCACACTGTTTACTATTCAGGTATTTTTCCAGTCCTTCGCGGCGCAATTTGCAGGCAGGACAATGCCCGCATCCGTCTCCTGGGATTCCGTTATAACACGTCAGGGTTTCGTGACGTACCAGGTCGAGCACTCCCAGTTCGTCTGCCAGTGCCCAAGTTTCGGCCTTGTCTATCCACATCAGTGGAGTGTGGATGACAAATTGCTCGTCCATGGCAAGGTTCAAGGTAACGTTGAGCGAGCGGATAAAAGTGTCACGGCAATCGGGGTATCCGCTGAAATCGGTTTGTGATACACCGGTTACGAGGTGGTAGATGCCATGTTCGCGTGCATATACGGCTGCAATGCTTAGAAAGAACAGGTTGCGTCCCGGGACGAATGTATTGGGGTAAGTTTCCTTCGGTTTTGTTTCATCCATCTGGATGGATGTATCTGTAAGTGAATTTTTTCCCAGATGTCCGATGAACGATACATCCATTGTGTCGAAATGCACTTCGGCTTTGCGGGCGATTTCGCGTGCCAGGTCTACTTCCTTGATGTGCTTTTGTCCGTAGAGGAAACTGAGTGCATACACTTCTTTAAAATGTTTTTTTGCCCAAAACAGGCAAGTGGTAGAGTCTTGTCCGCCACTGAATACGACTAATGCTTTGTCTTTATTCATTGTATGGTATTTTTATGATTATGCCCAATATAAAAAAGAGGCATGTCGATTGGTAAAATCAGATTTCTTTAATCTTCAAGATGTTGTAGGAGATGCCTGCATCGTAGGCGTCCGACCCGTCGATGTGCTTGATGTAACGCACGACGCGGATGGTGACAGGGAGTACGACGATTTCATACGCGGTTTTCAGTATGACTTGTACCAGCATCATTTTGCCTAACTCTTCTATTGGCATCAGTCCTCCGAATGCCAGGGGGAAAAATATGAGCGAGTCGGCACTTTCGCCGAATACCGTAGAAAGGATAGCGCGTGCCGAAAAATGTTTTCCCTGTGAAGCCAGTTTCATGCGGCTCATTACGTAGGCGTTGATGAATGACCCTGCCAGAAATGCCAGCAGGCTGGCGATGGCGATGCGGGGAGCCATGCCGAACACGAAGTTGAACCCTTCTTCACCTTCCCAGAATGGAGCGGCGGGCAATGCCACGGCTAGCTGTCCCAAGCCAACGGCCATAAAATTCATAAGAAATCCCATCCAAATGATGAGACGCGCTTTGCGGAAGCCCCATACTTCGGCAATGCAATCGTTGATAATGTAAGATATGGGAAATACAATCAGGCCTGCCGTAACCGCCACGGGACCCATTTGGATGACTTTGGTTTCTAATAGGTTTGCCGCTACGAGGCATACACAAAACACGATGCCCAAAACCATAAAAGGCACCGATACGAGATTTTCTTTTTTCATCGCTCCTGTTTTTTACGTGGTTGTCCTAGAATACACGGAAGATGTTCCGGCAAAGAAACATCCTCATCTTTTTATCGGGCGCAAAGTTACGGATAATTTGTCGGATTAGCAAGAAAACCCTATATTTGTACACTTTCTATAGGCAAGATTATGGCAAAGAACAATCTTTTGACGGAAGAACTGAACTATATCGGAGGAAGCAAGACCCCGACGCACCTGCACTTGTGTACGTATGGACCAGCCGGAGCGGAAAACCAAGACGGTGACACCATAGAAGACATATTGCCTTATTTCAAGGCGGGCTCCATGCACTGGATTCAGATACATGGGCTGAAGGATACGGAAGAAATACAGAAGGTATGCCGGCATTTCGGCATTGGGTTCCTTACCGAGCAGGATATTCTCAATTCGCTTCATCTCACCAAGATTGAAGCACACGAAGACTATAATGTCGTAATCCTGAAACTGCTTTCCGCTACAGGTGAGGACGAATATCTTCCCCAGCAGCTTTGCCTGGTGCAAGGCGAAGATTACCTGCTCACTTTTACGGAAAACGATACCGATTTTTTCGATGAAATCTATACGGCGATAGAAAATGACGTGTTGAAAATCCGTACCCGCTCGTCAGACTTTCTGCTGAGCGTGATTCTGAATAGTGTGATGACCAGTTTCATGTCCATCATTTCGGATATGGAAGACAAGCTGGAAGACTTGGAAGAGCGCTTGCTCACGCCCGGTGTGATGGACCCAACAATCGGCGACCTGCACGTGTTCCGGCGTAATTATCGCCTGATAAAGAAATGCATCTTCCCGCTGAAAGAACAAATCGCCAAACTTCTTCATCCTGAAGATACCCGGTTGCTGCATAAGGCGAGCCGCCCCTTCTTCAACGATGTAAACGACCACCTGCAATTTGTCCTGCAAACATTGGAAGGATGCCGTGACCTGCTCGGTGCGCTGGTCGATATGATTCTTTCCAGCAACGACCGGCACATGAACAACATCATGCGCCAGCTCACCGTGGTGTCTACCATCTTTATTCCGCTGACTTTTCTCGCCGGCATCTGGGGGATGAACTTCCGCGTCATGCCCGAACTGGACTGGAAATACGGATACCTCTATGCTTGGGGACTGATGTTGCTCATCGCCATCGGTGTATGCGTGTACTTTAAGCGGAAGAAATGGTATTAAAAGCCGGAGAGATTGCGATTTGCCTCAACGGCACTTTTTATATAAAAATGGGAACGAAAGAAAAATGAGAAAAAAAGAACTTTACGACCGGGTAATCGCTTATTTCGAGCAGGCGATGCCCGTGGCAGAAACCGAATTGCATTACGAAGACCCTTTCCAGTTGCTTGTAGCCGTTATCTTAAGCGCACAATGCACCGACAAGCGGGTCAATATGATTACTCCGGCATTGTTCCGTGATTTTCCTACGGCAGAAGCTATGGCTGCCACCACTTCCGATGTGGTTTACGAATACATCCGGAGCGTGAGCTATCCCAACAACAAGGCACGTCACCTCGTAGGTACGGCGCAAATGCTGGTACGTGATTATGGAGGACAGGTGCCCGACACACTCGAAGAACTGGTGAAGCTTCCCGGTGTGGGACGGAAAACGGCAAATGTCGTGCAGAGTGTGGTGTTCCATAAAGCGACAATGGCGGTCGATACCCACGTGTTCCGTGTAAGCCACCGCATCGGCTTGGTTCCCGCTTCTTGCACCACGCCTCTTGCTACCGAGCGTGAATTGGTGAAGTACATCCCCGAGTCACTTATCCCGAAAGCTCACCATTGGCTCATTCTACACGGCAGGTACGTCTGCACGGCACGTAATCCCAAATGCGCCGAGTGCGGGCTGAACGGTATCTGCAAGGCAGCTGTCATTTTGTAGTAGGACGGAATCGGTTTGCAAAGAATCTCCGGTGCATTGCCATCCTAAATGCCGTTCATAATGGTGTTTTTACTTGACAAGTAGAGGCAAGTCATGGACGAAAACGGCCGAGAGATAGGTGAGGACATAAACCAAACAAGCGAAACCGAAGCACCAGCGGGCTATTTTATTCCATGTGTTTGTTTGTGCCGTCTTGATTTTGGGAAGGCTGATTAAAACAATCATACCGGTGATAAAGAGCAGCAGGTGGATGATTCGGTAACTTAGGTCGCCCGTCCATACGGTGTTGGTTCTGGCTGCACTGACCATACCTATAATATATATTGCCGCGAATATGAAAAATTTGATAGTTGTCCACATAAGATTCATGTTTTTGTTAAAAATCGGCCTAAGGTATGGATTTTATTTATATCTTGCAAGCGGTAAGCGAACTATTTGCGGGATGCGGTAAAAGGGTCGCTTGGGTATATCGCTTTAAATGATTCGTCAAACAGAAATGAAAGCTATTTTAAAGAAAAGGATGGGTATAGGCTTCGGCATTGTGGGTTTGCTTGCCGTTGTGTATTTCTCATTGCCTTATTACGCACGTCAGGCGTTGATTCATTGGATGCCTGTCATTGATGATGTGGAGACGTTCTATCGTGACACGGTGCGTCATGATGTGGGCAATGTATGGCGGTGGGCGGAAGCGGAAGGTTATAATCGTTTTCAGCTTTCCGGGAAAGACGCGGCCTACTTGGATAGTTTGCACACGGTCGCTTTTCTGGTGGTTCGCGGAGATAGTATCCTGTTCGAAAGCTATCGGGACGGCTGGAACAATATGTTGACTTCAAATCTTTATTCGGCCACAAAGACGATTGTCGGGTTGCTTGTGGGTGTGGCGCTTGATGAAGGAAAGATACACAGCTTGGATGACAAGGTGTCGCGGTACATTCCAGGCTATAATAAAGGTATGCAGGCGGATGTTACGTTGCGCGATTTGCTTACGATGAGTGGTGGTATGGCGTGGGACGAAGCGTATGCCTCGCTTTTTTCGGTCACGACCCACGGCTATTACGGAAATGACTTATACGAATTGGTGACCGGCTTGGAGGTAGAAGAGCGTCCTGGCATCCGGTTTTCTTACCGCAGTGGTGAAACTCAGCTTTTGGCGTTTGTCTTAGAAGCCGCTACGGGGAAAACATTGAGCGGCTATGCGGAAGAGAAGTTATGGAAACCGATGCAGGCAGAACGGGATGCTTATTGGTTGTTGGACAAGGAAGGAGGTGATGAGAAAGCGTTTTGTTGTTTCCATACGACAGCACGTGATGCGGCTCGTTTCGGCAAGTTGATGCTTCATCGGGGCGAATGGAATGGAAATCAGATAGTGTCGCGGAAATACATGGACGAAATGTTGCGTCCCGCTTCGTATCTGAAAGACCAGTGGGGCAAAGACTCGCTTAGTTATTATGGGATGCAGGTATGGTTGATGCCTTATCGTGGGGAGGTTGTCCCGTGTATGAGAGGGATGCTGGGACAATATATTTATGCTCTTCCTGCCGAGGATGCTGTGGTGGTTCGTTTGGGACGGAAACGCCACGATGTGTACGATGGTCCTTTTACGGTAGACATGACCCGCTATTTGGATATTGCGATGCGGATATTGGCAGATTGATTTTAAGCGGCTTTTTGGCTGTTTTTTATGCTTTTATCGGCTTTTTCCTGTGAATTTGTTTTTATTTCAAGGTTTTGAAGTATCTTTACGCCTGTTTAAAGGATATGGATATGGATTCGGAAACTTTTCAATTATTTTTGTGGGTGATGGCTGGAATTGCCCTCATTGTATTTGTTGCCCTTTATTTTGTCAAGGCGGGATATGGTATGTTCCGTACCCCTTCGTGGGGATGGGCTGTCGATAATAAGTTGGCTTGGGTGCTGATGGAGTCGCCTGTGTTTGTGGTGATGCTTGTCTTGTGGTTGTGCAGCGGGACAGGGTTCGCTTTGCCGCAATTCGTGTTCCTCTTTCTTTTTCTTTTTCATTATTTCCAACGTTCGTTTGTATTTCCTTTCCTGATGAAAGGCAAAAGCCGTATGCCGGTGGCTATTATGGCAATGGGTATGGTGTTCAACGTGTTGAATGGAGTGATGCAGGCAGGCGGTCTGTTTTGGTTCAACGAAAATGTGCCTACGGGTATCGGCACCGCTTATTTGTTGGAGCCGCATGCTTGGCTGGGGTTGTCTTTGTTTGTCATAGGGATGGGGATAAACTTACATTCCGACCATGTGATACGCCATTTGCGCAAGCCCGGCGATACGCGGCATTATCTTCCGCAGAAAGGAATGTACCGATATGTTACGTCTGCCAATTATTTCGGTGAGCTGGTGGAGTGGACAGGTTTTGCCATACTTACCGTTTCGCCTGCGGCATGGGTGTTCGTAGGGTGGACGGCGGCTAACTTAGTGCCTCGTGCCGATGCCATCCATCGTAAGTATCGCGAAGAGTTTGGAGTGGAGGCTGTAGGGAATCGGAAACGGATTATACCTTTTATATATTAGGATGTATAATTGTCAAAAATTAAAATATGGAAAACTCGAAATTGTTTACTCCGGTCACATTGGGGCCACTTACGTTGCGTAATCGTACCATTCGTTCGGCTGCGTTCGAGAGTATGTGTCCGGGGAATAAGCCTTCGCAGATGCTGCTCGATTATCATCGGTCGGTAGCTGCGGGGGGGGTGGGCATGACGACGGTAGCATATGCTGCTGTAACACGGAGTGGCTTGTCGTTCGACCGCCAGTTGTGGATGCGTCCCGAAATAGTGCCTGGCTTACGTGAACTGACTGATGCGGTGCATAAAGAAGGTGCGGCGGCAAGTATCCAGTTAGGTCATTGCGGAAATATGTCGCATAAAAGTATTTGTGGTTGCTTGCCTGTGGGTGCCAGTAGCGGATTCAATCTCTATTCGCCCACGTTTGTGCGCGGGCTTCGTGCCGAAGAATTGCCCGAAATGGCGCGTGCTTATGGACGTTCGGTTAATTTGGCTCGCGAAGCGGGATTTGATGCAGTGGAGATTCATGCCGGGCATGGTTATTTGATCAGCCAGTTCCTGTCTCCGTCTACTAATCATCGGAAAGACGCATACGGTGGTTCACTCTCGAACCGGATGCGGTTCATGGATATGGTGATGGATGAAGTGATGAAAGCTGCGGGAAGCGATATGGCGGTATTGGTAAAGATGAATATGCGCGATGGATTCAGAGGCGGCATGGAATTGGATGAATCGTTGCAGGTGGCTAAACGGTTGGAGCAGTCGGGGGCACATGCGTTGGTGTTGAGCGGAGGTTTCGTAAGCAAGGCACCGATGTATGTAATGCGTGGCGAGATGCCTATCCGTAGCATGACATATTATATGACTTGTTGGTGGTTGAAATACGGAGTGCGGATGGTAGGCAAATGGATGATTCCTTCCGTTCCCTTTAAAGAGGCTTATTTCTTGGATGATGCTTTGAATTTCCGTAAAGAAATCAAGATGCCGTTGGTGTATGTAGGAGGTCTCGTATCGCGTGAGAAGATAGACGAAGTGCTCGATTGTGGTTTTGAGGCCGTGCAAATGGGGCGTGCTTTGTTGAACGAGCCTGGATTTGTCAATCGGATGCGTGAAGAAGAGAAAGCCCGTTGTAATTGTCGGCACAGCAATTATTGCATTGCCCGGATGTATTCGATTGAAATGGCGTGCCACCAACATTTGCAAGAAGAGCTTCCGCCTTGTTTGAAGAAAGAAATCGAACAGATAGAAGAAAGGCAGGCTGTGCAATGATGGAAGAAAAACCGAAATTAGCTGTGATAACAGGTGCCGATGGAGGTATGGGTACTGAGATAACCCGTGCCGTGGCATTGGCAGGATATCGGGTCATCATGGCAAGCTGCCGTTTGTCCAAGGCAGAAGAAGTGCGCCATAAATTGTTACAAGAGCGGGATGGCCTGAGGTTGGAAATACGTGAGCTCGATTTGGCTTCGCTGGCTTCGGTAGGTGCTTTTGCTGATGCGCTTCTGTCGGAAGGTGAACCGGTCAGTTTGCTGATGAATGACGCAGGCACGATGGAAACGGGCAGGCATATTACCGAAGATGGATTGGAACGTACCGTTAGCGTGAACTATGTAGGACATTATTTGTTGACTCGTAAACTTTTGCCGCTGATGGGAGAGGGAAGCCGTATCGTCAATATGGTGTCGTGTACGTATGCTATCGGACGGTTGGATTTCCCATATTTCTTTACCCAGGGAAAGAAAGGTGCGTTTTGGCGTATTCCCATTTATAGCAATACGAAGCTGGCTTTGACGCTGTTCACCATCGATTTGGCTCGTAGAGTACGTGAAAAAGGAATTGTAGTCAATGCTGCCGATCCGGGGATTGTGTCGACCGATATTATTACGATGCATGCATGGTTCGACCCATTGACAGATGTGCTTTTCCGTCCTTTTATCCGTACGCCGCGCCAAGGTGCAGCTACTGCGATACATCTTTTATTGGATAAGGAGGCAGGCGGGCGGACTGGTACACTGAATGTAAGTTGCCACGTCAAGCCGCTTTCGGAAAAGTATACACATCATGTACAGATGGAAGAGCTTTGGAATCGGACTGAGGAGATTGTGAAGCCTTGGTTGGCATGAATCATAAATTAGTTAGAAAATTATAGATGATGGATATTAAGAAAAACAAGGAAGAATTTATCGAACTGTTACGTTCTACGGGGCGTGACGGAGTGGAAGATGTGATAGAAGGGTTGGAAGGAATGGGATTCTTTACCGCTCCCGCCTCGGCCGGGCATCATTTGAATACCGAAGGCGGATTGGTGTTACATTCTATTAATACGTGTAAAGCCGCTTTGGCTGTGTGGGAAGGAATGAAAAAACTGGAGCCGGGTTTAGAAAATGAAGTCGGACGGGATAGTGTGATTATCGCCAGTTTGCTTCACGATGTATGCAAGAGTGACATTTATGTGCGTAGCGTGAAAAAGCGTAAGAATGCATTGGGTGTTTGGGAGGATACCGAAGGTTATAAAGTGACATATAAAAGTTTTCCGATGGGACATGGCGAGAAGTCGGTAATACTCTTGTTGTGTAATGGATTAGAGATGAGCGACGATGAAATGCTCGCTATCCGCTGGCATATGGGAGCATTCGGGCTTAATCAGAACAGTTACGAAGATTTACGTAATTATGACACCGCCCGTATGCTTTATCCGTTGGTGGTCATCACACAAGTGGCAGATAGTCTGGCTGCCGGTATTATGGAACGTACCGGGAGTGATTTGGACGAACTTTGATAAGCAACGGTAGCGGTTTAGGAAAAGACTTTAAAGAAGAAAGTGAACATAGAGACACAACGATACGGACTTCTTTTTCCATTGATTGGAAGATTGGTTTTTCTGTATTTTTGTGTCTCTGTGTTTTTTAAAACTTTACTCTTCTCCTTCGTAGTTGATGAAAGGAAGTGTGCCGAGCTTGTAATCGAATATTTCTTCAGGCTTGAAGAAACGGTTTAGCTCGATGATTGCATTTTCAGGAGAATCGGATGTGTGGACGATGTTTTCTTGTGCGCTCATACTGTAATCACCGCGAATTGTGCCCGGAGTGGCTTTGCGTCCATTGGTAGCGCCGGTCATGCCGCGTACTACTTGTACTGCATCCACCCCTTCGTAGCAGCAAGCGATAACCGGTGAAGCCATCATCGATTGTTTTATACGTCCGAAGAAAGGTTTGTCTGTCAGGTGTGCATAGTGTTCGTTTAACAGTTCATCGGTAAGTTGCATCATTTTCATTCCAGCCAGCCGTAGTCCTTTGCGTTCGAAACGAGTGGTGATTTCTCCGATTAACCCACGCTGTACAGCACTGGGCTTTAAAATGACTAATGTTTTTTCAAGACTCATAGTGTGGTAATTATTAGGTTATTACAAATTACCACAAATATATTGTTTATTTTTGGAAAAGCAATGCTTATCAGACAAAAATGTGAATATATTTTTTCTCCGTGTCTTTGTATGCTGATTCGTAAGCGGCCAATTCGTGTCGTTCAGGATAATGTCTCTGCTTTTAATTGGCTATGTTTTACAATATCGGCAGCCATTTCTTCCGTTCCACTGAAGGGACCGGACTTTTCCAGTTTGATTGTGGATAAAGCCGCGGCAAACGAACCTGCTTCAGCATAAGATGCTTCTTTGTTGCGCATATACAAGTAGCCCAGCATATAGGTGTCTCCACATCCGGTAGCATCTACTATTTCTTGAGGTGGGTAAGCGGGAATGCGGTACAGGGTATCTTCGGCGTAAATCAAAGACCCCTCGCTTCCTAAAGTCAGCAAGACTTCTTTTACTCCCCATTGGTGCAATAAGTGGACCGCTTCGACATAATCGGAAGAGCCGGTAAGGACAGCAGCCTCGTGTTCGTTCACTTTTAAGATATCTATGTATTTCAGTGCTTCCTGTTTTCCGTTCCAGTCCGTCGGATAGACGTTCTCGCCACGTACCTCCCGTAAATATCCTTGTGCATCTACCGAAAGCGTACCTTTGGTAGACAAATATTCGATAACTTCAAGCGGAAAATCATCGGAGAGCAGACTGCCTAAATGAAAGAAGCGGGCTTCCAGGTGTTTCAACTTTTCTACAGTGAACGGGTCGGCTTTAGCCAATACACGTTGGGTACGGTTGTTCTGGTTTTCTTCGTATTTGTTTTCGAAATACACGGTATGGTGACTAGGGATGACTTCTACGTTTATGCCTTCGGCGCGTAGTTCGTCAACCGATTGGTATTCGCTCGGAGCCAGCGAAGTGACTAATTTATAATGTGTGTAGTCATTCAGGTGCTGGATTCCGTGTGAAAAATAATAAGAAGTGCCTCCCGGCATATAAACGGTTTGTTTAGGGGTGATTATCTTATCCAGTGTAATATGTCCTATGCAGCAAATATCGTTCATTATCTATTTTGTTATTCGGTTGGAAAACGGGTGCAAAGATAATATTTTTCTTTAAATGGAAGAAACGTCGTTTTCTGATTCAGTTGGTGAAATATCTGTTTATATGGTTGTTTTGGTAGAAATAGTGTTCATTTTATGAATAAAGAGCTAAAAAAGCAGGGAAAACTTTTGCTATTATGATAAAAGGGCTACCTTTACGCGGTCATTGTCTTAATGATATAAATAGAAATCAGAAAAACAAAATTTGAAATGGAAAAAAAGAATGTTCAGCCAGCCACAGGCAAGTTAGGTGTGCTGTGTGTAGGTTTAGGGGCGGTAGCCACTACGTTTATAACTGGGGTTTTGATGGTAAGAAAGGGGTTGGCAAAACCTGTTGGCTCGATGACGCAATACGATAAAATCCGTGTAGGGCGTGGAGCTAACAAGAAATACCTTCATTACAACGAAATAGTTCCGATGACAGACTTGAAAGATATCGTTTTCGGCGCATGGGATGTATATCCTGCCAATGCATACGAATCGGCTGTGAATTGTGAGGTACTGAGAGAAAAAGACATCAATCCGGTAAAAGATGAATTAGAGAAGATTGTACCGATGAAGGCAGCTTTCGATTATAATTATGCAAAGCGTTTGGATGGCGATAATGTGAAAGACTGTGCTACTCGCTGGGAGATGGTAGAGGCTTTGCGTAAAGACATCCGCGAGTTTAAAGAAACAAACGGATGCAGCCGTATGGTGGTGCTGTGGGCAGCTTCTACCGAAATTTATGTGCCGGTATGCGAGGAAGTACATGGTACGTTGGCGGCATTGGAGCAAGCCATGAAAAATGACGACCGTGAACATATCGCTCCTTCGATGTGTTATGCATACGCGGCGCTTGCCGAAGGTGCGCCGTTTATTATGGGTGCGCCGAATACGACGGTAGATATTCCCGCCATGTGGGAGATGGCGGAAAAGACCCAACTGCCGATTGCGGGAAAAGATTTCAAGACGGGGCAGACATTGGTGAAATCAGGCTTTGCGCCGATTATCGGTACCCGTTGCTTGGGATTGTCGGGCTGGTTCTCAACAAATATTTTAGGTAATCGCGATGGCTTGGTTTTGGATGAACCTGCTAATTTCCATACGAAGGAAGTGAGCAAACTTTCTACTTTGGAATCGATTTTAGTGCCGGAAGAGCAACCCGATTTATATACGGGTTACTATCATAAAGTGCGCATCAACTATTATCCGCCGCGCAATGACAACAAAGAAGGTTGGGACAATATTGATATATTCGGATGGATGGGGTATCCGATGCAAATTAAGATAAACTTCTTGTGTCGTGATTCTATCCTGGCTGCTCCTCTTTGCCTTGACTTGGTGCTGTTAAGCGACCTTGCCGCACGTGCCGGACGCTATGGCATTCAGCGTTTCCTGAGCTTCTTCCTCAAAAGCCCGATGCACGACTATACACAGGATGAAGTGCCGGTCAACCATCTTTTCCAGCAATATGTAATGCTGAAGAATGCCATCCGTGAGATGGGTGGTTACGAAGCGGATGAAGAAATCGATTGATGCTTTAGCCGGAAGTTTATTGAATAGAAAGAGGATGCACTTGCTGGCGCATCCTCTTCTTTTCCTATACATATAGGTAGTTTCAGGCTTTTTTATTGCATTGAAACTAAAGTTCCAGTGCAATAAAACTTTAGTTTCAATGCAATAAAACTTCTTACGGAAAAGCATGGGCATTTCACCACAGTGGATTCACATCGTTTCCTTAGGCCAAATGTCTGTGGCGATTCTCTTTG
>ULRH01017337.1_pt1 | contig 19886 bp, 11 predicted proteins | sample 1955271 | NCBI WGS metagenome assembly ULRH01 (sample SAMEA4835677, study PRJEB28245) | human gut metagenome | biome: gut microbiome; material: fecal sample | place: Denmark | collected 2008 | reverse complement strand
GCCGCTTAGCCGATATGGTGAATTTTTAACGGACTATTATAATACATTACTTAATTATTAACTATTATCGTATGATGAAAAAAAACGTATTCTTCTACGGTGCGTTGGCTCTCGGTATGGCAGGGTCGCTCGCTTCTTGTAGCAGTGACGACGATTTCATGGCAGGCAGTGTCCCTGGTGGAAACACTGCGGCAGCTGGCCAGGTGATTGAAATCGCCGTGGAAAACGCAGGCAATGGCATTGGTTCTCGTGCCGGCCGTCCTCTCAACTCTTCGGAGGCTAAGCAAAACATCGATCACGTAAAGGTAATCGTGACAGATGCCTCTAACAATGTTGTTGCCGACACCTTGATTACCGACTGGATGACCTCTAGCGCGGTCACCAATTATGACGACGCTTCCGGTCATGGCCGAAAGATTCGCTTCACGTTGGCTAACAGCAATGCAATCACCGCTAAGGGCAAGTACACCGTTTACGCAATTGGCTACAACCAGAGCTCCGCCTACGGAGTGAAGCCTAACGGCGGCAGCACGATGTCTCTGGCAAGTTACCTGAACAGCGTGGGTAATGGTACGTATTCCTTGCGCGGAGGTAATGGCTACACGATCGAGAACGATACCAAGGAGAGCATCAAAACGTTCAAAAAAGATCTCGTCCTCATCCAGAACACCGACTATGCATATGCAGACGAAGTATTCGCTGGTAGCACGACGCTCGATTTGACGAGCAACACGAAGTTCTCACAGGGTGTAACGCTCCATCGTCAGGTAGCGGGTATATTCACCTATGTGAAGAATGTGCCTTATATGTATACCACTAATGGCAACACCATCACCGACGAGGGTGACATCCTGCAGTTGGTAGCCGTGAAGAAAAACAAGAACCTGGTATTGGGTCAATTCTACAACACCACTTTGGGCAACAACGGTGAGGACAACATCCTTCAAAACGTTGTCAATGGTACCGAAGAAGACGACAATGAATACGTGGTTTACGAAATCAAGCTCGATGAGTGGTTCAACAAACTCCAAGACGTGAACAACGATGGTGTGATAGACCGCTATGAGTACAAGGTTGCCACAGCAGACGCAGAAGGAGAGTACAAAGAAGGTGACCTCATCGAGGACAAGGAGAAACCTATTTGGCACGCTCCTTTAAGAGGCGCTGGTCAAAGATTTGAGAATGTTGGTTTCGTGAAAGGTTCCGTATTCGGTGGAGAGTTCATCATTCCTTTCAAGGCCACTGCCACTGGCGACTACACCTTCGAGCTGCGCCTGGTAAGCAAAGAAGAAGACGGTACTACCATAAAGAAAACTTACCGCACCTGGTCTATCAGCTTGCCTACTGATGATATCCTCACGACTGATGACACATGGTCTTATTGGAATGGCAGCGAATTCACCGCCCCCGGTGCGGCCGCAAATGAGAGTCGTGCTAAGTACAGCGTTCTCCGCAACCACCTCTATGGTGTGGGTGTAAAGAGCATGGAGCTGCCTAACACTGGCGATCCAGGTGATCCAGACCCAGATGATCCAGACCCAGACGATCCAGATCATCCCGAGGATCCCGAGGATTTGAACACAAAGCAAGACTTGCTCGTGCAGGTAAATGATAACTGGGAATTGATTCACAAGATGGAGGTGGAATAACCTCCTGTCTATGCGATGAAGAACGAGAACCTCTTCATCTGGCATAAATGATAACGGGGCGTGCCGACAGGTACTTCGGCCTGGCCGAGTGTCTTTCGCACGCCCTTTTTGTCATGAACTCAACAAACCGCCAGCAAGACGAAACAAGTTATCACCCCATGGTATAACAATAATTAACGACAAGAACAACAACAACGATGACCATAAGGAAAGCCATATACCTAATGACGCTGACAGCCCTCTGCACGCTAGCCATATCTTGCGGCGACAGCGAAAACAACGGCCAAGGGGAAGACCTGCGCCTCTATGGAGCGGAAACGCAAACACTGAGCGTAAAGGTGGAGAGCGTGGGCGAGGCGCAACCCATAAGTGGCCGGGCCGCCAACGAGAGTTTCATCAACAGCATCACCCCCATACAAACCATCAACAAAGTGGTGGTCGTGATTGTCAACGGACATGACGGACAGGTGGTGGCCAAGAAGACCATCATGGGATGGAGCGACACAAACAACCAAGCCAGCCGCCCTTACTATGAGGGAGACAAACGTGGCCGCATGACAGACATCACGCTCCGCGGAGAAGAACGGCTGAAGACTGGCGTGGAATACATCGCATATGCCGTGGGATGCCACGAAGGCACCTATGGAGGCTATGAGCCTTTTGGCGATATTGAACCTGGCGATAGGCTCAACCGCACAGAGACCGCGACCAAACCTGACGGTGAACTGGCGGCGGAATTGTTTGCCGGCGCGCAGACCGTGGTCAACGAGAATGGAAAACTTGTCAACAAGTCGAAAAGCCCAGATGAATCCGGAGCGGCTACCGTGACCTTGCGCCGGCAAGTAGGCGGCACCTTTGGCTATTTCACCCATATACCTACTCAAGTGAATGGCGTGCCCGTGGCTTCCGTACGCATGGCTTCGCCCAAGGCATACAAGACCGTCATCATGGCCGGTTTCCGTTCACAAGAAGATCCCGATGACTTCAATGTGGAAAGAGTGGTGAATGGCAGCAATGAACGTACCGTGTATGACGCGGCTATGCATGGGCAAACTGCCGACGAGGCATTCATGATATACCGGATAGACCTGAAGAACTGGTTTCCGGGCAACACCACAGACCCAGAGCTGCCGTATGACAAAAATGGAGATGGCTATCTGGACGGGGCGGACACCAACTGGCAACTGTCCGACTACCTGAAAGACACAGGACTCAAAGTGGAACGAGGCGCTGTATACGGCAGCAGATACCTTATAGCCACAGAAATGACAGCAGAAGACGTGGCTCGTGGATTAGCCACCTTTGAACTACAACTCCTGGACAAGGATGGACACATATTGAAATACTGGCCCGTAGAGATGCGCGATGAGGAGCGGCTCACATTGCCCCGCTCTGTCGTGACACTGGCCGAAGACGGCAAGACCGTCAATATCACGCGATTGACAACCCCCGAATCTTCATTGACATACAGCATCATGCGCAATAACCTCTACACCCTAGGCGAGAAGAACTCCAGCCAGACTTATGGAGAAGACTCCCCCATCCGACTGGCTGACGAGGAAGTGCTCGTGATGGACGTAAACCCAGAATGGCAAGCGTTTGATGCCATCATCTTCAACTGATGACACCTCAACAGGAAATCAACCAAGGTATATACCTAATTATATATAATGTATAAGAAGAACATGAGACACTTGATAACCAAACTCGCCAATATGATGGCCATGGCTGCCCTGCTGATGACAGCCACGCCCATGATGGCACAAGAGGAACAGGCCATCACCGTGGAGGACGGATGCCGCCCGCTGCTGGCTCCCGACTGCGTGGTGGATGATATCGTGGAACAAGTGACGGTACTGGGAGGCAACACTGACTATACCAAAGTACTGGACGACAGTCTGACCAACTACACCGTCATATCCTCTCTGGCCAATGTATCAGCATTGCACAACCCTATCATCAGCATCCGAGACCTGAAACATAAGTACAAGGGAGGACAAAAAGTGGGATTCGTGGTGGGCGGAAGCGGATCGCTGCTCAGCGTAGGAGTACTCCAAGGGCTCACCATCATGCTATTTGACGACAACAAGCAGGTGGGTGAGCCCATCAGCATATCCACGGAAAACTTCAGCGTGTTGTCACTCAACCTCATCTCGAAAAAAGGTCAACGCACCATCATGGTAGATACGCCAAAGGACGTGGAATTTGACGAGATCATGCTCTGCAACAGCGGGGGGGTCGACCTCGATCTGCTCTCCAAGATGCAAATATACTATGGATTCGTGGGCGATGGCGAGAAGAAACTGCAAAACACATCGAAGACCGACAAGAGTTTCAGCAGCTTCGAGACCATTGGTCTAATCAAAAATGACTTGAAGATTACCAATCCCGACGACAGGCATGAAGATTATGAGATTCCCACTATTTTAGCCTCATATGGCAATGTAACCGTACAATACAATAACGATAAAAACAACAAACCCGTATATGGTCCCAAAAAGGCCGAGGTGGGTTTCGTATTTTCCAATACCAGCCTTGCCGGCATCAAGTTTTTCGATACCACCACATTAAGACTTAAGAAACTGGGAAATAACACGGAGCATGTAGTAATGGAAAAAGTACTTCAAGCAAGTGTCCTGGATATTGAAGTCGGTAGCGGTAAGATAGAAGCCCGCTACTCCATGATTATCGACACTGATGAAGACTGGAATGCGATCCAATTGGAAACGAGTGGTGCAGGATTAGGTGTTGGAACCACATCTATAAAATATGCCTACGTCAGGGAATTTGACATCCCCGAAGCGGCAAAGCGGCACGACTTAAACCTCTCTGCGGACGCATTGTTATGCGCCAATGAGAAGACCTATACACTGTCAAGTGGCGAAGACGTGAAGTGGAAATTGTTCTCCTCGCCCGATGGCGCAAACGTCACCATTGACTCTGGCGACGATTATGTAAAAAACACAAAAGTCACGTTCAATAGCGGAAGCCCCAAAGGGAAATACGTCTTCGAGGCTACAGACGCTGACGGATGCACGGGCAAGGTCACCCTCTATCGTGGAAAGACACAAGAGATGGAAGAAGCGACAGCCAACGCTTTCACTGGCACGCCACTTGATGCTATCAATGATCATGTGGCACTTTCCAAGCCCAGTGACGGTGGATTGCTCGTGATAGATGGATTGGAAGATGCGGAAAACATCATCGATGGCGACTTGAACAGCTACGCCACTTACGCAAAAGGGCTACAACTGGCCGCCAACACCCGCATTGTCAGCGTAAAAAAGGATGACGACCAGCCTTTTGACCCTGCGCAGGCAGCCGTGGTAGGTTTCGTGGCCGAGACACCAGGCAAGTTGCTGGGAGCGGATGTACTGACATTCTATCGGATTGTACTTTACGACAAGGGAGAGGAAGTATACAACTCGGCAACGGGCACGAACAACGGTATCAACGCCTCACTGATAGGCGCACCAGGTAGCGGCATGATACGCTACGCCATCGAAGTGCCAAAGGGAACAGAGTTTGATGAATTCGCCCTTTATACCTCAGGCGTACTTAATCTAGACCTCACCAACCAATCCATGAAGATATACAATGCCTTCACGGCCGACAAGAACTTGGTGACCATGCCCGTGGGGCCACTGGGCAGCAAATACGTGACTTCACTCAATGTAGACAATGGCGCACGCATCAACTATGCCCGGACGGGTGCGCAAACATCCTTGGCCAGCGTGGCAAGCGTAAGCAATGGACTGGGCTACTTGGTGGACAACAACCTGACCACGGGCAATGGGGACGAGAAGGGCATGACCAACTATGCCGTGACAGGCGTGCTCTCTGGATCACGTCTCGCCATCAAGACTGGAAGACAATACCAGGGAGGCCGCTGGGTGGGCCTGGTGATGAAACGCACACCAGGCTTGGCAGACGTGGAAGTGCTCAAACTGGGCATGACCATCAGTACAGCGCTTAATGGCGAGGATACAGGTGACAAGGGAGGAACAGAAGCTTCCTTGCTCTCCAACACCAACATCATAGGTTGGGGAGACTATTTCTACGTCTCGGTATACGCCACGCAGCCTTTTGACGAGGTGCGCTTCGAGAAAGGAGAACTGGTGCAGGCACTGTCGGAGTTGGAGTACTTGGGCTTCTATACCTACGCCGACAAAGACATGGACGGCATTCCCGACGAGGAAGATCCCGACTTCTGTGAGGAGGGTATCGCCATCGATTTCGGCGATCCAGAATTTGCGGCAGACATCAACAGCCTCTGCGCTTCCAACGCAGAAGATAAAGTGCCTGCCACCATTACGGCAAAGAGCGCAACCCAAGTGGCCTACACCATATCGGACATTGACCGAAAGGAGGTAGTTAAGTCTGGAAAACTCAACCATCCCTCTGCCGATGGAAAATTCACCTACACCATCGACTTTGCCGACTTATTGGACGGGAACGGCATCCCCCAATATGGTCGCTATGAGTTAAAGGTGACACTGCCAGACAACCCGCTTTTCACGCCAGGACGGAAGCAGTTCACCATCCACGCCACCCAAACCAGGTGGCAACCACAACTGACGGAAGACATGAAACAATACTCCAGCGACTGGAATGAATGGAAAAACTGGACACAAGGCGTGCCTGTGGTAGGTTGCACCGATGTGGTGATACCAGGCAACGCACAGTCCTATCCTGTCCTTTCGCCCAAGGCAGCTGATGCCGCCAGAGATATCAACAGTTGCAAGAATATACATTTCATGACTGGTGGAGAAGTAAAAGGAACGGAATACCTCGAATATGAATACGCTTCTGTAGACTTCGAGTTACAAGCCGGTCGCTACTACATGCTCTCCACACCGTTGAAAGCCACCTATGCGGGTGATTATTTCATTCCCGCCGAGATGAACGGGTCACAAGACAACGACCTCTTCACCAGGCTCACTGAGGAAACCTCTCCCGAGAACCGCTTCTCCCCACGCATCTATCAAAGGCTGTGGGAACATTCTGCGCCAATACAGAAAGCCGTAGAAAACGTCACTGATGGGAATGGGGATGTGACAAATCCTACTGCCACGGTGGACGTAGACGAAACTCGCTGGACACCTCCCTTCAACGGCCTGACACAACCCTATGGTTTCGAAAATGACAAGAACAAGAAGATGGTGACAGGCTTCTCACTGAAAGCAGACGCGGAAGACTTAACCGTCACCACGCTGAAGTTCCGCATGCCGAAAGAGCACACCCGCTATCACTATTTCAATGACAAGAAGCAGGAGACTGACCTCTATGAAAACATCGATCGAGACGGTAAGGCCGGTCGACTCTATACGGACGACCTCTCTGGTGAGGACTGGAATCTTAAGCTCAACCTGGTATTAGATAACCCAAGTGACTACTTCGTCGTGGGCAATCCTTTCATGACACATATCAATATCCAGAAGTTCCTGGCGGATAACCAAAACATCAGGGAACTCAAGGTCTATGACGGCAATGCCATGAATTCCGCCATCTTGAGTGACGGCGAACTGGTTTCCAACAACGATGGCACATGGACCAGCATCGCTCCCATGCAAGCCTTCTTCGCAAGGGTAGAGAGAGCTAGCGAAACCTGTGAAATCCACTTCACGAAAGACATGCTGGAAACTCAACCGAAAAACAACCAAATGTTGCTCAGCTATCAAGATAACGAGAATCGTGCCATGGAGAGTTCCAACCAGGTGATGATAAAAGCCAAAGTAGGAAACGGAGCCAGTTCCCAAGCCTTGATTCGTTTCAATGACCATGCCTCTACGGCATTCGTGAATGGCGAAGATGGCGCACTGCTAGTGGACAACGAGGCAAGACCGCAAATACAGGTATTCACCCTGGCCAACAATCGCGCGGCAGACATCCAACAGACACCACGGACAGACCATATCACATTGGGCGTCATAATGGCGGAACCCGCTCCCCTGGAGCTAAGCCTTACAGGAGATACAGACTGGAATCTCTACGACATCAAGACGGGCATGACCTATTCCATGGCGGGAGGCAATATTGTCAATTTGGGTACTGTCAGCAGTTCTACGGGACGCTACGTATTGGTAAGGGATGCTACGGCAATAGAAAACATCAAGCCCGCCAGTGGATTGACCTTGAGCCGCACATCCCATGGCACCATCAGCATACGTACCGCAGACGGCAGCGCATTGGGAGAGTGCTCCGTTTACTCCATAGACGGAAAACTCATAGACAGTACTCGTGGTGGCATGTCTGAAGTGGAACTGAAAGCCGCCAAAGACATTTGCATCGTGAAAGCGGCCAAGGCTGACGGCACCAGCTATGTACAAAAGATGTAAAACCGCATTGAGAAAAAATCCATGACAATGATGAATACAAACATGATATACAAAGCGTGCGGATGGGCATTGGCCGTAGCCTTGCTTACGGCCTGCTCTGACGAGCCAGGCCTAAGCGACGGACAACCTGCCGGCCCTCATGTCAACCTGAACGTCTCCTCAGGATTGCAACCAGCTTCCCGCACTATACTGCAAGGAGAACAAAACGCGCAACATGTTACCCGCGTGTCACTCTACGCCTATAGACACGAGGATGCCAATGACGCATTGAACGCGGAGTACATGGGCGGCATGAGTTTCGAGGAAGTAGATTGGCAGCAGGACATCGAGACAGCCATGAAAAAAGATGGCACCTCCTCCCAACAGCAATGGGTAGCCCTGCCGGAATCTTGGAAAATTGACGAGGACCACACCTATACTCTATTGGCCATAGGCTCTGATGACTCAAAAATCAAAGATGACGGGACTGTGGGGAGTGAATTCTTGAACGTCAACTCCACCGCCGCCTATGGCTTGGCCAATTCAAGCTATACACCTGGCGAAACGATTGGAAAAAGTTACGCCACCCTACAAAATGGCGAAACCCTGGACGACATCCACAGCTCAGAGCTTTTCGCCGGCACCTTGACCGTAAAAGGCTCAGCACTTTACTCAGGCAGGGTCATCATCCTAAACCGCCGAGTGGCTGGCGTGAAAGGTTACTTCGTCCGCATACCGGAGGAAGTGAAAAACCAAAAAGTGAATGAACTGCGTGTGGTATACTGGGCCGCCCAACCTACTTCCGTACCCTACTACAAGCGGGAGTCAAAAGAGGGCAAGTTCATGGACTATGGAGGCGAGGCTGCGACCTCTCCCTTGATTCGCGATATAGGCGAGACCATGCTGGCTGACGCCCTTGATGAATGTACCTATTTCAAGATAGGACGCGATGCCAAAACGGGAGAATTCGTTTCCCAGCCTGGTGCGGAGATTAAGGTAGACAAAGGGCAAGAAGGAACGGACGAGGAAGTGGTGATACCCCTTACGGCAGGCTCCTATGTATTGCCCGCTCCTGGCGCGCCCGCTCCTGGCGCGGTGGGCGATGATGTCACCACGCTCTATGTGGTGCTGGTGTCGGAACCTGACGCCGAAGGAAAGGTCACCATCTTGGACAAGCGCCGCGTATTCTTCGTCACTTCCTATGAGTCCCGTGCCGCTACCCGTTCCGACAACACAGACGATGGCACGGGCATCATCGTGGGACAGGATGGCAACGCCGAATCGCAAGAGACGGAGCGCCGCTACCCCATCGTGGCCAATAACTATTATACTATCGGCACTCCCCAAGAACCTATCGACATGAGTAATGGCGAGTCGGTCGTAAACCTCTATGTCGATCCGAGATGGGAGGGATTTAAAAATTTAGGGGACATCATAGGAAAGCCCCATGATCACAATCAGCAATAACCGCCATCGCTAAAATATCAAATATTATGAATATACGTAAAGCATTCAAATTGATGTCGTTTGCCGCGTTGGGCATTTTGATGTCCTGTTCGGGAGAGGATATGCCTGGCAACATCACGGGTGGTGATCCTGGCGACATCATGACGCAAGAAATCAAGTTTTATATAAGTGGAGGCAATCAACCAGGCGACATCAGAACCCGCGTCGCACCTCCAGGAAGTGAGGGCGGGCTGGACAACACGATCATCCCCTGTTCGTGCCAGGTAGATAGAATCAGATTACTCACTTTCCGCAGAGTGGAGGGGTCAGACGACAGCTTTGTTTATGACGCGAACAACTCCACTAATGGTGGGGATAAGGATGATATCGAGGCTAAAGTAGACACGTTCACCGCGGAAGATGGAACATTTATACAAAAAGGACGCGTCAGCAAAGCGCACATCACGAAGGAAAAGGGATATGAGTATCGCGTCATAGCTATTGGATATAATACCCAGCGGAAGGCAATGAACCACAAGTCCACTCATGTGAATAGTTTTGAGAAATCGACTATCAATGAGTCCAGTCTATTCAAGATCGTGGACAAAGTAGAGTTGCAAGCAGACGACGACGCGGACAATCCCATTCCCGCAGAAAACGAGCTGAAAGATAGAATCAGCAAGTTCGAAGACGTAAGCCTGCAACTCGTCCCCTTGTCATTCGAAAACGAAGCTGGATACATCACTACAGATCATATCAGCAAACCTATTGGATGGAAGGACACCGACAAGAACCTAACAGGGTGGTATCAAATCACACCTGAGATATTTTATGGCAGTTGTCGTTCTAAAGGATCGGACTCTGAGATTATCAAGTTTAGCGACGAGAATGAAATCACGGGCTACTTGTATCGTGGCGTGGCAAAGCTAACCGCAACAGTAAAAAACATCAGCGACTTACCTTCGCCAGGCCTAGCTACCAACCATGTTTGCGCCATCGCCTTGTTGGCGGACTCAGTGCGGCAAGCGGTAAGACTCAGTGATTATGAAAATTTCAGAACCCCTTATTTTCTTATCACTCACAATCTTGATGGTTTTGGTGCCAATAGCAATAGCGGTGATAAACCCATACACACATTTACGGCCATTGATATTGATGGATGGGTAGGAGATCCTGATACTAAAGAAATTTCAGATCTAGGTACGGGTGAATGTCATAACTACGGAGAAGGAAAAGAAAATTCCTACACATTTGAAACATTCCTGCTACCTACCCAAACACGACTTTATCTAAGATATGCAGGGGGAAAGGAAGGTAAAATTATCAATGTCAATTTCCATGACACAGAAACCAACTATGGTGACTACCTATTAGTGGTAAACAACAAGTCAGACGGAAACCAAGCCACGGGTATCATTGATCCTGTCGCGGGTGGAGAGTTTGTTTATTTCCGCAGAAACTACCAATACACTTTGAATGTAGATTGTTCTATCATCGCAAATAATTGGAAAGAATTGCGTGTAAAATAAAAAGGAAAGAGATGATGAAACATACAAAACTTATATTGACGCTGCTATGCCTCGTACTGTTCTCTGGCATGGCGCAAGCGCAAGGCAATGACGCCTCCACACCCATCACCCAAACCGACTTAGGAGGGCGCAAGGCACTGGTAGGCCCAGGCTGCATTGTCAATCAGTTCGCCACCAATGTGCAATTGCTCAGCGGCATCACGGGACTGGAGAACTTGGTGGATGAAGACCTGGACAACTACGCCACGTTTACCACAGGTGCTGGCGTAGGCGTGACGGAACAACCGCTCTTCAGCGTGAAAGACATGTACAACACCTACGCCGCAGGCACGGAAGCGGGCATCTGCATGGTGTCCAGCCAAAGCGGCGGACTGCTGTCGCTCAGTGTCATCTCCCTGTTTTCCATCTTGGTGTACAACGACGGCGAACTGGTGGAGACCATCTCTGACCTTACAGGAGGACAGGCTGGTAGCGGCGTGGCTCTTGACCTCATCAAAATACCAGGCTCAGACAATCTCTCCGTCAACCTCACTTGCACCCCGCAACATGACTTCGATGAGTTGTATGTGGTGCAAAGTGGTGGCCTGGACGTGAGCGTCATCAAGCAGCTGAAGTTCAAGTACGCTTTCGTGGGAGAGCCCCGCCAATGCCTGATGGTGAAAAAATCAGACAAGTTGGACAATGATATCGCGGACTACGCCGAAGCGTCAGGCAGGGGCGTTTCCGGAAGAACACCAACCGTGACGCCCCAAGCTTCATGCACTACTGTTTTAATCCCCACCCCCACCGTGGATGCGGATAACCTGGCGGATGACAACCTCGACAACGGCACGCAAATCGTCAGCGTTCTCTCCATCGCCTACAAGGGATCCGCCAAGGTGTCTACAGACCTTAAGGAACCAATATGCGGAATAAAGAACCGCAATCCAGAGCCCACCGTCACCTTCCCCGCCGGCAGCGAAGTGGGTTTTGTCTACACCAATGGCTCTGCTCTCAACCTGAGCTTGGGCAACGCCGTGCAATTGAAAATCTATAATACTGACGGCACCACGCAAACTGAAAACATAGAGGCTGGCGTACTGTCACTCGGTGTGGCCGAAGGCGGCAAGATGACTTCCTCGGCTATCGCGGAAAAAGAGTTCTACGCTTTCGAAATCGGTTTCTATGCAGGCTTGAATGCCGACGTAGGAGATATATCCGTTCACTATGGCTTTGTCAACGAGCCCGCGATAGTGCCTCATCGTTGCGACATCAATCCTTCCGTGGACAGCGACATCTGTGACGTGCAAGGCACCTATCAGCTGCTTTCCAACCCCAGCGTGGGCGTGGAATGGACATTGGAAAGCGCATACGAACTTGATGGCACTACTCCTCTTCCCGCAGGAGCCGTTACCGTGACCCCCTCGGGCAAAGTGACCTTCAACGACATCATAGTTCCCGGCAATGAGGAAGAAATATATAATGGTATATTCACCTTCAAGGCCACTGCGGTAGGTTGTACGCACACCCCGAAATGCACCGCCAAGATGGTTTTGCGCCGAGGTATCAACACCTCTGACAGTGGTTGTTCAGACCCTATATTCAATAAAAAAGGGGCGAAAAAATACGCATTGTCGGAAAATACCCATGGTTCCAGCGGCTCCTTGATTTCCATCAGCGACATAAAGGACAACGGATACATCCTCGATGACGATTTCAACAACTATGCGACCTACACGGGCGGGCTTTCGCTAGCCAGCAACATCCACGTAATAGGCGTGAAAACCAACGACGGCAGCGACTTCGCCACCAGCACCGAGACCAATGGCAAGAAGGTGAACAAGCGTATAGGTTTCATCGTGGAGAGTGAGTCAACGTTCCTCAATGCCGATGTGCTGCAGTTCTTCCAGATACGTTGCTACAACAAGGAGGGAGACGAGGTCTACCGCCAGTTGGTGGACGAGAGCAATGCCGTGGGCGTAGGCCTGATAGAGGGAGCGCAATCACAGAAGATGCGCTTCAGCATCGAGGTTCCCGCAGACATCGACTTCAATGAATTTGCCTTATGGACGGCAGGCGTATTGAAGCTCGACATCTCTACGCTCAGAATCTATTACCCCTTCATAGAAGACAACTCGCTTGACTGCGGCAATCCCTTGAAGTGCGCCACACCTATCACGGCCAAAGACGGAGCTTCCGCCTATCCCGAGATGAAGTTCCAGACCGCGTCCATTGCTGGCGTGGTACAAAATCTGGGCAACCTTATCGATGGCGACATGGATACCTACTTCCGCTACCAAAATACCGTGCAGGCTGGCTCTGGCATGGTGGTGAGCGTGAAATTGGGCAAGACGCTAGACTATCGCCACCAGTTTGGCATCGTGATGGACACCGAGACCTTCCTGGCGGGCGTAGGGCTGGGCACGTGGATGACCGTTGAGACCTACTACAACGGTCAGCCCACGGGCGACAAGTTTGACAACTGGGGCGTATTGGGACTCAATCTCATTGGCTATGGCGACAAGAGTTACCTGGTCAATACACCCACGCGCAACTTTGACGAGATACGCATCACTTTCGCTGGCGTGGCCAACGTGCTGAACAGCAACAAGCTTTATGGCATCTTCTTCCGTAGCGACAAGAACCTGAACGGCATTCCTGACTGCATGGATCCCGACCAGAACTGCGCGGAAGACTTAGATTTGAAAACCACCAACGTTTGCGTGGGAGAAAAGATGGTGCTTACCGGTAAGGTGCAAGGAGCGTCAGAAGGTTACCAGGTCGTGGTCAAGGCACCAGAGCAGGGCTTCAAAAGCGACCCGATAACGATAGACCCAACTGACCACACTTTCTCCGTGAAAATACCCACCACAAAACCAGGCACCGGACTCAATGTCATGGTCTATGGAGACAACGGCCGTTTCCTGGACGGCACTACCTATGTCGTGCATCCCCTCAGGACAACTTGGCGCAAGACTCCTATCAACACCGATTGGAACGAGCCTAACAACTGGGAGGGAAATGTGAATCCCTATTGCTGCACCGATGTCATCATACCCGATGGCGCAACACTCTATCCCGTATTGCAGAGCGTAGACCCAGACAGCAATGCCCCGTTGGCCGACAACTACTATTGCTGTAATGGCATCTATTTCCAGGCATCGCCCGACGGCGATGAGGACAATCCCGCCCAAATAGTCAACGTACCCCAACTGGCTTATCATAAGGCTTGGGTAGACGTAAGAATGATGCCCAACCGCTATTACATGTTCTCCGCTCCACTGAGAAACACCCTCACCGGTGATCTCTTCGTACCCGCTGAAATGAACGGACAGCTCACGGGCTTGGAATTTGAGGACTTGGGCGATGGCAACGCAAAGCAAAACCGCTTCAACCCCCGCGTATTCCAAAGAATGTGGAAAAGCAATCCGCAAGTACGCTTGCTCGACCATATCTATTATGGTGGAACCGATGGAACCACAGAGATGCGTCAAGACAAATGGAGTGACGCTGGAATGGAAGGTACGAAATCACAAATGGCAGACTGGTCGAAACACTTCAACGCCATGCAACAAGCCTACAACTACACGCAAGGCTTCTCTGTATGGATGGACAATGGCGACTTGCCCGCTGACCAGGCCATTATCACCCGACTGCCCAAGCAGAACACCTATTATAATTACTATACTCCTGACGGCGATGAACTGCCCGAACATGACGGAATAATCGGAAGCGACGATGTACACAACTATGATGACTATACGGATAAGGCCACTAACCTCGATCGCAGCAATAACACCCGTTTCATCTATGAGCAGACGGATGATTACACGAAATTGCCCTATGCAGACACCGAGAAAGGCGGAAAAACAGACAGATATGGAGCCAAGAAGGGCGACAATCCTTTTGGTACTACGGGTGAACTGTCCATAAAGGCCACCACAGGAGAGGGCACAAACAACTTCGTGGTAGGTAACATGTTTATGTCAGACATCGACATCAAGACTTTCTTGGAGGTGAACAAGGAGAATGTGAAAGCACTGCGCCGTTATAACGGCAACACCTATGAGACCTATGCGCTCACCGAGGGGAACACGTTGCTCACCACAATGGCCGCTGATGAAAGCGACAACGAAATGGAAGAGGCGGCCGTCAAGGAACGCAAGAAAGTGATACACCCATTGGAGTCTTTCTTCATAGACTTAGCGTTAGCGGAAGGAGATAAGGAGGGGGGAACAAACGTCACTGTCAAGTTTACCCCGGAGATGATGACGAACACCGTCGCGGAAAAAGACGAAGCCACTACCGAACAAGCGGCAATCAGGCTGACGGCCGAGGTGGGCGGTAAGCGCTCCGCCATGATAGTGAGCGGTGCGGAAACGGGCATAAACACGGAAACCATGCTGGACGCTGACGTGAAGCCTTCCGCTGCCATTTTCGCCGCCATAGACGGAAAGGCGCAAGACATCACCAGTACTGACCTCGCCCAAATACCTCTTGGCATCGTCGCGGAAAACGACACGCTGACCTTCCACGCCACAGCCGAGGGCGGCATGGATATCAGTGAATGGGAACTGGTAGACCTGTCGGATGGCCGTTCCTACTCTATCGACACGCCCGTTACCTTTACCAACGTGGGCAACAGCGTAGGACGCTTCATCTTGCGCTCCCAATCCAGCACGACCGGCATAGAAAGCCCAGAGAGCCATAGCGTCTACGTGAAGGCGCAAGGCGACAAGGCCACGATAACGACCATACAAGGCGATATTGCCAGCGTGGAGGTATTCACCACGGCGGGAGTGCTCTACGCACGGGCGGAAGCCACGGGCAGCAGTTGCACGGTCAACATACCGACAGGACAAGTGGCGATAGTCCACGTCACACTGTCTGATGGTAGCGAGGAGTCCGTGAAAGTGCTCTCCACGAGGCGGTAAATTCCAGTAGTACTTACTTACGATTATAATACTACTTACTTTTGATTCCAATAGTATTGACTTGTATATGTCAATACTATTGGATTGTCTTTTCTCAAATCTATATAGAAATGAGAAAAGGCTTTTTTATATTATCACTCATCTTCTTGCGATTTCTCTCTGTTCTGGGAAGACTTAGACCATTTGCCGGAGAACGGATATGACAGCCGAAAACCACTTGCAACTCGATGACACAGATCCGACACTACTCAACGGACCGACAAATTACCCCAAAATAAGCTGGAAAGACATGACGCATGAAATACGTACCACAATACGGAAATAACCCAATACGGAAACATAATGATAAAGAGGTTGCAACCAACACGGCTACAACCTCTTAATCATTATGTCAAATCAATCGAAGTTTATATTTATCTAACCAATGTCCCGTCTTCCTGTATAAGGAGTCTCACATCCGGCTTTGCCGGCATTTCAAGTTCAATGTCAAAATAGTTCAGCGTCGGCGTCTCTATCCAGTCGGCATCATCGACAACATAGCCTGCATAGTTGGTGTTGATATAGTTCTGCACCGGCTCTGGGAATGATCCTCTGAAATTTGTTTCAGTACCTATCCACGTACCGTCAGTCTCATACCATGCCTCAGCTTCTTGTCCGTTGATCACGAACTCTGCCTTTATCTTGCCGCGTTCCTTTTCCCAATGTACCATTGTGTTAGGATATTGGGCATTGAACGCCTCCATCACTTTAGCCGGAACATCATTCGGACCGAAATTGTCATCATCGTCACTACAACTTACCATCGCAAATGCTGCCATAAGCACAGCCATAAAATACATTCTCCACTTCATTTGTCAGCCTCCTGCTTTTAGTTGTCAATATCTATAACCTGGAACTTCTTATTGAATGTTATCTCTATTCCATTGCTCAGTTTCACATCGTACTCACTGCGGTCCCTTTCAATTTCGAGGATCTTGGTTCCCGGATAATTTTTCTTAGCATAGTTGCTGATAGCGGACGGGATGAGACGGGCAGGAACCTGGGAATACTTACACTTCAGTTCGGTCCAGTTGCCACTACGGTCGAACTCCACCTTGTCACCATTGGTGAAGATGATGTCATAGCTTGTGTCGAATATTCCCGACTCCATCTTTGCCAACGCAATCTTCATCTTAGAGAAATCTTTCTTCAGAATCTGCTGGGCGGTTTGCGGAAGCTTCGACACTTCTATCGGCTTGTCGTTTGCAGCGACTGCGTTTACACTCATTACGAACAGGCAGAACAATGCTGCGATGCTGGCTTTCAAAAATCTCTTCATTTTCATTTCTTTTTTATGGTTATTATTCTTATTGTCTTTGCTTACGCTGTCCGACAGGTTGCTCAGGTTATTTCTCTGTCTGCCACCTCTCTGACTTTCGTATTGCAAAGTTGCAATGCAATTCTGAAATGAATCTGAAAAAACGGTTAGGATCTCCAAGATTAACATCTATTAAGTATAAAACCCTCCAGACCGCATTTTCTCTGCCGTCTGAAGGGTTATCGGGAGAGTTATCATACCTTACCCTCGGTTACCTCGAAAGTGTGCATGCCATTCTCATAGCGATAGTCTATATTGAAAGAATAAAGGTTGCACACGGCACTCACCAGCGACAGGCCGATCCCTGTAGAGCTTTTCTTGCCGCTCGTGTGATAGAAACGCGTGAATATCTTTGTTTTGTCCAGTGGTCCGTCCCCGCCCGTATTTGCCACACTCATGCCGTGACGACCAATATTCACCACCACACGTCCGCCATCCTCATTGTGTACAAACGCGTTTTTCAGCAGATTGCCCACTAGCGTTGACGCCAACATAGGATTCATCTTCACGTGCCAGTGCTCAGATTTTCCCATGCTTACCTCTATGCTCCTCGTACCCGACACATTCTTCATATCGTCGAGCAGACGCTTGGTCATCATGTCAACATCCACCGTTTCCACTTCGGTAAACTGTCCGTTCTCTATCTTACAGAGCAACAGCAGCGACTTATTGAGTCTAGACAGCGAGCCGAGCGTGCCGAGTATCTTCACCAACTCACCCATCTGCTGCTCCGTAAGGTTGCCGTCGTCAAGCAACATCTCGATGCGGTTCTGACACACAGCCAATGGCGTCTGCATCTCATGCGAGGCATTGCCTATGAACATCTTCTGCTGCTCGTACTGCTCCTCACTACGTTTCATCGAGCGCACCACGGCTTCATTGAGCTTGCTGAACTCCGTCACGTAGGTGGGATTGTCCAACTCACGGTTCTCGCGCCCCAGACGATAGTCGTCAACCCATTTCAACAATACCGCCAGCGGACGCATACTGCGCTTCACGGCTATAAGATTGAGCAACACGAAACCAAGCAGGATGGCAACATAAAGGAACAGAAGCCAATAGAAGATGGCTGTCTTTAGGTCGGCCTTGTCGATGGCAGGAACAGACACTTCAACCTCAAAAAAACGACCATCGCCCGTCGTATATATATAACTGATGACGCGGGCAGGTTCAAACTCGCGCTTGTCACGTATATATACCGCGCGGTCCTCATAACGCACATGATCGTGCGTAGCAGCATAATTGGCCGACACCTCATGAAGATAATACTGATTGTTCGAACCGCTCGAAGCAGTAGGCAGAGGCTCTCCCGCCAATGCACGGCGTATGACGAGCTCCGCATAGTCTTCCAGCGAATCGTCCACCTCATCGTTTATCTCGTCTATGATGGCAAAATAGAAGAACACCGACCAGAAGGCCAGCACCACTGCTGCGATCGCTGACAGACGCAACGATATATAGTTAATGAGTTTCATATCTCCACAAGTTTATAACCGAATCCATAAACCGTTTTTATCTCAATGCCCGCACCTGCTGCCTTGAGTCGCTTGCGCAGGTTTTTCATCTGCGCATAAACGAAATCGAAGTTGTCCACAACATCTATATAGTCGCCCCATACAGCTTCGGCCAGCATCTGTTTTTCAATGAGTCGGCCAGGACGGTTCATGAAATAGGTCAATATGTCGTACTCCTTACGGCCAAGCTCAAGCGGCTTTCCGTCTACCTCCACCCTGAAACTGTCAGTATGTACACACACATTTGCCATTCTCATAACACTATCACCGCCGTTACGGCTACGCCTTATCACACTCTTCAACCGTGCGTGAAGCTCTGCCAGATGGAACGGCTTGGCAAGATAGTCGTCTGCCCCAAGATCAAGTCCTTTAACCTTATCTTCTATCGAATCCTTCGCCGAGAGTATGATGACATTACACTTGCGGCCATGTGCCGACAGATCACGCAGTATATCCAAGCCGCTACCGTCGGGCAGCATGATGTCGAGCAGCAGGCAGTCGTATTCATAAACGAACACCTTCATGCGTGCAGCGGCACAGTCGGCAGCTGTCTCCACCACATAACGTTCCTTTTCCAATGACCTGACAATAATCTCACGCAGGTCAGCATCATCCTCTATAACCAATATTTTCATTGTTTCCTATATTTGTCATTAAGTTTAGGGGCGGGCACAACACACTCTGCGGCGTCCGTACTCACTTGCAACACATACCCTCCAATAGGACATGCCACCTCACAAAGATACGCCAAACACATGATTTCACACGATATCGATAACAAATATTAAACTAAAATCTAAAGGAAATTAGCATTGAAATGCTGAAGCTTGTATCCGAAGCCCAACTGGGTATTGGTTTCAATCAATTAGAGAGAGCGGAGTCAGCATTAGATAGTCTGCTGCAATTCCATCAATCAGAACTGGGAGCAGAAACGTCCATCGGGATGGCAGCAATTCGTGCGATGAATCTAGGCTCACCCGATAAATACAGGGGAGATATGTTGCTCAGATGAAGTACGGGGATGAAAAGCAGAGGAATGGCCCAAGGGCGCGTATGAAATGAATGCGGGAAATGAAATCCGGATCATGTGGCATGAATCCTGCCGGCTACCCGTGACGGTTCTTACCGGACTTCCTGTAACGGTCATCTTGCTCTCCGTCC
>ULRH01015895.1_pt1 | contig 19928 bp, 17 predicted proteins | sample 1955271 | NCBI WGS metagenome assembly ULRH01 (sample SAMEA4835677, study PRJEB28245) | human gut metagenome | biome: gut microbiome; material: fecal sample | place: Denmark | collected 2008 | reverse complement strand
GTTTCCGTTTACGCTCGATTACAGCAATACTTCATGGATGCCCGTTGGATAATAGACAAATTGACGTATATTAATTAACCATAATAAATAAAAAAATGCAAGACAATAAAAAAACAACAAGCCTTGAGAGCTACGAAGCTCCCAAATGTGAGATTATTGAAATACAGAATGAAGGCGTGCTGTGCGGCAGCGATTACAGTGCCACACACCGTGGTTTTGAAGACAGCGACGAAGTGATTTGGTAAATTCTGAACAAATAAATATAACAATGAAAGCAAAAAACATGACCATCGCCGCACTGGCCCTGCTGTTGGCAGCCTGCGGCAACGAAGAAATCATTGAGAACAACGAAAGCGGCAGCACGGGGAAGGTACACATGACCTTCACCGCCGGAATGCCGCAGACACGTACCTCGCTGGGCGAGGACGGCCTTGCCGTAAACTGGACGCAGGGCGACCTGGTAGCCATCTACGACGGAACGGAAACCATCTGCAAGTTTGAAGCAACCGAAGTCAGCGGCAGCACCGCCACCCTGGAAGGCGAGGCCAAAGTGACCGATACCTACACCGCCTTCTATCCCTACACCGACGACGGGACGCTGACCCTCGACAACACTGCCATCACCTTCACCCTGCCCGCCACGCAGACAGCCACGGCAGGCGGCTTTGCCGAAGGGCTGAACCCCTCGTGGGCACAGGCGACTGACGGCAGCAAAAATCTGACGTTCCGGAACCTCTGCGCCCTGGCCAAGTTCACCGTGGACGCAGAGGGTGTGACGGAAGTTACCCTGACCGCCAACCAGGAAAGCGACGCACTGTCAGGCGGGCTGACCTATACCATCGCCGATGGTACGCTGACCGCCACGGGAAGCGCTTCCCGGTCGGTAACGCTGACGGGAACCTTCACGAAAGGCGAGGAGTACTACTTCGTCGTGGCTCCCGGCACGCTGACGGGCGGCATTACCCTGAACTATATGGGTGAAGGCGGCAAGACATACGTCAAGACCACCCAAAAAGAGGTGACCTTCACCGCCGGAAAGATTACCAACCTGGGCGCACTGGATATCGCCAATTTCACCGAGGCCCTCAATGCGGCGTTTGCCAATGCCGTGGAAGATTTCAACCCAAATATCGGCTGGAGGGCGAACCCCGATGGCACCGTATCCCTGGATGAGGATAACAAATTCCAAATAATAATGAATGGGGGAACTTTCTTGTTTTTGCGAAATAAAAACATTACCAGCCTTGCCGGCATTGAGTACTTCACCGATCTGGAGACTTTGGATTGCATGGATAATCAATTGACTACCCTTGATGTAACCAAGCTGACCAGTCTGACGGATTTGGTGTGCAGCGGTAATCAACTGACTACCCTTGATGTAACCGGGCTGACCAATCTGACGACTTTGATTTGCGCCGGTAATCAACTGACTGCCCTTGATGTAACCAAGCTGACCAATCTGACGGATTTGGAGTGCAACGATAATCAACTTGTCTCGTTGAATGTCAGTACTTTGGAAGAGCTTAAAATTTTGTATTGTCATGGCAACAAGATGACGGCTCTCGATATAACCCATAACGCATATTTGGGGGATTTGAAGTGCGGGAACCAGCAAGATAATCAGCAACTGACCCTGACATTGTGGGACACCAAGAAGGAGTTTTGGGACAGGATGTTAAACATGTATTCAGATGAAAACAGCAATGTCACAACCATTGTTATAGAGGCTCCTGTCAATGCCGATCACGACGGCTACGAAGAGGACGGCGAAACGGTCGACTGGTAAGGGGCCGCTGACGCAACCCCCTGTCTTTCTGCCGTATTGTCCCGCACCCGATGCAACGGACCACGGAGGAGCATTCCGAACCCGAAGCGGAATCCCTCCCAAGCCTCTGCTGTAAGGGTATAGCACGGAAAAGGGCAATGCCCCGAAATACGAAAGGACATCAAACAGGAACTCCCGTTCCGGGCGGGAGCATTTGTGCCCGGCAACATCATACAGACACCGCAGCCCGCTACCGCAAGGTAAGCGGGCTGCATTTCGTCATTTTCGGCATCGTCTATATTTGGCTCAACGAACAGCACAGACGACAGGATGGTCAGTAGATTTTTAGTGGGGATAGGCATAAAGTTTTATCGAACACAGAGACACGGAGGCACAGAGTTTTTAGAAGCTGTTTTGAATTTCTCCAAAAAGTTTTTCTTGGCTTGATGTATCCGTTTTCGTGTGTGCTTTGGGCGATTTTTTGGTCCTTTTCGCTCCTGTTCTTCGTCAGATAGCCCGCTATCTTCCTCATCACAGAAGCGAAAATGCCTCAAAAACTCATCCCAAATCATCACACGATAAATTCAAAACAGCTTCTAAAGCGCAACGTAATCATAGTAGAAGCATCAACAGGAATAGACACCTCTACTCGTAACGGGGTTATGATGGTCAAATTTAAACTGGCATTGGCTGAATGGGACAATGGAAATCGGACAGACGCATTTATATCAGGGTGAAAGTTTTGAAAACAAGGCACTCTTTATAAGAGCAAAAATATCAAGCGATTACAGAAAGACAAAAGAGAAAAACTCTTCCGAATTTTCCTCTTTTGTTTTTCTGTGCGCCTGATAGGACTCGAACCTACACGTCTCACGACACCAGATCCTAAGTCTGGCGCGGCTACCAATTACGCCACAGGCGCTTATCTATACAAGATGGAATTGCGGGTGCAAAGATAAGGTTTATTTTTGAAATGGACAAATCTTTGTGTGAAATTTCATTTCAGCACTTTACACGCCATTTCTATCATCGTGTCTTTCCCTCGTGCGATGTCTTCGCTGGTCATATCCACTTTTATATCGGGATTTATGCCGAACTCCAAGTGATTCATTTCGGGGTCGAGCATCGGGCTGGCAGAGAAACGGATGGACCAGCCGCAAGGGATTTCCGATGAGAAGGGAAGTCCTGAACCTCCGCCTGTCTTGTCACCTACTATCGTGACGTTGGGGAATTGGTTCATGCTGTTCACGAAATCGTTCGTGGCACTATACGAGCGGCGGTTGGTGAGCACAACGGCTTTCTTTTGCCAGCGAATGCCGTTCGAAGGGTCGATGTAAACTGGTTTCGGTTCAGAGAAATCGTTGTGTCCGGGGCCTGTTTTGTGATACATATAGCCCACCAATACACGTTCGTTGGTGAAGCGTGCCGCCAGCTTTTGGGCGGTGGTGAGGTTTCCTCCTCCGTTGTCCCGCACGTCGATAATCAGCCCGTCGCATACGGCAAGGGCATTCAGGGTCTGGTCTAAGTTTCCGTCTCCTATGCCGTTCGAGAAACTTTCGCAATAGATATAGCCGATGTTGTTCTCCAGTATCGACCAGGTAATGCCCGACGAGTTCACGTAGTCTTTTCCTAAATAGTTGCTTTGGATGCTATCGCTGAAATTATGAGGAAAGGCATCGAACCACGCGCGGTATTGCGAGGTGCCGATGGAACTGGAGAGGTTGACATGTCCGTCCCTTAGCTCGTTCACCATGTCCGAGAGTACTTCGTAGAGGTTTTCCCACGTCATGTCGGGCGTGATGCGCTGGGCGTAGCGGGTGTGTACTTCGTTCCAGTCCAGCCCGTATTCTTCGTGCTTGTAGTCGAGGAAGCAATATTGCTCGTCGATGATTTTCCACAACGATTCGAAGTTGGCTTCGGGCGTATTGCCTGAAATGTCTTCGCGGATGCAGGAGGCGAAGCAGAGACAGATTAGCATTGAACACAAAGGCACAGAGGCACGGAGATTTTTTATTTTGAGGCGGAAAAGGTTACGAAGAGTTATGCTTTTTTGTATGTATTGTGTTGTGAAATGAGCGAGAATGGGAAAACTCTGTGTCTTTGTGTCTCTGTGTTCCATAAAAATTATTCTTTTAGAATGGGTTCGTTTTAGGGGATATGTTGGCACGGTTTTTTCCGCGCATCAAGTACAGATTGCGCACGACGCCTATCATGAAGTCGTGCGAGTAGGTATGGCTTTTCAGGTTGTTTACCTTTGCTTGCTGGAGGTCGCATACGTAGCCCACACGCATCACCGTGTTCCCTACCGGGAAGTCAAGGGTAAGGAGCTGGCGCAGGGACGGGTTGTTGTGCAGGGAGGTGAACACTACGTTCCGCCCTCCATTGCCCAAGGAGAAAATTTCGTAATACGATTCGCCGAACTCGGGCGAGAACATCGCGCCCAGCAGGGGCAGGTTGGCTTGATAGCGCAGGGTCATCGGATAGTTTTTGATGCGGAACTTCCAGATGAGCATCCCCGAAGCTCCTAAGCCCCCGTAGGCTTTTGCCTGGGCAGGGTTGTTCGAGTTGCGCCGGTTGTATACCACGCCTGCGTTCAGGTCAAGCATCGGGCCGAAGAGTATCTTCAGTCCCTTGGCAGGGCGGAACTGGTAATGCAGGGCATAGCTCCAGTTCACCAGCCCGCCATACGTATGGTTGGTCTGCGAGATGTTTTCGGTGTACGAGGCATGTAGCTGGAGCAGGTTTTGCGCCGAAACATTCCCGTCCATCAGGCGGGTCATCCGCATCGTCTCGTAGGCGAAGCGCACTTCTGGACCCTTGTATTCCAAGGGTGAGAGATAGGTCTCGAATGTATTGTTGTGTCCGGCTCCTATCATCACCGAGCGCATCACGTGGCGTGTGGCTTGCAGGGAGTCTTGCGCTTGGATACGGGTCGGAAGGCAGGTTAAGACTATCAGAATAAGAACACAGAGGCGCAGAGGCACAGAGGCTTTATTTTTTATTCTCTGTGTCTTTGTGTCTCTGTGTTCGATATAAATCAATGTTTTCATTCTTCTTCGTTATCGAATAGGTTCATTTGTCCGTTTTCGTCTTCGGGCGTTCCGTTATCCTCTGTGTCGGGAGCTTCTTCAGGTTCTGGCATGCGGGTAGGTTCCAGTTCGTTGATTTCCGCCACGGTATAGGTGGTGAGTCGTTTGCCTTTCGCCTTGTAGCTCTTTACGCCCACGAAGTCGGATGCTTCTACGATGAGGGCTTCACGGAACGCGTCGTGCCCGCCGAATACCACCTGGATGCGTGGATAGGCTTCCGATGTAAGCAGTACGGGACGGCTCGCCTTGTTCTCGCCCAAGTAATTCTGGCGTTTCGTGCTTGCCTCGAAACAGAAGCGTTTCAGGTACGGATAGTTGTGTTGGTCGGCGTCATAGAGCACGGCGGTCCATACCTGGTCGGGGTCAAACTTGCCGATGAAGCGGATGTCGGGGTCGTAATGGTTGTTCAGGTCAAAGTCGGTAGTATAGAAGTCGCCGTCCGTGTGTACGATGAGGATGCGGTCATTGCTTTGGAACTCGCCTAAGTATTGTCCCCGTCCGTCGTAGTTCAGTCGGAGCACATCGCTATCAAACCAGACCTTGCGTCCGCCCAGCGTGGAGCCTCCGCGTTGCTTCAGTCCGATTTTATGTACCTCGTACTTGGTGAGCAGGTTGCCCATCGACTGGCGTCCCTTGATGCCGATACCGCTGAAGTCGCGTTCGAACACCAGTTTCTTGATGCGCGGGTTGGGGCGCAAGGTCACCTTTACGGTTTCCGCCTCGCCGTTGGGGTTGGCGGTGAAGTAGACGATGCGCGAACCCGGTGTGCCTTGGGTCACATCGTACTCGCGGTCGCGTATCATCGAAGTCACGTTGAAACGCTTGATGTAGTGGTATCCGTCTTTCCCGTCGCGGTAGATGACGTTGTAGATAGTACGCTTGTCGTTCTTCTTGAACACGTTGACGTAGAGGATGTTCTTGCCTACGAAGAGCTTGTCCTGTACGCGCACCACCTTGTATTTCCCGTCGCGGTAGAAGATGATTACATCGTCGATATCGGAACAGTTGCACACGAATTCGTCCTTTTTCAGCCCCGTGCCGATAAAGCCTTCCTCGCGGTTGATGTAGAGCTTCTCGTTGGCTTCCGCCACTTTGGTGGCTACGATGGTGTCGAAGTTGCGTATCTCGGTGCGGCGGGGGAATTGTGCTCCGTATTTCTCTTTCAGGCGGTGGAACCAGGCGATGGTATAGTCGGTAAGATGAGCTAAGTGGTTTTCCGTTTCCTTGATGTCCGCTTTCAGGCGTGCAATGTTTTCGTCCGCTTTGTCTTTGTTGAACTTCAGGATGCGTGCCATCTTGATTTCCATCAGGCGCAGGATGTCATCCTTGGTCACTTCGCGCACCATTTGGGGGTAGAACGGGGTGAGCCGCTCGTCGATGTGGGCGCAGGCGGCATCCATGTTTTCCGCTTGTTCGAATTCGCGGTCCTTGTAAATGCGTTCTTCAATGAAGATGCGTTCCAGCGAGGCAAAGTGCAGGGTCTCCAAGGTTTCATCGCGCTGGATTTCCAGTTCGCGGCGCAGGAGGCCGAGGGTGTGGTCGACCGACTTGCGGAGCACTGTGCCTACCGAGAGGAAATGCGGCTTCTTGTCCTCGATGACGCAGCAGTTGGGCGAGATGTTCACTTCGCAATCCGTAAAGGCATAAAGGGCGTCCAGCGTCTTGTCCGACGAGGCTCCGGGGGCGAGGTGTACCAGTATTTCCACCTTGTCGGCGGTGTTGTCGTCTACCTTGCGCACCTTGATTTTCCCTTTTTCTACGGCTTTCAATATGGAGTCGATGAGCGACGATGTGGTTTTCCCGTAGGGAATTTCGCTGATGCAGAGTGTCTTGTTGTCTATTTTCGATATCTTGGCACGTACGCGCACCACTCCGCCCCGCTCGCCGTCGTTGTAGCGCGACACGTCTACCGCCCCTCCGGTCTGGAAGTCGGGATAGAGGTGGAATTCTTCGCCGTGCAGGTAAGCGATGGCTGCATCGCATAACTCATTGAAGTTGTGAGGCAGGATTTTCGATGAAAGTCCTACAGCGATGCCTTCTACGCCCTGTGCCAGCAACAGGGGGAACTTGACCGGCAGGGTGACGGGTTCGCGGTTGCGCCCATCGTAAGAGGCTTGCCATTCGGTGGTCTTGGGATTGAACACCACGTCGAGGGCGAATTTCGACAAGCGTGCTTCGATGTATCGGGGGGCGGCTGCATCATCGCCCGTGAGGATGTTTCCCCAGTTTCCCTGGCAATCGATGAGCAGGTCTTTCTGCCCCAGCTGCACCAGTGCGTCGCCGATGGAAGCGTCGCCGTGCGGATGGAATTGCATGGTATGCCCCACGATGTTCGCCACCTTGTTGTAGCGTCCGTCATCCAGCCGTTTCATGGCGTGCAGGATGCGCCGCTGCACCGGTTTCAGTCCGTCGTTGATGTGGGGTACGGCACGTTCCAGAATGACGTACGAGGCATAGTCGAGGAACCAGTTCTGATACATTCCGCTCAGCTGGTATTTCACTGCCTTGTCCGCCGGCGAGGCGGGCTTGTAATTCGTATCCGATTCTTTTTCAGGTATATCCGTTGTTTCGTTTTTGTCTAATGTGTCGTCGCTCATAATCGTTTTCTGCTTGATGCAAATGTACGGAGAATTATTGGAAAAAACAAGTGTTTTAGGTGTAGTGCTCCGCGTGGTTTTTGCATTCGCCGCAGATTGTATGGCTTGAATTGTCGTTTGTGGTTTTACCGGTTTTGTCTGGTCTGGCTAATGGGATAAGGTTGTTTTTAGGGACGGGCTTTATCGGATATATTTAGAAGCTGTTTTGAATTTCTCCAAAAAGTTTTTCTTGGCTTGATGTATCCGTTTTCGTGTGTGCTTTGGGCGATTTTTTGGTCCTTTTCGCTCCTGTTCTTCGTCAGATAGCCCGCTATCTTCCTCATCACAGAAGCGAAAATGCCTCAAAAACTCATCCCAAATCATCGCACGATAAATTCAAAACAGCTTCTTACATCGCGTCGGGAGACCATATGCATAACCCGGTGCAGATAGTTTCATGTGTCGGCGAAGCCTTATGGATTTGTGGATGATTGTTGGAACGATACGTGTTTTCCTGGGGGCCGACTTGTCACGTTGATAGAGTGAACGGACTGGTGAAAATCACTTGATTTGGTCTGATGTTGCCTGTTTTTGTGGGAGAGCTTGTAAAACATCGTGTCTCAATCTCCTTTAAACTCAAAAAATAATTGTATATTTGCACTCTCATAATTTAACTACAGATTTATGTCGTGCATTTTACATATTGAGACTTCCACGGAGGTCTGTTCGGTGGCCGTCAGCCAGGACGGAGCTTGCATTTATTCGAAGGAAGATTTTGAAGGACCGTCGCACGCCGTTGTGTTGGGTGTGTATGTGGATGAAGCTTTGTCTTTTATCAATAGCCATGCCATTCCGCTCGATGCTGTGGCGGTGAGTTGCGGCCCGGGGTCGTATACGGGGCTTCGCATCGGGGTCTCGATGGCGAAGGGAGTATGTTATGGGATGGGCGTGCCGCTTATCGGTCTTCCTACGCCCGAGGTGATGTGTGTGCCGATACTGCTTCGCGAAGAGTTGCCTCAGGATGCCTTGCTTTGCCCGATGGTTGACGCGCGGCGGATGGAGGTATATGCCGCCATTTACGACCGTGCCTTGCAGGTGCGGCGTCCCATTGGTGCCGATATCATCGACGAGCATTCGTATGCCGGGTTTCTGGCGGAACATCCCGTTTATTTCTTCGGAAACGGAGCGGCGAAATGCCGTGAGAAACTGACGCATCCCCATGCGCATTTCATCGAAGGCATCCATCCGCTTGCCAAATGGATGTTTCCCTTGGCCGAGAAAGCCATGGCAAGAGAAGATTTTAAAGATGTGGCTTATTTCGAGCCTTTCTATCTGAAAGAATTTGTGGCTTCAAAACCTAAGAAATTATTATAAATCATATATGGAATATAATACCCAACAACGGAAATTGCCGCTTCCTGAATACGGACGGAGCGTGCAGAATATGGTAGATTATGCTTTGACAATAGAGGACAGGGGCGAACGCCAGCGTTGCGCCAATACGATAGTGGACATCATGGGAAGTATGTTTCCCAATTTGCGCGACGCAAGCGACAACAACCATAAATTGTGGGATCACCTTGCCATTATGTCCGACTTCAAGCTGGACATTGATTATCCGGTGGAAGTGGTGAAGAAAGAAAGTCTGGAAATCAAGCCCGACCGTATCCTATACTCGCAACATAACATCCGCTACCGGCATTATGGACGCTATATACAGGAACTGATTCACATTGCTTCGGACTATTCGGAAAGTGAGGAACGGAAGATGCTGCTTCTGAATCTGATAGCCAATCACATGAAAAAGGATTATCAGAACTGGAACAACAAAGACGGAATAGAAAACCAGAAAGTGCTGGATGACTTGTACGAGCTTTCGGGCGGGAAGATTAAGCTGGACCTTAGCGATGTACACTTGGCCGAACAGCGCTTCATGCCGCGCCGCCGCCAGATGAATAACAATAACAACAATAACCAGCAGAAAAAGAAATATCAAGATTCTAACCGATAAGGCTATATGGCATCGTTTGTAATAGAGGGAGGACATAAGTTGCATGGTGAAATCGTTCCGCAGGGGGCGAAAAACGAAGTGCTGGAAGTGATTTGTGCCACGTTACTGACCGATGAGGAAGTGACAATCAGCAATATCCCGAATATCTTGGATGTGAACAACCTCATCCAGTTGCTCCGTGATATGGGAGTGAAGGTGGAAAAGAAAAGCATGGATACCTATGCGTTCCGTGCCGACGCCATCAACTTCGATTACCTGGAAAGTGATGAGTTCCTTTCCCGGTGCTCGCGTTTGCGTGGGTCGGTCATGCTGGTCGGTCCGCTTGTAGCCCGCTTCGGACATGCCATGATTGCGAAGCCTGGGGGCGACAAGATAGGACGGCGCAGGCTGGATACCCATTTCCTCGGTATTCAGAAGTTGGGAGCCACGTTTCAGTATGATAGCCAGAAAAACATATTCCGCATCTCTGCCGAACACCTGAAAGGCACCTATATGCTATTGGATGAGGCATCGGTAACGGGTACGGCGAATATCCTGATGACGGCGGTACTTGCCGAAGGGAAAACCACAATATACAATGCCGCGTGCGAGCCTTATATCCAGCAACTTTGCCGGATGCTGAACCGTATGGGAGCGCATATCGAAGGCATCGCTTCCAATCTCTTGACCATCGAGGGCGTAAAGAGCCTGAAAGGATGCACGCACCGCGTATTGCCCGACATGATTGAGGTAGGGAGCTTTATCGGCATGGCGGCTATGACGGGAAGCGAAATTACTATCAAGAATGTAGCCAGTCAAAGCTTAGGCATCATCCCCGATAGTTTTCGCCGGTTAGGTATCTGTCTGGAACAGCGGGGGGACGATATTTTCATTCCCCAACAAGAGCATTACGAAATCGAGTCGTTCATTGATGGGTCGATTATGACCATAGCCGATGCGCCTTGGCCCGGCTTGACTCCCGACTTGTTGAGCGTGATGCTGGTTGTTGCCACCCAAGCGAAAGGGAGTGTACTGATTCACCAGAAGATGTTCGAGAGCCGTTTGTTCTTTGTGGACAAGCTCATCGACATGGGCGCGCAAATCATCCTCTGCGATCCGCACCGTGCGGTAGTTATCGGGCACGACCGTACTTTCCGCCTGCGGGGAGGAAACATGACATCGCCCGATATACGCGCAGGCATTGCCCTGTTGATAGCCGCGCTCGACGCGGAAGGCATCAGCCGTATCCATAACATCGAACAGATAGACCGCGGATACCAGTATATCGAACAACGCCTGTCGGCTTTGGGCGCACGTATCACCCGTATTGAATAAAGCGTATGATTAAGAAAGAAGAAGTTTTCAAGATTGGTGTCATCAATAAGCCGCACGGAGTGAAGGGAGAAGTGTCCTTCACCTTCACCGATGATATATTCGACCGTGTGGATTGCGAATACTTAATCTTATTGATGGACGGCATCCTGGTGCCTTTCTTCATGGAAGAATACCGGTTCCGCTCGGATAATGTGGCATTGGTGAAGTTCGAAGACATCGATACCGCCGAACAAGCACGGAGGTTCACCAATGTGGAAGTCTATTTCCCCAAGAAATACATGGACGAACAAGAGGATGTGACTTCCTGGAACTTCTTTATCGGATTCCGGGTAGAAGATATCCATCATGGCTATCTCGGTGAGATAACCCATGTAGACGATACGACGATAAATGTTTTGTTTGTTATCGAGAAAGACGGAGAAGAACTTTTATTGCCCGCCCATGAAGAGTTTATCGTCGATTTAGATAGGGAACGGAGAATGATGAAAGTCGATGTGCCCGACGGGTTGATTGAATCCTGAATGCTAAATATATAATAAGGTATGAAGAAAGCACGTAAGGCATTTTGGCACAACATCCGGTTCAAGTACAAGCTGAGCATTGTCAATGAAAATACCCTGGAAGAGGTACTGGGTATTCATGTCTCCAAGCTGAACGGCTTGTCGGTCTTGCTTGCCTTTTGTGCGATTATTTTCTTCATCGCCTCTCTCATCATCGTATTCACTCCCTTACGCAATTACTTGCCCGGCTATATGAATAGCGAAGTGCGTGCCCAAGTGGTGGCCAACGCTTTGCGTGCCGACTCCTTGCAAGCCGCACTCGACCGCCAGAACCGGTATATCACGAATATCCGCGATATATTGAGCGGGCAAGTGAAGGCAGATACGGTGCAATCCATTGATTCATTGACTTCCCTTCGTGAAGAAGAATTAATGGCGCGTTCGAAAGAGGAAGAAGAGTTTATACGGCAATACGAAGCCCGCGAGCGTTATAACTTAACGGCAATTACCGAAACCGAAGATGCCGCTGGGTTTATCTTCTACCGTCCGGTACGGGGGGTAATGTCTACAAACTTCCATCCGGATGACCGGCATTATGGAGTAGACCTGACCGCAAGCCCCAACGAAACAATCGTATCTGTATTAGAGGGTACGGTTATTTTTGCCGGCTATACGCCCGGGTGGGGGTATGTCATTCAGATACAACATCCGCAAAATTTCATTTCAGTATACAAGCATTGCAATTCATTGATGAAACGTGAGGGAGACAAGGTGAAAGGAGGAGAAGGCATAGCCCTGGTCGGTGATGCCGTAGACAAGGGTGACAAGCCTCACTTGCATTTCGAATTGTGGCACAAGGGTAATCCGGTCAATCCGGAACAATATGTGGTATTTTAATGAAGAACTAACAATGAAGAATTAAAATTAGGCTCATGAAAAGGCAAATAGCAATATTAGGTTCTACAGGTTCCATCGGGACACAGGCCTTGCAAGTCATCAAGGAACATCCCGACCTCTACGAAGTGTATGCCCTTACGGCAAACAATCAGGTGGACTTGCTTGTGCGTCAGGCACGTGAGTTCATGCCCGAAGCCGTAGTGATAGCCAATGAAGATAAGTATCCGGCATTGAAGGAGGCACTTTCCGGTTTGCCCATCAAGGTATATGCCGGCAAAGACGCGTTGGCTCAAATCGTAGAGTCGAAGCCGATTGATATTGTACTGACCGCCATGGTGGGTTATGCGGGCTTGCTCCCTACGATGAATGCTATCCGTGCGGGAAAAGCCATCGCCCTTGCCAATAAGGAAACGATGGTCGTAGCGGGTGAGATTATCAATGCCCTGGCACAAGAATATCACGCCCCTATCCTTCCGGTAGACTCGGAACATTCGGCTATCTTCCAATGCCTGGAGGTGAACAATCCTGTATCGAAGGTGATTCTTACCGCGTCGGGTGGTCCGTTCCGCACGTACACCATCGACCAGCTCCGCACGGTGACCAAGGCGCAGGCTTTGCATCATCCCAACTGGCACATGGGAGCGAAGATAACCATCGACTCGGCTTCGATGATGAACAAAGGCTTCGAAGTCATCGAAGCCAAATGGCTCTTCGGGGTACGTCCCGACCAGATAGAGGTGGTGGTACATCCCCAGTCGGTCATCCATTCAATGGTAGAGTTCGAAGACGGAGCGGTGAAAGCCCAGTTGGGTGTGCCCGATATGCGTCTGCCTATCCAATATGCTTTCTCTTATCCCAAACGGGTATCCCTTTCGGGAGAGCGGCTGGACTTTGCCAAATACAACACGCTGACTTTCGAGAAGCCCGACACGGAACGTTTCCGCAACTTGGCTTTGGCATACGAGGCACTGCATCAGGGAGGTAACATGCCCTGCATCGTAAATGCCGCCAACGAGGTGGTTGTAGCCGCATTCCTGGAAGACAAGATTTCGTTCCTCGGCATGAGCGAAGTGATAGAGAAGACCATGGGGAAGGTATCGTTCGTCCAACGCCCCCGGTACGAAGACTATGTAGCGACCGATGCCGAGACACGCCGCATTGCCGCGGAATTAGTGATAAACAAAATGTATTAATTTAATAAAGACAATAGAATGGAAACATTTTTGATTCGTGCGCTCCAGCTCATTCTCAGCCTTTCGTTGCTGGTGATTGTGCACGAGGGAGGACACTTTTTCTTTGCCCGCCTCTTTAAGATACGGGTAGAGAAGTTTTATATTTTCTTCGACCCGTGGTTTGCCCTGTTCAAGTACAAACCCAAACATAGCGATACGGAGTACGGAGTAGGCTGGCTGCCCTTGGGAGGGTATTGCAAAATTTCCGGTATGATTGACGAGTCGATGGATACCGAACAGATGAAAAAACCGCCTCAGCCGTGGGAATTCCGCTCGAAGCCTGCAGGCCAACGGCTTCTGGTAATGGTGGGCGGAGTGCTGATGAACTTCATCCTTGCCTTGTTTATTTATTCCATGATTCTTTTTACATGGGGCGATTCGTACATTGCCCTGAAAGACATGACGTATGGAATGAAATTTAATGAACAGGCGAAAGAGATAGGTTTTCGCGATGGAGATATTCTCTTGAGCACAGACGGTAAGGAACTGACGCGTTTCAATGGGGATATGATTCGGGATATTGTTGAGGCGCGTGAAGTGACGGTGCTCCGCAATGGGGAAGAGAAACAAATCCTGATGCCCGAATTAAGTTTGCTCGACGTGGCTCAACAAAGCCCGATGTTCGTGTCTGTATTCCAGCCCAATGTGGTCGATTCGGTCATTGCCGGAGGAGGATTCGCACAAGCTGGTATCCAGAAAGGCGATTCGCTGGTAGCCTTCAACGGTACGGAAATCCGTTCGTGGAATGAATTCTTAGAGCAAATGAACCGTCTCCAGCTCAATGCTGAGTTGCAGGAAAAGACTTCGGACGAGTTTACGCTGGTCTATTCACGTGCCGGAGTACGGGATACGGTCAATGTGCAGACGGATGCCAGCTTCAAGGTAAACGCATACGGAGGCTTACTCGATTATAAAGTGACCGATGTGTCGTATGGCTTCTTCCAGTCGTTCCCGGCAGGTGTAATGTTGGGAATCAATACCTTGAAAGGATATGCCAATGACATGAAGTATGTCTTTACCGCCGAAGGAGCCAAGAGCTTAGGCGGCTTCGGTACCATCGGAAGCATCTTCCCCAAGGTATGGGACTGGCAACGTTTTTGGGAAATGACCGCGTTCCTCTCCATCATCCTCGCCTTTATGAACATCTTGCCTATTCCGGCACTCGACGGCGGACACGTATTGTTCCTGCTCTACGAAATCATTGCCCGGCGCAAGCCCAGCGACAAGTTTATGGAGTATGCGCAAATGGTAGGCATGTTCCTGCTTTTAGCCTTGCTGATTTGGGCGAACTTTAACGATGTCGTCAGGTTTTTATTGTAATACATCCGAACACAGAGGCACAGAGACACAGAGAGATACATTGCAGAGAAAAACTCCGTGCCTTCGTGCCTCTTTGTTCTACAAAAACATCAGACTATGAACCCTCTTTACATTCATTGGAATCCCGACCCCGTGCTGTTCCACATCGGAAATTTCGGACTTCGGTGGTATAGTATCTTCTGGATGATTGCCATTCTGGCAGCTTGCCAAGTAGTGTACAAGCTCTACCAAGTGAGGAAATTTCCGATGGATACTTACCAATCGCTGTTCGTATATTGCATGGTAGGTACATTTGTGGGTGCCAGGTTGGGTCATTGCCTGTTCTACGACCCTTCCTACTTTCTGGCACATCCCTTGGAAATCGTGCTTCCTGTCCGCTTTCTTCCCAACGGAGACTGGATATTTACGGGTTATGCCGGACTTGCCAGCCACGGAGGGACGTTAGGATTGATCATCGCCCTATATTTCTTTTGTCGGAAAACCAAGATGCACTACTTGGACATACTCGATATGTTGGGCATTGCCGCACCGGTAGCTTCAGGCTTCATCCGCCTTGCCAACCTGATGAATTCCGAAATCATCGGCATGCCGGCCAATCTTCCTTGGGCGTTTGTCTTCGAGCAGGTCGACCTCCAGCCTCGCCATCCTGCCCAGCTTTACGAAGCCCTTGCCTATTTCTTATTCTTCGGCATCATGGTCTGGATATTCCGGAAACGGAAAGACACTGCCCCTAAAGGTTTCTATTTCGGGCTCTGCATCACCCTGATATTTACGTTCCGCTTTTTCATCGAGTTCCTCAAAGAGCGTCAGGTGGATTTCGAGAATGCCATGCCCATCGACATGGGACAGGTATTGAGCATTCCCTTCATCGCACTGGGGCTTTATTTCGTGTTGCGCCGGAAAACGGTCAAAGCATGAGCAAATGTAATTCAAATACGGAAGCAACGGTTTCGGGAAGAAATTAAAAAACGGATGAGAAAGGTTGATAATATTCTTTTCTTTGGTACGCCGGAGCACAAATCCGGCGCAACAAAGAATACACAAATCATCGACAGGTATTACCGGACTTCAAACCTTACACTTACATCTCCACCTCCCAAGGCTGCGGCAAGCCCTTCGGGATTGTCTATCTGCCCCAAGCGTGTGTAACTATAGCCGGACGAAAAAGTTTCGTAAAACAAGACGACGCAAGACGAGCCGTAAAGCATCAGGTCGCCTGTCTGGATTGTCCCCGGACGATAGCTGTCCGTAGGCAGATTTTCCGATAAGTAATGGTATTTCTCGTTGCCGTTCATCTCGCTCATATCCAGCGTAAGGGGGAGCATGGCTGCAAAAGCCCGTGCAGCCTCATTGTCTGCCAGCGTAGCGGCAAACGATGTTCCGTTTACTGAAATTGTAATATTTCTTTCCATGGATGCATTGTCATCACCGTTATTGTTATCGTTGTTTCCTTCATTATCGCCCTCATTTTCATCAGATGGCGGAGCGGGAACTTCCGTCCTTTCCTCCATCGGGTCATCGTCCGAGCAGGCAATAAGGGCATTTGCCGTAAAAAGGAGGAAAATAGCCACTCCACAGCAGCAAATCAGCCGTTTCATATCACTTCAGGTATTGGTTGTAAAACTCGACTATCTTGCCGAACGGTATTTTTTCCAGGTTATCGTACAGGTCGGTATGGCTGGCTCCCGGCACGATATACAATTTCTTGTTGTCACCTTTCAGCTTCTTGAAGGCATCCTCACCGAAATAGCGCGAATGTGCCTTTTCGCCATGCACCACCAATACGGCACTGCGGATTTCATCGCTGTAAGCCAAAATGGGCATATTAAGAAGTGAAAGCGAGGAAGTGACGTTCCACCCCAGACCTGAATTGATGGAACGGGAGTGATAGCCACGCTTCGTTTTATAATAGTCATAATAATCCTTCATAAATTGTGGCGCGTCATCGGCAGGTTGGGGATTCATCACCGTACGCTTGTACGTGCCGTTGCGATAGTCTTCCGTCCGTTGGGCATTCAGTTGCTTGCGCATTTCATAGCGGGCATCCGCATTGTCATTGGCATCGAAATAGCCGTTTGCCGTCCCCCGACAGATGTCATACATCGTGGAAGCCACCGTCGCTTTGATGCGCGTATCCATAGCCGCCGCGTTGATGGCAAAACCTCCAAAGCCACAGATGCCGAGTATGCCGATGCGCTCCGGGTCTACATCGTCACGGGTGGACAGATAGTCTACCGCCGCACTGAAGTCTTCCGTGTTGATGTCCGGCGATGCCACACTACGGGGCTGCCCGCCGCTTTCTCCGGTAAATGAGGGGTCGAAAGCAATGGTCAGGAAACCGTGCTCTGCCAATGTCTGCGCATACAGTCCCGATGCCTGCTCTTTCACTGCCCCGAACGGTCCACTGACCGCGATGGCTGGGAGCTTGCCTGCCGCGTTCTTGGGTTTATACAAGTCGGCAGCAAGCGTGATGCCGTATCGGTTGTGGAAGGTAATCTTGCAGTGGTCCACCTTGTCGCTCTGCGGAAAAGTCTTGTCCCATTCTTGGGTCAAAGTCAGTTGCTCTTCCTGAAACTTCATTGCCTGGTCGTTTTGTGCAAATCCTGCTGTACTGAAAGCCAACAGACTTGTGGTAAGAATTGTCAGTAACTTCATATAGCTATGTTTTATATTTCACACTGCAAAAGTAGCCGCTTCCACCCATGCAATGAGTACCTGTATAACGGGAAAAAGTACCTCATTTACATTTATTTGCTGAATACTTTTTATACTCATATAGAAAAGAGTACCTTTGCGGCAAACAATAGAAAGGCGATATGGAAATAATAAAAGCAGATACCATTGAACAGTACAACCGTTTCTTTGGTTTTCAGACCAGACACCCATTGGTGGGCATTGTGCATTTCGACCGTTCGGAAAACCAGCCGACTCACAAGATGACGTTTGGCTTCTATGCGTTGTTCCTGAAAAAGACAGTGGGATGTACCATCAATTACGGCAAGACAAAATATGATTTCGATGACGAGACGGTTGTCTGTTTTGCTCCGGGACAGACCGTTGGCATCCACCGTATCGAAGAGGGACCTGTGCCTGAAGCCGATGCACTGTTGTTTCATCCCGATTTTCTGTTCCGTACCCCATTGGCACAGAAAATGAAGCAATATAGTTTCTTTTCGTATGCTTCCAATGAGGCGTTGCACTTGTCTGCGGACGAACGTGTCATCGTGCAGGACTATATGAACAAGATAGCCCATGAACTGGAGCACCCCATCGACAGGTTTTCCAAACCGCTGATAATCTCCAACATTGAAGTGCTGCTCAATTATTGCATGCGCTTTTATGAACGTCAGTTCGTCACGCGCGAAGTGCTGAACAACGATGTCCTTATCCGTTTCGAGCAATTGCTGGACGAGTATTGGGATTCCGGCGCGGCACGCCTGCAAGGGCTTCCCACCGTGAAATATTTTGCTGAAAAAGTTTGCCTTTCTCCCAACTATTTTGGCGATTTGGTAAAATCAGAAACCGGCAAGAGCCCGCATGAACTTATCCAATTCAAAATAGCGGAAATCGCAAAGAGCGCTCTTCTTGACCCCAAGATGAACACGAAACAGGTAGCGGATATGTTGGGATTCCAATATCCGCAACACTTCCTGCGCTTCTTCAAGAAAAAAGTAGGATGTACCCCAAAGGAATATCGTACTCAAAACAACTTGGCTGTATGTAGTTAATCAGAAATGGATTGCGAAAAATCAGTGTGATTCTTTATTGAACACAGAGACGCAGAGACACGGAGAAATAATTATATAGAGAAAACAAAGATTATAAAGCCAGCACTTTGCACCGTGAACTCTGTTCTCTCAAAGAAATAAAACTCTGTGCCTTTGTGCCTCTGTGTTCCAATCCATTTTTCGCAAACCAATTTTGTTCTACTGTATGTTTCTCAGCCTTATCCGTGCCGAAAGCGGAGATTGGGTACAAATACTTGCGTCAACCGATACACTTACTTGCATTTTTCGTATCTTTGGGGCTTGAAATAAATTTTAATTCAAGCAGAGTTTATGAAAATACGCATTTTATCCCTTATGCTCTTGGGACTTGCCCTTCAGGCAATGCCTTCCGTTGCCCAAGAGCGTCTGCCCGAATACCTTCAGGCAGAAAAATTCACGCGAGAGAAACTGAACACCATGCTGTTCTCTACCAAAGTCGACCCGCATTGGTTCCCGACCGGAAACGATTTCTGGTTCGAATACAAGACCAGCGAAGGCACATCGTGGTATGTAGTCGACCCCGACGCCCGCCGGAAGACTCCGCTATTCGACCGCGATGAATTGGCATCCCAACTTACCGAAATCGTTCACGACCCGTTCGAGGCACGTCATTTGCCCATCCAAAACCTGAAAGTGAAGGAAGACGGACGTACCTTTACCTTCGAAGTAACCTCTTCGCAAGACAAAAAGCCGAAGAAGGATGACAAGAAAAAGGCGGACACCCCCGAAAAGGAAGTATTCTATTTCTCCTACGATTATCCGACACGCAAGCTGACCCTGCTGACCGAAGAAGCCAAGGAACCGAAACGGCTGGACTGGGCATCGGTCTCTCCCGACGGACAAACGGTGGTATATGCCAAGGACTGCAACCTCTACCGCATGAGCATCGCCGATTACCGTAAGGCGCAAAAGGACGAGAAGGACAGTACGATTGTAGAAATCCAGTTGACGAAAGACGGAAGCGAGCACTTCGGTTATGGCATTCCATACAGCATACTGAATACCGATACCCTGTGCAACGGCAAGCGCCGGGGCGTATGGGGATACTGGTCGCCCGACTCGAAACATTTCGTGACCGTAGTGACCGACGAGCGCAAGGTGAAAGACCTGTGGGTCATCAACTCCACGGCTTCGCCCCGTCCCACGCTGGAGACTTACCGCTATCAGATGCCGGGCGAGATGGATGCTCCCGAAGACCACCTGTACATCTTCGACATGACCACGAACACCCGGAAAGAAATCCGTACGGCAGCATGGAAGAACCAGACACTGATGCTGGAAAACCGTCCGTATCAGATGAAAGAGTGGGATGCCGAATTTATCCCCGATGTATGGCAGGGTGACAACAACCGCTTCTTCCTGACCCGCAGCAGCCGCGACCTGCACCGCATCGATGTATGTACGTACACCATCGGACAAGACTCCATCGTCCCCATCGTAAAAGAACGGATGAACAC
>ULRH01042331.1_pt1 | contig 19943 bp, 18 predicted proteins | sample 1955271 | NCBI WGS metagenome assembly ULRH01 (sample SAMEA4835677, study PRJEB28245) | human gut metagenome | biome: gut microbiome; material: fecal sample | place: Denmark | collected 2008 | reverse complement strand
GAGATAAACACCTATGATTAGTGTTTACCTCCTACTCGATTATTTACAAAAGCCTTTTCGGCATTTATCAGATTCTTTTTTCTAAAAAAGCTTCCGCTTTTTATGGCTTCAGCTTGTTTTTACTTGCTGAGTTTGTCGTTCAGCATTACATAACCCCAGATCATAGGATCCGCATTGGCAATCTTGTGAAAAATGTTTTTTACCTTTTTCATAATGTTATCCTTTCTTTTTTAGTTAATAATACCTGAAAACTTAAATCTAACTTTTTAATACCTAATTTTGTTATCCTTTAAATCTCCGGCGAACCTCACGGCCGGCCTTCGATGCTTCTTCAATCTTTACCTTAAAAACTTATAGTTTAGTTAAGTTCTAGAACTTGTTGTTCTTTGATTACACTGCAAAGATACGGCCTTTTTGATTACAAAACATGTTTTACAGCATGTATTTTGGTTTTTAGTCGGTTTTATTGACCTAAGTCAAAAGATGCGGGAGTCTTGAAACCTTTATCGGGGAGGAGCGGACATTGTGTCAGGCGGAAGCTGACACAAAAAGTAGAAGGTAAGGGTGGGCTGTCATATTGGCATTTATCGGGTGATGTGTCGGCTGATAAAGCGAAGGATTTCGTCTTTTTGGTCGGGGTGAAACCATGCAATATCGGCGTCACGCTTGAACCATGTCATTTGTTTGCGCGAATAGATGCGGGAGTTTTGTTTGATTTTCTCAATGGCGAAAGGAAGTGTCCATTCTCCGTCAAAGTATTTGAAAAGCTCTTTATAGCCCACTGTGTTCAGCGAATTGAAGCGGCGGTAAGGGTAGACTTTGCGGGCTTCTTCCATCAGTCCTTCTTCCATCATGAGATCCACGCGGCGGTTGATGCGGTCGTAAAGTTCTTCGCGTTCTCGTTTCAGTCCGATTTTCAGGATATGAAAGGGGCGTTTTTTGGAGGTATGGGTACGGAAGGAAGTGTAGGTTTTCCCCGTCATGTAGCAGATTTCGAGCGCATGAATTACCCGTTTGGGGTTTTTGAGGTCGACGATTTGATAATAGTCGGGGTCTAAGAGTTTCAGTTCGGCGCACAAACGTTCCAGTCCTTCTTGTTCGTAGCGTTCTATCACGGCCTGCCGTGTTTCGGCGTCTACCGTAGGGATATCGTCGATGCCTTTGCATACGGCGTCGACATACATCATCGAGCCTCCGGTCAATACTACGGCGTGGTGTTCTTTGAAAAGCTCGTCCAGTTTCTTAAGTGCGTCTGCCTCGTATTGTGCCGCGCTGTAATAGTCGCCCAGTCCCAATGTGCCTACAAAATAGTGTGGCACCCGTGCCAATTGCTCAGGGGTAGGGGCGGCCGTACCTATTTTCAGGTCGGCATACAGTTGGCGCGAGTCGGCCGAGAGGATGACCGTATGATAGGATTCTGCAATGGACAAGCTGAGTTCGGTTTTGCCTACGCCGGTAGGACCGATAAGGACGATGAGGGTCATAAAGGGAGAGTTGATAATGAATAGTTGATAATGAATAGTTCATCGTGATGACAAGGTTGGGGACATCTGCCGTTATTCATTATCAACTATCAACAGATTTAATATTTATCTTCGTCGTAAGGGTTTCCTCCGCCTCCTATGTCGTAGCCATCGGGGTCGAAGTCGTCTACATCGTATTCCTGGTCACCATAAAAGTTTTCATCCAAATCAAGAGATGCGTCCATCTTCTTCATTTGTTCATCGAAGTCAACGGTTTGTTGGGGCGGATTGCCTTCCTTGCGTGAGCAAACGGCATGTTGCAGGTCTTTTCCGGTGATGATTTCAGCCAATTCGATGAAGAATACGCGTTCTGTCAGCGGGTCGAATACATATATCAGCTTTTGCTTTTCGTCTTCCAGCAATTCGCTCAAGCGGGTATCTTTCATGACGTAAGTATCTTCTTCCGAGCTTCCTGCCCCCATATCTTCCAGTGTGATTTCAATCTCTTTTTCCCAGTCATCGTCGCAGATGAAGAAAGAAGTCATCTGGTCATCCTTATAGCCTGTACATTTCAGGATAGCTTCATGTAAGTCGTAGAATGAAGCATCCGAGTCGATTTTGATTTCCCGCAGGAAGTCATCCACTTCGTCTGATATGATTCTGAATTTGTATACCATAGTTCTTAGTTATCTTAAATTGATGCGGTAAAGGTACAAAAATTTTTTATCGGATGATGCCTCTTTCCGAATTTTCGATAAAAGAAACGATGTATTCTATTTCGGGACTCATCGGCACTTCCTCTCTCACTTGTTGCAGGGCATCGGTCACGTTTTTCCCATTATTGTAGATGATGCGGTAGGCGTTGTGGATGTTCTCTATCAGTTCGTTCGAGAACCCGCGCCGGCGCAGGCCTACGATATTGATTCCGCTATAGGCTATCGGCTCGCGTCCCGCTATGATATAAGGTGGGATGTCTTTGCTGAACCGGCATCCGCCTTGTATCATCACATATCCTCCCACACGGCAGAACTGGTGCATCAATACGTTGGCGCTTACGATGGCATTGTCATCAATAACGACTTCGCCCGCCATTTTCGTGGAGTTCCCGATGATACATCCGCTTCCTACATGGGTATCATGTGCCACGTGCACACCTTCCATGAGCAGGTTGTTGTTTCCTACTATGGTTTTCCCTTTAGCGGCTGTACCTCGGTTGATGGTTACATTTTCGCGGATGGTGTTGTTGTCACCGATTTCTGCCGTTGTTTCTTCTCCTCTGAACTTCAGGTCTTGCGGAATAGCTCCGATAACGGCACCGGGAAAAATCCGGTTGTTATTGCCGATGCGTGCACCGTAGAGGATATTCGCATTGGGCATAATGAGGTTATTATCACCGATTACGACGTTCTTGTCGATGTAGACAAAGGGGCCGATTTCTACGTTCTCTCCGATGATTGCTTCGGGGTGTATGTATGCTAATGGACTGATCATGTTATTTGTTTTTTACTATTTGTGCCATAAATTCGGCTTCGCAAACGATTTTTTCTCCTACGAAGATATATCCTTTCATGGTAGAGATGCCGCGCCGAATCGGTGCCAGTAGTTCTACACGGAAGACAAGGGTATCGCCTGGCACTACTTTTTGGCGGAACTTCACATTGTCTATCTTCAGGAAGTAAGTGGAATATCTTTCCGGCTCTGCCAATGAATTGAGCACTAACAAGCCTCCCACTTGTGCCATGGCTTCTACTTGAAGCACGCCCGGCATGACCGGCTCTTGCGGGAAATGCCCTTGGAAGAAAGGTTCGTTCGATGTGACATTCTTCACGCCTACGATGTGGTTGGCTCCGATAGCGATGACCTTATCCACCAATTGGAACGGATAGCGGTGAGGAAGGAGCTCGCGGATGCGGTTCACGTCCATCAAAGGCGGTTCGTTGCAATTATAGATAGGAGCCTGAATCTCGTGCAGGCGGATTTCCTTGCGCAATTGGCGTGCGAATTTATTGTTGATGGTATGTCCCGGACGGGTGGCGATGATGCGTCCTTTGATGGGTTTCCCAATCAGGGCAAGGTCGCCGATGATATCGAGCAACTTATGGCGTGCTGGCTCGTTGGGCCATACCAAAGGGATGTGATTGATATATCCTAAATGGCTTGCGTCCATGTGCGGGACTCCCATGACATCCGCTAATTTATCGAAGTTTTCTTGGGTCATCTGCTTTTCGTAGATAACGATGGCATTGTCCAAATCTCCTCCCTTGATAAGCCCGGCATTCAGCAGAGGTTCGATTTCCCTCACGAATACGAAGGTGCGTGCCGATGCGATTTCGGTAGGGAATTCATCCATGTTCTCCAATGTGGCGTATTGGTTGGTCAGAATCTTGGAATCGTAAGAGATTAATACGTTTAAGCTGAATTTATCATCCGGCAAGACGATGATGGAAGACCCTGTTTCTTCATCGCGCACTTCGATTTTCGATTTGATGATGTAATAATCTTTCGGAGCGGTTTGTTCCTCAATGCCTACCCGCTGGATGCATTCTACGTATGCTTTCGAGCTTCCGTCTAAAATCGGAAGTTCGGGACCGTTTACCTGAATCAGGCAATTATCGATACCGGCTGCATAGAGGGCAGCCATGGCGTGCTCTACGGTACTTACTTTTACCCCGTTCTTAGCCAAAACAGTACCACGTGTGGTGTCTACCACATTATCCGCTATGGCATCGATGATTGGCTGGTCGTCCAGGTCGATGCGTTGGATTTTATATCCGTGGTGTTCGGGGGCAGGATTGAATGTCACGGTCAGCTTGACTCCGGTATGGAGACCCTTACCGTTCAGTGTAAAACTGCCTTTTAATGTTTTTTGTTTCAACATGGGCTTTATTTATTAAGTTGTTTCTTTAATTCTTCCAGTTCTTTTTGCATGCGTCTCATGTCTTCGTACATGTCGGGCAACTTCTTGTATATAACAGCTGAACGCGCAAAAAGTTTCGGGTCGATGGCGGGATATCCCATCAGGGTGCTGCCCGACTTGGTATTGCCCGGTATGCCCGATTGGGCTCCGATAGTCACGCGGTCGCCCACTTTGATATGTCCGGCTACACCTACTTGTCCGGCAAATACGCACCATTCGCCTATCTTGGCGGAACCCGCCACGCCTCCTTGCGAAGCCATCACCGTGTGGCTTCCTATCTCTACATTGTGGGCAATCTGAATCAGGTTGTCCAGCTTTACGCCCTTATGGATGATGGTGGCGCCCATCGTGGCACGGTCTACGCACGTATTGGCACCGATTTCCACATTGTCCTCAATAACGACGATACCGATTTGGGGAATCTTGTCATAGCCTTCGGCGGAGGGGGCAAACCCGAATCCGTCCGCGCCGATGACACATCCGGCATGCAGGATGCAATTGTTTCCCACCCGGCAATCCTGATAAATCGTGACATGGGGATAGAGCGTTGTGTTATTTCCTATTTTGGCATGGCTTCCTACGGTCGCATGCGGGTGGATGCAAGCGTTGTCTCCTATCTCCGCACCTTCTTCGATGCAGGCAAAGGGACCGATATAGACATCTTTCCCGATTTTAGCGGTCGGAGCAATGGATGCCAGCGGGTCGATGCCCGTCTTTTTCGGCTTGCTTTGTTCGTATAAAGTCAGGAGTTGAGCCAGGCTTTCGTATGCGTTGTCTACTTTAATCAAGGTTGCACTTACCGGTTGTTCCGGTTCGAAATCTTTATTGACCAGTACAATCGTTGATTGGGTTGTATATATGTAATGTGTATATTTCGGGTTTGAAAGAAAAGAAATGGCACCCGGCACGCCTTCTTCTATCTTGGCGAATGTATGTACGGTTGCATTCTCATTCCCTACTATTTCTCCGTGGATATATTCCGCAATTTGTTTAGCTGAAAACTCCATAACTTATCGTATCTTTTGGTTTTTCTATTAGTGTCTTTTAGTACGCTCCTTGTTTAATTATGCAAATTACGTATTTTTTTTTTATATAACCGTGCAAAATGTCAATTATTTATCTTTTTAGTGGTCTAAAACTGGTTAACCGATGTTTTTTTTGCTTTAGTCCTGCGGAACACGGCAGGTCTCGGAGGCGTATGCAACCGCTTGCGCATGCCGGTGCAAACGCTTGAGTCGGGGGATGCAGACGCTTGAGTGAGCCGATGCAAGTACATGCGTTTCGAGATGCATAAGCCCTCTCATTGTACCGCACGGGGCAGGTGCAATGAGAGGATGCGTGAGCCGGTTTACTCCTTATTATATTATATGGGCGGCTTTCAATTGTTCCGCCATTTGTTTCTGAACCTTTTCGGCTTCATTCTTGGCGGCTTGGGCGAAGGCTTCGCTCTTGTCGGCATAGATGATGGCGCGGCTGGAATTGACAATCAGCCCACACTTGCTGTTCATGCCATATTTACATGCTTCTTCCAGTGAGCCTCCTTGGGCACCGATTCCCGGAACCAGCAGAAAATGTTCAGGGACAATTTTACGGATGTCCTCGAACATCTTGCCTTGGGTAGCACCTACCACGTACATCATGTTTTGGTCGTTTGCCCATTCTTGTGATTTACGCAATACTTTTTCGAAGAGACGTTCGCCTGCTTTGTCTTCGGTCAGCTGGAAATCGTGCGACCCTTTGTTCGAGTTCAATGCCAGTAGGATGACCCATTTGCCTTCGTAGGTAAGGAAAGGAGTCACGCTGTCTTCTCCCATATAAGGAGCTACGGTCACCGCATCGATGTCCAGTTCTTCGAAAAAGCTACGGGCATACATTGCCGAAGTATTGCCGATGTCTCCGCGCTTGGCATCTGCAATGATGAATTGGTCGGGATAGTTTTTCTTGATATATTCCACGGTTTTTTCGAAAGCTATCCAGCCTTTTACGCCCATGCTTTCGTAGAAAGCCAGATTGGGTTTATAGGCGATGCAATAAGGGGCGGTAGCATCGATGATGGCTTTGTTGAACGCGAAAATCGGGTCTTCTTCCTTCAACAGGTGTTCGGGGATTTTCTTGATGTCGGTGTCCAGTCCTACACACAAGAATGATTGTTTACGTTTGATGTTTTCAAAAAGTTGTTGTTTGTTCATGTTGTGATTAAGTTTAGAGTTATTTTATTTTGTAAATAAATATCCGTTGAAACTTAGATACGTATCTTCAGGCTCTTGTTCGCTGTAGTTCAATGAGAAACGGGTCAGAATGAAGGATTTCTCTGGTGAACTGCATCGGAGGACGGTTGGAGGCATTGGCTCTGTTTCGTACTGATTCAGCTCTTTTAGGATACTGAGGTCGAAGTAGAGGGTGTCGTTTGTCCCTTCTATCAATACGGGCAATGTTCCGTTTTTCCACCATGTTTCGGGCAATGCGTTGTCTGTGCCGGAGATTTGTTGTTCGATAGCCGTCAGTTTGTTGTATCCTTGCGGTATATTGACAGAAACTGGCGAAGACGTTTGTCCTCGGTAGGAATGGGATTCCGGTTCGGTTTCGGGTAATGTATAGAGTGAAACGTTTGAGGCAACCAGGTCCTGCAAGCTTTCCCATCCGAACCAGTCGCGCATGTAGCGGATACGGTTGTTCAGGTTTGCTGCCTGCGCATGGGGCATTTCTTTCAGGCAGGTTTCGTAGATGTCTTTCGATAAGGGAAGCGGGTGTGTGGTGGCCTGTTTCAGGCTGGTTTCGATGTCCTTGTGTATTTTGTTGCGGGTGATGCTGGCATAATTGACCGGAAGTATCGATACCAGCAAGAAAATGCATGCAAACGATATTGGAATCCAACTGATACGCCGAGCCCGGTTGGTTAGCAGGCCGATGCATACCAGATAGCACCAGAGGTTGAATGTGAGCAGGTAAAGGCGGTTGATGGTGATGCCATAATCCTGCAGGCGGCGTCCGATGCTGACCGTCATCAGTATCAGCAGTGGCAGTGCCAATATGGGTAACCAGCGTGCAATCAGCCGGTCTGTCCGTTTCTCTTTTTCCATGCGTGCAGGATAAAGTCCGAACTCGATGATGATGCATCCTCCCATCATGATGGTCACGAGCCACGACACCCATCCGATAGGCAATTCCCAATTTGCGAGTATGCTGCCTGCATAGATGTACAATACAATCATGTAACCTATTTCCAATGGAAGAAACAGGTAATGGATGATGCTATTGAGAAATGCGTTGGGCAACGGGCGGTCGTTATGTTTTTCTTTTCCTTGGGGTAAAAGTCCCAGGAAGAGGAATAAGGCAAGGCATACGTTGCACAAGGTGAGAATATAAAGGTAACATTTGTAGCTTACGTCTATGCCGAATAATGTATGAAGGGATAATATCAGCAAGCTGATGCCTCCACTCATGATGCTCCCGATAACCAGCGAAGTGGCTAGTGCGCCAATGCTGGATGTGGCAAAGTTCCAACTGGGAATGTCATTTTTTGCTTGGGTGAATGAGAGAAAAAATACCGATAGTCCCAATGCAAAAAGAGCCGCTGCATGGGCAATGCCGATTTCTGTAAGCGAACGTTCGGGCGAGAGGGAATACAAGAACCATGTGTCAGCAATGAGTAATGCATGCATGGTTATTTGTATCATCCATTTGCGTGAGTTTCGCTTGACCTCTTCACACCACAAATGCAAGGTGAGTGATAAAAGGGTGCCTGTAGAGAGATAATATCCTGTTACCCAAAATAATTTTTCATCACCTTTTGCTTCAATCGAAATAAGATGAAAGAGGTATAAGGTCAGGGCAAGAACAAACACTACCGTGACGGGGAAACGCTTCAAGGTCGTTTGAAACGTTCCGCCCATAGTTTGTAGTGCTTGTCGGAGCCATTGTCGGTTCATTGTTCTGGATAAATATAGATAAAGTTATAGTTCGCTTTCTTTCAGTCTTTCGGCGTTCTCCGCCACTATCAGGTGGTCGATACAATCCTGTATGTCGCCGTCCATGAAGGCGGCAAGGTTGTAGATGGTATAATTGATGCGGTGGTCGGTGATGCGTCCTTGGGGATAATTGTAGGTGCGTATCTTTGCCGACCGGTCTCCGGTGCTCACCATGGTTTTCCGCTTCGAGGCGATATCGTCGATGTACTTCTGGTGTTCCTTATCATATATAAAGGTACGCAGGCGCGCGAGAGCCCGTTCCTTGTTTTTCGGCTGGTCGCGCGTTTCGGTACATTCTATCAGGATTTCTTCTACCACGCCCGTATTGGGGTTTTTCCAGTTATAGCGCAGGCGTACGCCCGATTCCACTTTGTTCACATTCTGACCTCCGGCACCAGAGCTTCGGAACGTATCCCATTTGATTTCTCCTTCGTTGATTTCCACATCGAAGGGTTCGGCTTCGGGCAATACGGCGACAGATGCTGCCGAAGTATGTACACGCCCCTGGGTTTCGGTGGCGGGTACGCGTTGCACCCGGTGCACACCCGATTCGTATTTCAGTGTCCCGTATACCTTATCACCTGTCACGGAACAGATGATTTCCTTGAATCCGCCCGATGCGCCTTCGCTGGCATTCGATACTTCCAGCTTCCAACCTTTGCGCTCGCAATATTTCGAATACATGCGGAAAAGGTCTCCGGCGAAGATAGCCGCTTCGTCCCCTCCGGTTCCCCCTCGGATTTCGAGGATGGCATTACGGTCGTCCTGCGGGTCGGCAGGGATGAGCAGGAGCTTGATTTCCTCTTCCAGTTCCGGTATGCGTGCCTCGCATGCGGCGGCTTCCTCACGTGCCATTTCCTTCATTTCGGGGTCGCTTTCGTTCATCATCGCTTTGGCTTCCTCCAGCCCGGCAAGGCATTGCATGTATTCCTTGCGTGCCTTCATCAGGTCGCCCAGCTCTTTGTATTCTTTCGTGAGCTTCACGTACCGCTTCTGGTCGGCGATGACGGAAGGGTCGGTTATCAGGGTCGAAACTTCTTCAAACCGTGCCACCAGTCCGTCTAATTTCTCTAATAATGTATTGTTATTCTCTGACATATAAATTAACCTTCAATCAAATTGATGTATGTTTGTAAAGCTTCTATCTCTTTTTCTTCTACCAGTTGGCGGAAAAGAGCCGGATTCTTGTCTACATGCGATGCTTCAAGCGCCTGATAATATGCCAGTTTGCTTTCGGCATCTCCTTTTAGTAACACAAATACATAGCCGTGGCGCAACAGGTAAAGGTTCATCAGCAAACGCGAAGTCCGTCCGTTTCCGTCTATAAAAGGATGGATGCGTACCAACTCGTCATGCAGATAGGCGGCAATGTCTACCGGATGCACGCCTTGGGCTTCCATTTCATGGAAACGGAGCAGGAAGTCTTCCATTTGCTTTTCTATCAAATAAGGTTGGGGAGGAACGTGCCGGCTTCCTGAAATCAGTACAGGCACTGTGCGGTAACGTCCTGCGTTTTGCCGGTCGATACCTCGCAAGATAAGTGCATGAATCTGGAGGATGACACGTTCGGTCAGAGGTTCTTCTTTTTGCGCCAGTTCTTTGATAAATGCGATGGCTTCTTGATGGTTGATGGCTTCCAAGTGTTCGCGCATACTTTTTCCGCTTATCGTGAGCCCTTCTTCTACCACAAGTGCGGTTTCCTGCAAGGTCAACGTATTGCCTTCTATCCGGTTGCTTTCGTAGGTATATTCTATGTCGAGGGCTTCCCTTATTTTTTCCAATGCTTCTTTGGGAAGGGGGCGCAACGAGCCTAAACGCGATTTCATCGCATCCAGTTTCGCTAATAATGTATTGTTCTCTGACATCATAATAGGATTTTATCTCTGTTTCTTTTTTCGGGTTGGCACGTGTCGTGCATTATTCCCAAAGCTTTCTTGAAAAGTCTATTTGCCGGAAGACGATACCCCAACAGATGAGCCACCATACTATGCAGAACAGCAGCTCTTGGAACATTTTTTCCGAGAACGTGTGGTTCATGATGAGGGCAATGCAGGTCAGGGTAGAATCTATGGCTACGATGACACACGCCACGCTGATTAAAATAAAATATCCTCTCCGCACACATTGGTTTACACTGGCTAAACCTTTCCAACGGCTGACAAGGAATGCGGAGAGTATGATAATCAAACAGACTAACCGGATGTATGCCATATCAATACTTGAACTCCCCGAACTCACTCCGGATAATCAGTTCCTTATGGTCGCTTTCCTCGATGCGTCCTACTACTTGCGCGTCGATGTTGAACGATTTCGAGATGGCGATGACTTCTTCGGCATGTTCGGGCGAGAGGTAAACCTCCAGACGGTGTCCCATGTTGAATACCTTGTACATTTCGTCCCAATCTGTTCCGCTCTGTTCCTTGATGGTGCGGAAGAGGGGAGGAACGGGGAAGAGGTTGTCTTTGATTACCAGGCAATTGTCGCCTACGAAGTGGAGCACCTTCGTCTGTGCGCCTCCCGAGCAATGCACCATGCCGTGGATGTGCGGACGCAGGGCATCGAGCAGCTTCTTGACCACCGGCGCATACGTGCGGGTAGGAGAGAGCACCAGCTTTCCAGCATCGATGGGCGAGCCTTCTACCGGGTCGGTCAGCTTCAGGTTTCCGCTGTATACCAGGTCTTCGGGCACGGCGTGGTCGTAGCTTTCAGGATATTTCTCCGCCAGGTATTTGGCGAACACATCGTGACGTGCCGAGGTCAGCCCGTTGCTTCCCATGCCGCCGTTGTATTCTTTTTCATAGGTGGCTTGTCCGTAGGAGGCAAGTCCTACGATGACATCGCCCGGACGGATATTGGCATTGTCTATCACGTCGGCACGCTTCATGCGGCAGGTCACGGTAGAGTCTACGATGATGGTGCGCACCAGGTCGCCCACATCGGCGGTTTCGCCTCCTGTGGCATATACGCCTACACCCATGTCACGCAATTCAGCGAGCAATTCATCCGTACCGTTGATGATGGCGGAGATAACCTCGCCCGGTACCAGCAGTTTGTTGCGTCCGATGGTGGAGGATACCAGTATGTTGTCTACCGCTCCCACACAGAGCAGGTCGTCGATGTTCATAATCAGCGCGTCTTGCGCGATGCCTTTCCAAACCGAGAGGTCGCCTGTTTCCTTCCAGTATAGGTAAGCCAAAGAAGATTTGGTGCCTGCCCCATCGGCATGCATGATGTTACAATATTCAGGGTCACCGCCCAGGATATCGGGTATGATTTTGCAGAATGCTTTCGGGAAAATACCTTTGTCGATGTTCTTGATGGCGTTGTGTACATCTTCTTTCGATGCCGACACGCCGCGTTGCATATACCGTTGGTTGCTCATAAGAATGATGTTATAAGTTATTGATTGGCAAAGGTAGTGAATATTTCGGAGAATAGGAAACGCAGAAGCGCAAATTGCGTTTGGTTTCAATTAAAAAAACTCCAAGGGTTTGCTTTCGTTCCCGCACCGGTCTACGGCGGTCACTGCCCAGTAGAGGTACTCTTGCCAAGGTACTTCGGGCACGTAGGTATAGTGCGTGGAGTCTGTACGTGCTTCTATCAGGTTGGCTGGGTTATGGGTATCTACCGGATATGTGTCGGAGGCATACACGCGGTAATATACCGGAGAAAGGTTATCGGTTGAAGCAGTCCATTGCAGGTGTACGCCCCGTTCGGGTGAGATGAATACCGGATTGGTTGGGGTGGAAGGGGCAATGCTATCTGTCCAGGTCATGGGAGGTACTACGGCAGGGAGTGGATAGAAGTGTTGTTTTATCTCGTCGAAGATACCTTTTGTATTGTCTGTCAGGAAGCGGGTGCGGAAATAGGCTTGTCCATCCAGTCCGATGGAACGGATGAAATAGATTTGGCGCACTACTTCGTCCAGTTTCCAGTCCAGTTCCGACGGGTGCAGGAAGTAAATGCCTAGTCCCGGTACAATCCAACGTCCGTTTTTGTTCTCTTTCCAGTCGAGGGCAAACGGATAGAAGTGGTTCCCGCGGAAATACATCATCGGGAAAAGTGCGTCGTGGATGCCTTCGCGGAGCCATTGCTGGGCGTCTTGGTACACTTCGTCGTAGGCGTTCCATCCTTGCGAGGAATAGCGTCCTGTATCGCGGTATTTACCTATGGGCGAACTGCTTACCTTTACCCACGGCTTGAGCGATTTGGTTTCGGTATATATCCGGCGCACGATGCGGGTGATGTTGTTCCGTCTCCATTGTTTCAAGTCCTGCTTTTTCCCGTACTTGCGGTAGGTGCTTTGGTCGGGGAAGCGTTCTCCCTGTTCGGGATAGCGGATGTAGTCAAGGTGAATGCCGTCCACATCATATCCCGATACGATTTCGCGTACGATGTTTGCCAGATAATCATCCGTTTCCGGATTGCCCGGGTCAAGGTACCAGCTTCCGTTGAATTGCTTGCAGAGCGAGGGGTGTTTGCGGGTCAGGGCGTTTTTCCCAAGCATCCGTATCTGGCGGGTGTTCCCGATGGGGATAGCCACGAGCCAGGCATGCAGTTCCATGCCCCGCCGGTGGCATTCTTCTATGGCAAATTTCAATGGGTCGTAGCCGGGATGCTTGCCTTCGGTACCCGTCAGCGATTCGGCGAAAGGCTCGAATGCCGAGGGGTAGATTACGTCTCCCCGCAGGCGGGTTTGGAAAAGTACCGTATTGAAGTTGGCTTGTTTCAGCTGGTCAAGGATATGGCATAGTTCGGCCTTCTGGCGTTCGATGCCTTGGGGAGAGACGGCTTTATGGCTGGGCCAGTCCATACCGCCCAGCGTAGTGAGCCACGTGGCGCGTATCTCGTATTTCGGGGCTGTTTGCGCGAAAGCGGTGAGGAAGGGGAAGAGCAGCAGGGCGAGAATCGTATATCGTAGCTTTTGTCTCATGTCGTGATGTTTTTAGGCGGGCAAAGATACAAACATTTTTCTTTTTTATTACTTTTGCGGGCGATGTTTATAAATGTGTTTTTGTTTGAAACGCGGATTAACGCGGATTAACGCAGATTATTTGATGTATACTGTAGTCCCAGTGGGGTCGTGGATATTTATTAAATATAATCTGTGTTAATCTGCGCTAATCTGCGTTTCAAAAACGATAAAGAATAGTATGAAAAAACAGATTGTATTATTGGCAGCCCTGCTGGGAGGTACACTGGCAGGCAATGCGCAGAAGAAAGGATTCGACTATAAATTTTATGGTCAGGTGCGTACCGATTTGTTCTATAACAGCCGGTCGAATTCGGAAACGGTGGACGGACTGTTCTATATGTATCCGCTGGATAAAGTGGAAGACCCTAACGGAAAAGACCTGAACGACAACGGGAACAGCGATTTCTATACCCTTTATACCCGTTTGGGCGTGGACGTGACGGGACCGATGCTGGGCAAGGCAAAGACTTCGGCAAAGGTGGAAGTGGACTTCCGCGGTTCGGGCACAACGTATTCGCTCTTCCGCATCCGCCACGTGTATTTCAACCTCGACTGGGGCAAGTCGGCCTTGCTGGTCGGTCAGACTTGGCATCCGCTCTATGGCGATGTGGCTCCCGAAATACTGAACCTTAACATGGGGGCGCCTTACCAGCCTTTTAGCCGTGCCCCGCAAATCCGGTACCGGTTTACTTCGAAAAACTTCCAGCTGACCGCCGCCGCTATCTGGCAATCGCAATATCTCTCGGTCGGTCCCAGTTCCAACGAGCCGGGTGCTACCGCTACCCGTAAGCACCAGGATTTCATCAAGTGGAGCAGCGTCCCCGAGTTTTATGTAGGTATGGATTACAAAAGACCGGGCCTGATAGCTGGGGCGGGCATCCATGTCAGTTCCATTACTCCCCGTACCCAGTCGGAAACCGACCACGGGACATATCATGTGGACGAACGCATCACGGGCATTTCGGGCGAAGCACATGTGAAATATACCCACAATAACTGGTTGGTGGCGGCTAAGAGCGTGTTGGGTACGAATCTTACCCAAGCCAGCACCGTAGGCGGATACGGTATCCGGAGCATTGATGACAAGACGGGCGAGCAGACGTATGCACCTCTCCGTACGTCTACTACGTGGGTGAATGTGGCATACGGCAAGACGTGGCGTCCGGCGTTGTTCTTTGGTTATCTGAAAGGATTGGGCGCTACGGAAGAAGTGCCTTACGGAACATTGGGCACGGGTACTACCCTCGACCAGCTCTTTACTGGTACCGCCGAACTCACTTATAACCGTCCGCACTGGAAGTTCGGTGCCGAATACTCGGTTTGCAACGTCTGGTACGGAGATGAGTTCGACGCGAAAGCCAAGGCTCTTTCTTCACATTCCGTATTGAATCATCGCCTGGTGCTGACGGCTATCTTCCAGTTCTGAAGTTAAACACTGTCCGGATTCACATATCCGTGCATGACTGCGTAGATGGCGAGGCCGGATACCGACTTGATGCCCAGCTTTTCGGCTATGTTCTTGCGGTGTGAGATGACCGTGGTCAGGCTGATGTTGAGACGTTCGGCTATCTCCTTATTGATATATCCTTTGGTCACTAATACCAATACTTCGATTTCGCGTGGCGAAAGGTCGTGTTCCGTGTTGGGCGTAGAAGAAGTATGAGGGGCAGGTCTGTGTCCATAGCGGCGCAGACGGACGATGGCTTTCACCAACCGGTCTTGGGGAAGGGTGTAGTCAAGGGTAGGCACGCCGTTCAGTTGGGGCTGTTCGCCGGAAGAAAGCACGATGGTTTTCGGTTTCCGTTCCAGAAAGAACGCCGTATGTGCGAAATAGATTTGTGCCGACACGAAGTAGTGGGCATACATATCGGGCGTGTCGTCCGTCAGTTCCTCGAAAAAGGCAAACGTGCGGATAACCGCATCCGGTATCAGTTCTTCAATAATTGTCCGTAGCCCGAGTGCCGCCAATGTATTTTGTTCGAGGATGGCTATTTCTGGTGTATGTGGCATAGTGTGCGATTTTTTCACCACAGGTTACACAGATAAAATAAATGAGAGATTAAGCTCTGAAACATTTTTCTGTGTAACTTGTGGTGGATTTTTAGTTCTAAATCTGTGTAATCTGTGGTGAAAGATGGAGGTATCCGGCGACCGCTTCGGCACACCGTTCTCCGTCGATACCTGCCGATACGATTCCTCCGGCATATCCGGCTCCTTCGCCACAAGGGAAAAGTCCTTCCACCTCTATGTGCTGAAGTGTTTCAGCATTGCGGGTGATGCGGACGGGAGCTGAGGTGCGGGTTTCTACGGCTATCATCACGGCATCGTTCGTGAGGAAACCGCGTGAGCTTTTACCGAATAGCTGGAAGCCTTGGCTCAGGCGGTCACTGATGAACTTCGGCATCCAGAAATGGAGGGGAGAGGAAATCAGTCCTGGGCTGTATGAACTGGAAGGCAGGTCGAAACTCAGTTTTTTGCGGGTGAAGTCCACCATCCGTTGGGCGGGAGCCGTCTGGCGCATATTGCCCTGTTGCCAGCAGATTTGTTCCAGTTTCTCTTGGAAACGCATCATAGCCAGCGGGTGAACGGTTCCTTCTTCTGTCTTTGCTTGTGTTATTAAGGCTTCTGTCTGCGCTTCGGCGGAACCGGGATAGGCTTCGCACGCTTGAAGTTGCAGGTCGGGATGTGCAAGGTCTTCGGTGCGGAGTTCCACCACCATGCCCGAGTTGCTCCATTTTGTACCTCGGTTGCTGGGACTCATGCCGTTCACTACAATCTGGTGTGGACCGCTTGCCGCAGGCACCACGAAACCTCCGGGGCACATGCAGAAACTGTATACGCCACGTCCGTCCACTTGTTGCACGAAGCTGTATTCCGCTGCAGGCAGGTATTTTCCCCGTCCTGCCTTGTTGTGATATTGGATTTGGTCTATCAACATCGAAGGATGTTCCAGACGTACGCCCACAGCAATACCTTTTGGTTCGATGTACACTCCGTTGGCATACAGCCAGCGGTAGACATCGCGTGCCGAATGTCCTGTAGCGAGAATAACCGGTCCGTGGAATGTCTTGCCCGTGTTCGTCTCGATGCCAGTCACTTTGCCGTGCTCGATGACGAGTGCGTCCATACGGGTTTGGAAATGTACCTCTCCGCCACAAGCGAGGATGGTGTTGCGCATATTCTCGATGACGCGGGGAAGTTTGTCCGTTCCGATGTGTGGATGCGCGTCTATTAAAATGGAGGTGTCTGCCCCGTGCTGGCAGAACACATTCAATATCTTTTCCACATTGCCCCGTTTTTTGCTCCGGGTGTAGAGCTTTCCGTCCGAGTAAGCTCCCGCTCCTCCTTCGCCGAAACTATAGTTCGATTCGGCATCCACTTTGTGTTCCCGGCTGATGTGTGCCAGGTCTTCTTTCCGTTCGCGCACGTTTTTTCCCCGTTCCACCACAATGGGGCGCAATCCTAATTCGATAAGTTTCAGCGAGGCGAAGAGTCCGCCTGGTCCTGCACCTACCACGATGACCGCCGGACGGTCGGATACATCACGGTATTGGATGGACGTAAAAGCTTCTTCTTCGGGCAGTTCATTGATGAATACCCGTACTTTCAGGTTGATGAATATGGTGCGCTGGCGTGCGTCGATGCTCCGTTTAAGGATGCGTATTGCCTTGATGGTCCGCACATCGAGTCCTTTTTCGCGGCCGATGTATTGTTTGATGTTGTCGTTGCTTGCTGCCTGTTCGGGCAGTACGCGTAATTGAAGTTCTTGTATCATAATGGTTTATTACTTTGGGGCACCACAGATTATGCAGATTAAACAATTTATTTTATATATCGTTTGATCCCGTGCTGTAAGTTTATAGTATTGAAATTTATTAATAATCCAATGTGTTTGTTCGCAAGTTTCAAGTAAGTAAGCAATTGGGCTGTATGGATAGGTAGTAAGTTCTCTACCGATTTCAGCTCTACAAAGACCTGATTCTCTACGGAAATACCTATTTTGTAAGCATTGGGTATGATGATGCCATTGTAATTGATGTCAATTCCCTTTTGTCGTTCGTAATGCAATCCTTTTTGTTCCAGTTCATAGCATAAACACGTTTCGTAAGTACTTTCAAGAAGCCCGGGTCCTAATGCCCTATGTACTTGATAAGCACAGCCTATAATGTTGTATGATAATTGGTTTAATTCCATCGTATTCATCCTCTTGAGAAAATAATAAATTAAAATAATCTGTGTAATCTGTGGTGAAAAAAAACATCATCCGAAGAGTTCCCGGAAGGCTTCTTCCACTTTTCGTACCGGCACTAACTCGATATGGATTTTGTTGCGGTTCAAACCTTGCAGATTATGTTTGGGGACGAGCATACGCTTGAAACCTAACTTTTCTGCCTCGCTGATGCGTTGCTCGATGCGGTTCACCGGACGGATTTCTCCACTTAGACCTACCTCACCTGCCATACAGACACCCGCTTCTATTTCCGTGTCCATGTTGCTCGAAAGGATGGCGCTGATGACCGCCAGGTCGATGGCAGGGTCGTTTACCTTCAGACCGCCGGCGATGTTGAGAAACACGTCTTTCTGCGCCAGTTTGAAGCCTACACGTTTCTCCAGTACAGCCAGCAGCATGTTCATACGGCGCAGGTCGAAACCCGTGGCAGAGCGTTGGGGCATACCGTAGGCTGCCGTGCTCACCAGTGCCTGCACTTCGATGAGAAACGGGCGGATGCCTTCCACGGCACAGGCAATGGCTACGCCGCTCATACCCTCGTGGTCTTGCGTGAGGAGCAGCTCCGAAGGGTTACTTACCTGGCGCAGTCCGTCCTGGCGCATTTCGTAGATGCCCAGTTCCGCCGTGCTTCCGAAACGGTTCTTGATGCTTCGTAAGATGCGGTACATATAGTGCTGGTCGCCTTCGAATTGCAACACCGTGTCGACGATATGTTCCAGCACTTTCGGTCCGGCTATGCTTCCTTCTTTGTTGATATGTCCGATAAGGATGACGGGAGTGCCTGTCTCTTTGGCGAATTTCAGGATGGCGGCGGAACATTCGCGTACTTGCACGATGCTTCCGGGTGAGGAGTCGATGGTTTCGGTCGATATAGTCTGTATGGAGTCGATGATGACCAGATCGGGAGCCGTGTTCTTGATATGGGTGAAGATTTGCTCCAGCGATGTTTCGCAGGCTATCAGTAGTTGCGTATCTTCCGGGTGCGGGATGCGGTCGGCGCGCAGCTTCAGCTGGCGCGCACTTTCTTCGCCCGATACATAAAGCACTTTCAGACCGGACAGGCGCAGCACTGTTTGCAGGACGAGGGTTGATTTCCCGATGCCCGGTTCTCCTCCTATCAGGGTAAGCGAGCCTTCTACCAGTCCTCCGCCTAATACACGGTTCAGTTCGTTGTCTTTCATGTCGATGCGCAGTTCTTCGCTCGAAGTGATTTCGTGCAACCGTTGGGGCTTGGTGCGTACCGATTCGATGCCGTGTGCCGTGTGTTTTGCCACGGGCGTTTCCTTGCGCACCACTTCTTCCGCAAATGTGTTCCATTCTCCGCACGAAGGGCATTTTCCTGCCCATTTGGGTGATTCGTACCCGCAATGGGTACATACATATACCGTCTTTTCCTTTGCCATACCTTGTTTTCCTGATTATCTCGGCAAACTTAAGTAAAAATCTGCATATATTCTGCTTGTATGGTGAAAAAACGAAGATTTTTGCGTAAATCTGCATCAGCATAAGAAATATACCTCTCTGAACTTAAATAAGTTAGAAGAATTACCTCGCTTTCGGGTAATGAGTTGGAAACCGTCCTGATTGCCGTGGTCTGCGTCGCTTTGTTTGTTTGGGAACTCTTATTGGTGCAAAGACACCCAATAATATGTCACAGCCATTGAATGTTGCCCGTTTCTTAGAAGCTGTTTTATGGTAAACTTCCGCCTTCAAGTATCCTTGCTTCTATGACCAAGTATTATTGGATACTCAGCCATTTATCCTTGCTTCTATCGCGGTTGAAGCATAGTTTCATTTGGAAGGGAGTAATTGGGCAAAATGCGGATATTCATTTTTTATTATATTGTTGCAAAAGTACGGTAGTTAGGGGGAAGCCTCGTTATAAGAATTACGGTAGGGCATACCTATATTTCCGTTTTTGTCCGATAAATAGTATATTTGCAAAGGAAATAAAAGAATGAGGATATGGCAGAAACGAAAAATATTATCATAAAGGATACCCTTGACGGACTAGGCACGGACCTCGATATCTCCCGCCTGCTCCGAGACAAGTCGCTGACCTTCGTCCGCATTTCCGACCTGTTCGGTTTCTCATCGCCTGCTTATTTCAGCCGTTACGTGCAGCAGCATCTGGGGGTAAGCCCGACGGAGTATAGGGGGTGATGTGCTTTTCCTTGGTAAGTAACTATAACCGCTTATAAAGAAAGAGATAGACATTAAATAGGATATATATGGAACAACAATTTTGTCAAAGTTGCGGCATGCCCCTGAACGATGAGAACAGAGGAACCCATGCCGATGGAAGCCGTAGCGAAGATTATTGCATGTATTGTTACAAGAACGGTGCGTTTACCCAGGATTTCACGATGGGACAAATGATTGAGTTCTG